>Ga0194120_10004250_pt1 | contig 22336 bp, 24 predicted proteins | sample TA2MahCa65mmetaG_FD_148642 | JGI IMG/M metagenome (GOLD analysis project Ga0194120, IMG submission 148642) | Freshwater microbial communities from Lake Tanganyika, Tanzania - TA2015019 Mahale Deep Cast 65m | ecosystem: Environmental > Aquatic > Freshwater > Lake | place: Tanzania: Lake... | reverse complement strand
GCTACATGAGTCTGGAAACCGTCGCCAACATCTGCGACGATCAAGCCATCGACGTCGCTCAGATCGCGGCGCTCTGATCAGCCCGACCTGACGGGCCCGCAATTACACCACGCCTAGGGACACGACCCCGAGTCCTGCTGCTGGCTCGGTGCGAGCTGCTGCAGGATCGAGCCGAAGGGAAAGTTCTGAGCCGCAGCCGGCGGCGCCGCGAACAGCGTGACCGCAACGAGCAGGAATGCGAGACCATTCATGGTCCAAGCCTCCAGACGACGTCCCGACCCCAACCCATCCTGGCAGAGCCAAGGCCGCCCCACTGTAGCGGCCATCACACCGCCTTAAGCCGCGTCCTCCTCGGCGCCCTTGCGCCGGAGGTGCCTCGCCTCCTCGGCGACGGCTTTGGCGTCCGCGTCGTAGACGATCCGCTCGCCGCCGGAAAGGACGATGAACCGCTTCCCTTTGGCGCGGCCGATCATGGTGAGACCCGCCTTCCTCGCCAGGTCGACGCCCCAAGCCGTGCAGCCGGAACGCGAGATCAGGATGGGGATGCCCATCTGCACGGTCTTGATCACCATCTCCGAGGTCAGGCGGCCGGTGGTGTAGAAAGTCTTGTCGCCGCCGGCGACCCGGTTTATCGCCATCCAGCCGGCGATCTTGTCGATCGCGTTGTGCCGACCGACATCTTCCATGTAGACGAGCGGCCGATCTTCCTCGCAGAGCACGCAGCCATGGATGGCGCCGGCCTCGAGATAGAGGCTCGGCACCGAATTTATCTTGCGCGAGAGCGTGTAGAGCCAGGAGGTCTTGAGCCGCGCCCCGGCCGGCAGCCGCGCAGCGTCGAAAGTCTCCATCATGTCGCCGAAGGCGGTGCCCTGGGCGCAGCCGGAGGTCAGCGTCTTCTTCTTGAGCTTGGTCTCGAAATCGGTGGCAGTCGGCGTTCGCACGACCACAGTCTCGATGTCCGGGTCGTAGTCGATGCCGTCGACCGGGTCTCCGGCCTTCAGCATGTTCTGGTTCAGGAGGTAGCCGAGCGCCAGGTATTCGGGGTAGTCGCCGATCGTCATCATCGTGACGATCTCGCGCTTGTTGAGATAAAGCGTCAGCGGCCGTTCGGCAGGCACCGCGACGGCGACCTTGCGACCTTCTTCATCGGTGGCCGCGACCTGCTCGGTCAGCCGCGGGTCGGACGGGTTCGGCCGGATCTGGAATTCCTTCATAGGCAACAGTTTAGCCGGGTTTTCGGGCTTGCAAGACCATGACGAGAACGGGGCTGATTTTCGACCGGCGGGAGCCTACATTACATTCGATGATTGATCCTTTCGGCCGGCATATCAGCTACTTGCGAGTCTCGGTCACCGACCGCTGCGACTTCCGCTGCGTCTATTGCATGTCCGAGGACATGGCCTTCCTGCCAAAGGCCGAGATCCTGTCGCTGGAGGAACTCGACCGCCTCTGCTCGGCGTTCGTCGGCCTCGGGGTTCGGAAGCTGCGCATGACCGGCGGCGAGCCGCTGGTCCGTCGCGGCATCATGCAGCTCTTCCGCTCGCTCTCGCGCCACCTCAAGTCCGGCGCGCTCGACGAGCTGACCGTCACCACCAATGGCAGCCAGCTCACCAAGCACGCCGAGGAGCTGGCGGCCTGCGGCGTCAGGCGCGTCAACGTCTCGATCGACACGCTCGATCCGGCGAAGTTCACCGAGATCACGCGCTGGGGCCAGCTGCCGAAGGTGCTGGACGGCGTCGCCGCGGCCAAGGCCGCCGGCCTCAAGGTCAAGATCAACGCGGTTGCGCTTCGCGGCGTAAACGATGAGGAGCTCTCGGAGATGGTCGGCTGGTGCGGCAAGCACGGGCACGACATGACCATCATCGAGGTCATGCCGATGGGCGATATCGGCGGCGAGCAGCGCCTCGACCAGTACCTGCCCTTGAGCATGGTCCGCACTCGCCTCAAGCGTGACTGGACGCTCGAGGAGATCGACTACCGCACCGGCGGTCCGGCCCGCTATGTCCGCGTCAAGGAAACCGGCCAGAAGCTCGGTTTCATCACGCCGCTGACCCATAATTTCTGCGAGAGCTGCAACCGCGTCCGGCTCACCTGCACCGGCACCCTCTATATGTGTCTCGGCCAGGAGGATGCCGCCGATCTGCGCGCGCCGCTTCGCGCCAGCGAGTCCGACGAGGCGCTGGTCGCCGCGATCCGCGAGGCGATCTCGCGCAAGCCCAAGGGGCACGACTTCGTTATCGACCGCCGGCACACCGGGCCAGCCGTCTCCCGGCACATGAGCGTGACCGGCGGGTGAAACGCCCGAAGCTCCACTTCGCCGCTGCCAGGACGCCCGAGGCCAAGGCCGCTAAATCGGCGCTGATCAAGCGCTACGGCTCCGTCGGCGCCCAGCAGGCTGACGTCATTGTCGCGCTCGGCGGCGACGGGCTGATGCTGGAGACGCTCCATACCCATCTCGACCGGAAGAAGCCGATCTTCGGCATGAACCGCGGCTCGGTCGGCTTCCTGATGAACGAGTACCGGGACGAAGACGATCTGATCGAGCGCCTGTCGAAGGCAGCCACGGTCAAAGTCAGCCCGCTCCTCATGAAGGCGAAGACGCGCCATGGCAGGACGCGCTCGGCACTCGCCATCAACGAGGTCTCGCTTCTTCGGCAGACCCGTCAGACCGCCCATGTCCGGGTCCATGTCGACGGCATCGAAAGGCTCAACGATCTCGCCTGCGATGGCATCCTGGTCTCTACCCCAGCCGGCTCAACTGCCTATAATCTTTCCGCTCATGGCCCGATCGTGCCTTTGGGTGCCGGCGTCCTGGCGCTGACCCCGATCTGCGCCTTCCGGCCAAGGCGCTGGCGGGGCGCTCTCGTCCCGCACGACGCCGAGATCGAGTTCACGATCCTCGATCCGGAGAAACGTCCGGTCAGTGCCACCGCGGATTTCACGGAGGTCCGTGACGTGGTTTCCGTATCGGTAGCGGAGGACCGGAACCGCGCCTGCCATATGTTGTTCGACCCGGAGCACAATCTGGAGGCCCGGATCCTCAAGGAGCAATTCACCCCATAGTCATTTGCCTACGAACCGCGCCATAATTCCCCTGTCGAGGGAGTTAGGCCATGCTCTTTGCCTTGCTCTTGCGCCACGCCGTCCGCGCCGGCGATCTTGCCGTGATCGACGCCGACGGCCGCACGCATCGCTTCGGTAACGGCGGGAAGCCACGCGCCGTGATCCGCCTTCACGACAGGCGGCTGCATACGCAGCTCTTCCTCAATCCCTGGCTCAAGATCGGCGAGGCCTATACCGACGGCACGCTGACCTGCGAGGACGGGACCACGATCTATGACCTGATCGATCTCGGCTTCGCTAACCAGGCTGGGCTCGACAGCTACCCCTGGCTTGCCGCCCTCAACCGTCTCCACAAAGCGCTCCGCCGGCTGAACCAGTACAACCCGGTCGGCCGCGCGCAGGAGAATGTCCACCATCACTACGATCTGAGTCGCCGCCTGTTCGAGCTGTTCCTCGATCCGAGCCTGCAATACTCGTGCGCCTATTTCGAGCATCCGGGCCAGCCGCTGGCCGAGGCGCAGCGCGCCAAGATGCGCCATATCTCCGCGAAGCTGCGCCTGCAGCCGGGACAGCTCGTCCTCGACATCGGCTCCGGCTGGGGTGGGCTCGCTCTCCACATCGCCAGCGTCGCCGAGGTCGAAGTCCTGGGCGTGACGCTCTCGACCGAGCAGCTTGCCGCGGCGCGCGAGCGTGCGCAGAAGGCCGGTCTCGCCAATCGCGTCCGTTTCGAGCTGATCGACTATCGGCTGCTCGAGCAGCGCTTCGACCGCATCGTCTCGATCGGCATGTTCGAGCATGTCGGCGTCCGCCACTATCCCGAGTTCTTCGGCAAGATCGCCGCGCTCCTAAAACCCGACGGCGTCGCCCTTCTCCATTCGATCGGCCGCCGCGACGGCCCGGGCTTCACCAACCCCTGGATCCGGAAGTACATCTTCCCGGGCGGCTACAGCCCGGCGCTTTCCGAGGTGCTGCCGCCGGTCGAAGGTTCCGGCCTGGCCGTCACAGATATCGAGATTCTTCGGCTGCACTACGCCGAGACCTTGAAAGCCTGGCGCAAGAACGTGTACGCCAATCGCGACGAGATCCGCGCGCTCTATGACGACCGCTTCCTCAGGATGTGGGAGTTTTATCTCGTCGGCAGCGAGCTCACCTTCCGGCACGGCTACAGCATGGTCTTCCAGATGCAGCTCGCTCACGACATCGCCGCGGTTCCGCTGACGCGCGACTACATCGGTCTCGCCGAGAAGGAACAGGCCGAGCCGAAGCCGAAGCTCAAAGCCGCCTCTTAGTGAAGAGTTGGCTAAACCAGGAGGAGTCCCTCGTATGAGTCCGTTATTCCGCCTTGGCGCAACGTTGGCGCTCGCCGTCTCCGCCGCCGCCCCGGCTTTCGCCGCCGAACTGACCTTCTGGAGCTGGCGCCAGGAAGACCGTGCCGCCTATCAGGAGATCATCGCTGACTTCAACAAGCTGCACCCGGACGTGAAGATCAAGTTCGAGGCCTTCGAGCCGACTTCCTACAACACGATTCTCTCGACCGCGCTCGCCGGCGGCAAAGGTCCCGACCTGATCCAGGCACGCGCCTATGGCGGCCTCGAGGCCTTCGCCAAGCCGGGCTACTTCCTCGCGCTCGACAAGACCATGGTGCCGGAACTCGACAACTTCGCGCCCGACGTCCTGGCAGCCGAGAGCATGCGCGAGGACGGGAAGGTCTACGCGGTGCCCTTCGCCACCCAGACGGTCCTCATCCTCTACAACAAGGAGCTCTTCCAGAAGAACGGCGTGAATCCGCCGGAGAGCTGGGAAGACATGATCGCGGCCGCCAAGGCGTTCAAGGCCAAGGGCGTGATGCCCTTCGCCAACGGCACGGCGACCGCTTGGCAGAACGAGATCCTGATGGGTGCCTTCGGCCCCAGTCTCTACGGGCGGGAATTCAACGGCGATCTCGTCTCCGGCAAGGCAACCTTCCAGGACAAGCGCTTCGTCGATGCGCTCGCCAAGCTCACCGAGCTGAAAGAGCACCTGCCGCAGGGCTTCACCGGCGTCGACTATCCGACGATGCAGCAGCTCTTCATCTCAGGCCGCGCGGCGATGATCGCTGCGGGCTCCTTCGAAATCGCCAATTTCCGCCGCCAGAACCCGAAGCTCGAGATCGGCGTGATCCCCGGCCCGGCGGCCGCCAAGGGTGGGCCGCGCCTGGTCTCGCTCTTCGTCGACGGCGGCTACGCGATCAACGCCAAGACCGAGCACCGGGCAGACGCGATCAAGTTCATCCGCTACGTTGCAACCCCCCGCTTCGGCGATCTGTTCTCCTCCAAGCTCGGCAACATCTCGCCGATCAAGGGCGTGAAGATCGAAGACGGTCTGCTCGCCGACGTCGCCCGGCTCAACGCGTCTTCCTCGCCCTACGTGATGCTAGTCAATTTCCGCTACCAGGAGCCGACCGGCTCGACCCTGATCCAGTCGGGCGTGCAGAAGATGATGGCGGGCCAGGCCACGCCGGTCGAGGTCGGCGCCGATGTCACGAAGGGTATCGCCGCCTACTACAAGCCGTTCCAGAAGTAACTTTGCAGATTTCCCCCACCCCACCCTCCCCCATCGGCTCCGCCGACGGGGGAGGGTCGGGGTGGGGGCCTTTATGCCGAACATGTCCCCTCGCCTCCGCCGGCCGCTGTGGATCGCGCTGCTGCTGACGCCGGCGCTGTTGCTGATGATCGGCTTCGTCACGCTGCCGATCCTCTCGGCCTTGGTCTATGCGTTCTATAAATGGCAGGGCCTCGCCCGCATCGGCTTCGCCGGCTTCGAGAACTTCCGGCTGATCCTGTTCCAGCCGCCCTTCTCGACCTGGACCTACAACGCCTTCTTCCACAACCTCATCGTCTTCGTCTCCTTGATGGTCGTGCAGAACGGCACGGCCTTCTTCCTGGCATGGATGCTGTCGAAAGGCTTGCGGCTGCATCGCTTCCATCAGGTCTCGCTGTTCCTGCCGGTGATCCTTTCGACCGTGATCATCGGCTTTCTGTGGAAGCTGTTCCTCAACCCGCTCTTCGGGCTGGTCAACCAAACGCTGGTCGCGATCGGGCTCGCGTCCTGGGCGCAGCCCTGGCTCGGCCAGCCTTCGACTGCGCTCGCCTCTCTGATCGTCGTCAATGCGTGGCACTGGGTCGGCTTTCCGACCCTCGTCTATCTCGCCGCCATGCAACGCATCCCGCGCGAGATCCTGGAGTCGGCAGAGATCGACGGCGCCGGCGAGTGGACCCGCATCCGCCGCATCGTCTGGCCGCTGGTGGCGCCGGCAACGACGATCGTCGTCATCCTCACTTTCATCGGCTCGTTCAACTGGTTCGAGCTGCCCTACATCATGTCCGGCCTCGAGGGCCCGCCTTTCCATTCGACCGATGTACTCGGCCTCTATTTCTACCGGACCGCCTTTGGCACGGTCTCGGCCGCGCTCCAGGACTTCGGCCGCGGCAGCGCGCTCGCGGTCCTGATCTTCCTCTTCATCCTCTGCATCTCCGCCTGGTGGGTGCGGATCTTGCGCCGGCGCGAGATCGACCTCTGATGCTGAAACCCTGGCAGGCGGCGCTCTATCAGGCGCTTCTCGTCATGACCTCGCTGGTCATGCTCTATCCGGTCGCGGTCATGGTGCTGTCGGCCTTCAAGACGACAGGAGAGATCTACGCCTCGCCCTTCGCGCTGCCGGAGAGCTTCGCGCTCCGGAACCTGGCGACGATCTGGCACGAAACCCGGTTCCTTGCCTATCTCGGCAACTCGCTTCTGGTTACCGCGACCTCGATCGCGCTCATGCTGGCCGCGGGCACGCTCGCCGCCTATGCGCTCGCCCGTTACGCCTTCCGCGGCAACGAGGCGATCTACCTCTTCTTCCTCGCCGGCCTGATGGTGCCGCTCAAGCTCGCGGTCATTCCGCTCTTCATCGAGCTGCGCGCGCTCGGGCTGATCGACAATCGCCTCGGTCTTGTCCTGGTCTATGCGGCAATAGGGTTGCCGTCGACCGTCTTCATCATGACCGGATTCCTCCGTACCATTCCGGCCGAGCTCGAAGAGGCGGCCCGGATCGATGGCGCCGGCGAAGGCCGGATTCTCTTTCGCATCATGCTGCCGCTGTCCCGCCCGGCGCTGGTCATCGCGGGCATTCACAACGCGGTTCCGATCTGGAACGATTTCTTCTTCCCGCTTGTTCTGATCCAATCAGATCATGCCAAGACGCTGCCGCAGGGACTGACCGTGTTCATGGGCGAATACTCGACCGATTGGGGCGTCCTGTTCGCCGGGCTGACGCTCTCGGCTCTGCCGCTGACTCTGATCTACGTCGCGCTCTCGCGACAGTTCATCGCCGGCCTTACTTCGGGTGCGGTCAAGGGATGATCCTGCCCTTCGCGACCCCGGCACTGGTGGTCTCCTGCCAGGCTCGTCCCGATAGCCCGCTCCATGGCCCCTCCTTCATGGCAGCGATGGCGAAGGCCGCGGTCCAAGGCGGCGCCAAAGCCATCCGCGCCAACGGGCCAGCCGACATCCGCGCCATCCGCGCCGCGACCGCCGCACCGATCATCGGCCTCAACAAGATCCGCGACGAGAAGCACGCGGTCTACATCACGCCGAGCCTCGAGTCGGCGCGCACCGTCGCCGAGGCCGGCGCCGACATGATCGCAATCGACGCGACATCGCGTCCGCGTGCTGGCGAACCCGTCGCCGATCTGATCCGCGGCATCCGCAGGGACCTCGGCAAGCCTGTGCTTGCTGATATCGACACGCTTGAATGCGCTCTCTCCGCGCTCGGCCATGGGGCGGATGCGGTTGCTACCACGCTCGCCGGCTATACTGAGAGCCGCGCCAAGTCGCCGGGCCCCGACTTCGACCTGCTGCGCCAGCTGGTTGAGACGGTGCGGGTGCCCGTGATTGCCGAAGGCCGCATCTGGACGCCTGAAGAGGTCGCGCATGCCTTCGCGCTCGGCGCAGCAGCCGTCGTCATCGGCACGGCAATCACCAATCCTCGCGAGATCACCCGGCGCCTCGGTGCAGCCGTGCCCGGCTACGACAGGTAGGGCGTACATCCTGTAAGATGGTCCGATGATCGGATTGGGCTTCGATGGCGGCGGCACCGGCGCCCGCTGGCGACTGGCCGATGGCGATGGGCGTGTTCTGGGTCAGGGAGAAACCGCCCCCTTCACCGGCCATATCTTCGACGAGGCTGCCCGCGACGCCAGCCGGCAGGCGATCGTCGCGCTCTCCGCCGCCGTCAAAGCCCACGGCAAGCCGGATCGGATCGTCGCCGGCGTCACCGGACTCTCGACCGGCTCTGAGACGGCGGCTCTGCTCTGTTCCTGGTTCGCCGCCGCCTTCGACCTTCCGCCCAAATTGGTCCAGGTCGTCGACGACATTCGCATCGCCTACCGCGCCGCCTTCGCGCCCGGGGAAGGCGTCTTCGTCTATGCCGGCACCGGATCTGTTGCGATCCATCTGGCTGAGGACGGCACGACGCTCCGTGCCGGCGGCCATGGCTATCTGATCGACGATGCCGGCGGCGGCTACTGGATCGGCCGTCAAGCCCTGAGCGCGGTCCTCCGCGCCGTGGACGAAGGACGAGATTCCGGCGCGCTCGGCCAGGAAATCGGCACGGCTATCGGCAGCCTCGATTGGGATCGCATCCGTCGCCACGTCTACGGTGGCGGCCGTGCCGCCGTGGCGGGCCTGGTTCCCGCGGTCGCCAAGGCCGCCCTTCGGGACGACTCCGTCGCCAACGCCATCCTGAGCTCGGCCGGCGAGGAGCTGGCCCGGCTCGCACGCGTCCTGATTGCCCGCCTCGGCCGCCATCAGCCGGTCGCGCTCGCCGGCGGCGTCGGCCGGGCGAGCCCGCTGGTCTTCTCCCACTTTCGCACCGCCCTGCCTCGCGACACCGTTCTCCGCCAGGTGACGCAGGCGCCCGTCGAGATCGCCGCTCGCCTCGCAGCCGAGGGGGCACGGGCGTAGTATTCAGCGGCCATGACGTTCCTAAAATCATTCTTCGCCGGGCTGATCATCCTGGCCGTGGCCATGCTGGCGAAGCCGCTGCTGGTCCGTGCGCTACAGGCCGCGACCACCGGCGGTCCGTCGCCGCTTCCCCGCGAGCCGCAGGACGGTAGGACAAGATTGCCGGGGAGTTCCGGTCCCACGGCCCTACCGGCCTTTGAACCGCGCCGGACCGGCGGGAGGCCCGCGCGCCGCGAGGAGCCCAAGGACCTGCTGGATGCGGTCATCGATGTCCGGCGCATCGAGGGTCGGATCAACGCCGCCTCGACCAGGCGTTTGGCAGAACTCTTGCACCGCCCTCCGGATCTCGCCGCTCAGGCGGTACGACGCTGGATGGCTCAAGGAAATGACCACCGTTAGAATGACTTCCGTTAGAGTGGCCGCGCCCATACTTGGACTGAAGCTCAAGAAGAAGAAGACGCCCGAGGATCAGGCGCGGGAGATCGTCGAGCGCCTACGCGAGGCGATCGAGAACCCCGACAAGGAGAAGCTCGAGATCGGCCAGTCCGGCATGTATCTCAGCGACTGGCAGAAGCTGGCGCGGGACGAGATCGCCTCGGCCATCCGCCAGACCCAGATGACGACCTCGATCAAGGAATCGATGAAGGCCTCGCGCATCGCCAAGCAGATGGTGCGCGCCGGCTTCATGCTGCTGTCCGCCACCTTCGCCTTCCTGTCCTTCTGGGGGGGCATCGTCTTTGTCGGCCAATCCTTCGGTCTGCTCTGGGGCGGGCTCGCCGGCGTCTCCGCCGCCGGGCTGGCGGTCACCTTCATGGTCCTCGGCATGACGTTGAAGGATCATGACGCATGACCGGCCTCAAGCCGGGCCGGCGCAACCTCATCACCGATGTGGACGGGATCAAGGTCGGCAACGCCGTCGCCCCAAGGGCGTGGAGCGGCACGACGGTGCTCGTCCCCGACGAGCGCGCCGTTGCCGGCGTCGAGGTCCGCGGCGGCGCCCCCGGCACCCGCGACATCAACGCCCTCGATCCCTCCTGCCGGGTCGATGCGATCGACGCGATCGTGCTCTCCGGCGGCTCGATGTTCGGCATCGACGCCGCCGCCGGCGTCACCAACGTGCTCGCCTCTTCCGGTCGCGGCTACAAGATCTATACCGCCGTCGTCCCGATCGTGCCGGCCGCCATCCTCTTCGACCTGGTTAATGGCGGCGACAAGAGCTGGGGCGAGGACCCTCCCTATCGCCGGCTCGGCGCCGAGGCGGCGCGCGCGCTCGGCACCGACTTCCCACTCGGCAATGTCGGGGCCGGCCTCGGTGCCAAGGCCGGGCGCCTCAAGGGCGGCCTCGGCTCGGCCTCGCTGGTCTCGCCTGACGGCATCCAGGTCGGCGCCCTGGTCGCCGTGAACTCCTGGGGGGAGACCGTGATGCCAGGAACCCGCCACTTCTGGGCTTGGCCCTTCGAGCAGGGCGATGAGTTCGGCGGCCTCAGCGCGCCTAAGGGCGCGATCGATCTCACGATGCCGCGGCCGCCGGTGCCGCTCTCGCCCGCCGCCAACACGACGATCGCGATCGTCGCCACCAATGTGCGGCTCGACAAGGGCGAGGCCCGCCGCGTGGCGCTGATGGCCGATGACGGCCTCGCCCGCGCCATCCGGCCGGTTCATACTCCCTTCGACGGCGACACCGTCTTCGCGCTCTCGACCGGCAGGCTGCCGCTCGGCGACCTCGCCATGCTGACCCAAGTCGGCCACATGGCCGCCGACTGCCTTGCGCGTGCCATCGCCCGCGGCGTCTATCACGCCGAAACCCTCGGCCGCTTCCCAGGCTGGAAGACGCTCTAGCTCTCGGCGTCGCTGCCCATCCCGCTTTCAAATCGGCGCGTCCACGGGCCGTAACCCTTGCCAAGGACCGCGGCGATAGGCGAGCATTCCCTTACGCCACTGTTTTCTTAGGGAGGATACGGATCGTCATGCGCAAGCCCATGCTGTTCGCCGCCGCCTTCGCGGCTGCCGCCTTCGCTGCCCAGGGCGCGAATGCGCAGAAGGACTCGATCACGCTCAGCATGGCGCTGGAACCGCCGCATCTCGACCCGGTCCTCAGCCCGGCCGCAGCGATCAAGGAGATCCTCTACACCAACGTCTATGAAGGCCTGACACGCCTCGACCGCAGGAGCCTGGTGCAGCCCGGCCTGGCAACCGAGTGGACGCTTTCGCCGGACGGTCTCACCTATACCTTCAAGCTCCGCCGCGGCGTCAAGTTCCACGACGGCACCGAGCTGACCTCCGCCGCCGTCGCGCAGTCGCTGGCGCGCACGACCTCGGCCGAGAGCGCCAACCCGAAGAAGGCCATGCTGACCGAGAACGGCATGGCGGTTGAGACGCCGGACCCGGCAACGGTGGTGATCCGTCTGAAGCAGCCGGTCGGGCTCCTTCCCTATCTCGTCGGCATGGGCGAGGCCGTGGTCGTGGCGCCGGGCGCCATCGCCGATGCCCGCGCCAAACCGGTCGGCACCGGCCCCTTCAAGTTCGTGCGCTGGAACAAAGGAGACCGCCTGGAGATCGAGAAGAACGCCGATCACTGGAACGCCGCCAACATCAAGCTCAACAAGGCAACCTTCCGCTTCATCCCCGACCCGGCGGCGACCGTGGCGGCACTGCTGGCCGGCGACGTCGATGCCTCGCCCAACACCGGCGCCGGCGACGCGCTCGACCGGCTCAAGGCCGATCCAAAGCTCAAGGTCGTGGTCGGCAACACCGAGGGCGAAACCATCCTCGCCATGAACAACAAGAAGGCGCCGCTCGACGACATCCGCGTGCGCCGAGCCATCAGCCATGCGATCGACCGCAAGGCGATCATCATCGGTGCTGCCGGCGGCACGGCGACCGCCATCGGCTCACATTTCTCGCCAAACCACCCTGCCTATGTCGACCTGACCGGCGTCTATCCCTACGACCCGGCGAAGGCGAAGGCGCTGCTGGCCGAGGCCGGCAAGACCAACTTGACGCTGTCGCTGCGCCTGCCGCCGCCCGCCTATGCCCAGCGCGGCGGCGAGCTGATCGCGGCGATGCTCGAGCAGGTCGGAATCAAGGCGCAGATCGAGCAGCTGCAATTCCCGCAATGGCTCGAGCAGGTGTTCAGGAACAAGCAGTACGACCTGACCATCATCAGCCACACCGAGCCGCTCGACATCAACATCTACGCCGACCCCAACTACTACTTCCAGTACGGCAAGCCGGAGTTCAAGGCGTTGATCGACCTCACGGTGTCCGCAGGCACCGACGAGATCCGCAACAAGGCCTTCGGCGACGCGCAGCGCATGCTGGCGACCGATGCCGTCAACGGCTTCCTGTTCATGCTGCCGAAGACCGGCGTGTGGAACGCGAAGATCGAAGGCCTGTGGGAGAACAGCCCGGTGCAGGCGAACGACCTGACCGAGGTCCGCTGGACGAACTAGTAGTGCTGTCATCGCGGCGCAACCTGCCATCGGCACGGTTGCGCCGCTTTCACTTGGAGGAGCTGACGATGCGCGTTTTCTCGACCTCGCTGGCGGTCGCGCTTCTGATGACGGCGACCGCCGCTTTCGCCGCCAAGGACACCATCGTCATCGGCATGCAGGACGAGCCGCCGGTGCTCGATCCGACGCAGAACGCCGCTGCCGCGATCGACGTGATCTTCAGCGTCAATGTCTATGAGAGCCTGACGCGGATCGGCGAGGACGGCACGGTGAAGCCGAGCCTGGCCACCTCCTGGACCATCGGCGAGGACGGCAAGGTCTATACCTTCAAGCTGCCGAAGGGCGTCGTCTTCGACAATGGCGAGAAACTGACCGCGGAGACGGTCAAGTGGTCATTCGACCGTGCCGGCGCACCGAACTCGACCAACCCGACCAAGCGTCACTTCGGCAACATCGCCAGGATCGACACGCCGGATGCCGAGACGGTGATCATCCGCCTGAAGGCGCCGTCGAGCCTGTTCCTCTCCTACATGGCCTCAGGCGGGGCCGCGATCTTCGATCCGAAGTCGGCAGACAACAACAAGTCGACACCGGTCGGCACGGGTCCCTACAAGTTCAAGCAATGGGTCAAGGGCGACCGCGTCGTGCTCGAGAAGTCGACGACGCATCGCGATCCGTCGAAGGCGCAGATCCGCCAGGCGACCTTCAAGTTCGTGCCGGACGCCGCCGCCCAGGTGCCGGCGCTGCTGGCCGGCGACATCGACGCCTTCCCGACCATCGGCGCGACCGAGACGCTCGATCGCTTCAAGTCCGACAGCCGCTTCCAGGTGGTGATCGGCTCGACCGAAGGCGAGGTGCCGCTTATCCTCAACAACAACAAGAAGCCCTTCGACGACATCCGCATGCGCCGCGCGGTCAATCATGTCATCGACCGCAAGTCGATCATCGACGGCGCGACTTCGGGCTACGGCCTTCCGATCGGCAGCCACTTCCCGCCGCATCACCCCTGGTACATCGACCTGACCAACCGTTATCCGCGCGACATCGCCAAGGCGAAGGAATTGATGAAGGAGGCGGGCTACGCCAACGGCGCCGATGTCTCCCTCAAGCCGCCGCCGTTCGCCTATGCCCGCCGCTCGGCCGAGATCGTCGCCGCACAGCTCATGGAGGCCGGCTTCCGCGTCAAGATCGAGCCGGTCGAATGGGCGCAATGGCTCGACGTCGTCTACAAGCAGAAGAACTACGACATGACCGTGGTGGCGCATGTGTCGCCCTGGGACCAGGACAACTACACACGCGGTCTCGACTACTACTACGGCTACCAGAACGCCGAGATGGACGCGCTGATGAAGCAGGCCCTGGTCGAGAGCGACGAGACCAAGCGGAAGGATCTCTATGGCCGGATCCAGCGCAAGATCGCCGATGACGCGGTCCATGCCTTCATGTTCCAGCTACCGCGCACCGGCGTCTACGCCGCCAAGCTCCGCGGCATCTGGAAAAACTCGCCGGTCTCGGTCACGGACCTCGCCGGCCTCCGCTGGGTCGACTGATCGTTCATGTCCCCCTCCCCCGCCTCGTGGCGGGGGAGGGAGTACGAGCGCCCCCTCCCCCGCGCCCAGCCCATTCGCTATAACGGCGCGGTCCTCATGACTTCCTTCGCCCTCCGCCGGCTCGCCACCTTCATCGCCACGCTGATCGCCACGTCGCTCGTGGTGTTCCTCGTGCTCGAGGTGCTGCCGGGCGATCCGGCCCTGCTGATGCTGGGCATCGACGCGCAGCCGGATGCGGTCGCAGCGCTCCGCGCCAAGCTCGGCCTCGACAAGCCGGCGGTCGAGCGCTACCTCGTCTGGATGGCGGGGATGGTCCGGGGCGATCTCGGCATCAGCCATACCTATGGGACGTCGGTCGCCGAGCTGATCGGCGAGCGCCTTGTGGTGACGCTGCCGCTGGCGCTGATCGCAATGACCCTGACCACGATCATCGCGCTCACGCTTGGCGTCTTCGCCGCCTCCAAGCACAACACGATCGGCGACTACGGCGTGATGACGGCGACCCAGCTCGGCATCGCCATCCCGAACTTCTGGTTCGCGATTCTGCTCGTGCTTCTCTTCGCGGTCGCGCTGGGCTGGCTCCCGGCCGGTGGCTTCCCCGGCTGGGACCAGGGCCCGATCGCGCTCAAGTCGCTGGTGCTGCCGGCATTCGCGCTCGCCCTCGTACAGGCGGCGATCCTCGCCCGCGTCACGCGCTCGGCGGTCCTCGAGGTCCTGCGCGAGGACTTCGTGCGGACCGCGCGCGCCAAAGGCCTGACCCGCACCCAGACGCTCTGGCGGCATGTGCTGCGGAATTCGCTGATCCCGGTTGTCACGATCATGGGGCTTCAGTTCTCGAACCTGCTTGCCGGAACCATCATCATCGAGAATGTCTTCTACCTGCCCGGCCTCGGCCGCTTGATCTTCCAGTCGATCAACCAGCGCGACCTGATCGTCGTCAAGGACGTGGTCGTGCTGCTGGCCGCCAAGGTGGTGGTCATCAACTTCATCGTCGACCTGCTCTACGCCGTCATAGATCCGCGGCTGAGGACGCAGCGATGAGCCGCGACGGCCTGATCATGCGTTGCCTGAAGCAGCGCAACTTCATGATCGGCCTGGCGCTGACCGGCATCGTGCTGGCTGCCGCCATCCTCTCCTATTTCTGGACGCCGCATTCGCCGACCCGGATCAACGTGCCTGGACGCCTGGCGCCGGCCTCCGGCGTTCATTGGTTCGGGACCGATCACTTCGGCCGCGATGTCTTCTCGATGATCCTGGTGGGATCGCGCAACTCGATCGGCGTCGGTATCGTCGCGGTCTCGATCGGCGTCATCACCGGCGTCGCCCTCGGGCTTCTGGCCTCGGCCAAGCGCGGCTGGGTCGAGGACCTGATCATGCGCATGGCCGACTTCACCTTCGCCTTCCCGGCGATCCTCTCGGCGATCCTGATCACCGCAATCCTCGGGCCCGGCACCTTCAACTCGATCCTGGCGATCGGCATCTTCAACATCCCGGTCTTCGCCCGCATCACGCGGGGAGCCGCGAATGCCATCCTGGCGCGCGACTTCATCCTGGCGGCGCGTGCCGCCGGCAAGGGGCGCATCCGCATCACGCTCGAGCATGTGCTGCCCAACATCTCGAACGTTCTGATCGTGCAAGCGACCATCAACTTCGCCCTTGCCATCCTCGCCGAGGCCGGCTTGTCCTATCTCGGGCTCGGCACCCAGCCGCCCGATCCGAGCTGGGGGCGGATGCTGAACGAGTCCCAGACATTCCTCTTCCGCGCCCCGATGCTCGCCATCTATCCGGGAGCGGCGATCATGATCGCCGTGCTCGGCCTCAACCTTTTAGGTGACGGTCTCCGAGACGCGCTCGACCCGCGCCTGGCGAGGTCACGCTGATGGCCCTGCTCGCCGTCGACAGGCTCGCCGTCCATATGCCGAGCCCCCGCGGTCCGATCCCGCTGGTGCGCGAGGTCAGCTTCTCCATCGAGAAGGGCGAGACGCTCGGCATCGTCGGCGAGAGCGGCTGCGGCAAGACGATGACGGCCCTCGCCCTGATGGGCCTGTTGCCGGACGGCGCCGTTCCCTCAGGCGAGATCCGCTTCGAGGGCGAGAACCTGCTGGCGCAGCCTGAAGACCGGCTCTGCAAGCTGCGCGGCAACCGCCTCGCCATGATCTTCCAGGAGCCGATGAGCGCGCTCAACCCGGTGCATCCGATCGGCGGCCAGATCGCCGAGAGCCTGATCCTGCATCGCGGTCTCTACCAGACCGACGCCATGGCCGAAGCGGTGCGGCTGCTGGAGCTTGTGCGCATGCCGGAGCCGAAAGCCAGGCTGGCTCAGTATCCGCACCAGCTTTCGGGCGGTCAGCGCCAACGCGTGATGATCGCGATCGCCCTCGCCTGCCAGCCCGATATCCTGATTGCCGACGAACCGACAACCGCTCTCGATGTCACGGTCCAGGCGCAGATCCTCGACCTGATCCACGACCTCGTCGACGAGCTCGGCATGGCGCTGGTCCTGATCAGCCACGATCTCGGCATCGTCGGCGACATAACCGACCGTGTGCTGGTCATGTATGCCGGCAAGGTGGTCGAGGCCGGGCCGACCGTACCGCTCTTCGATCGCCGCGCGCACCCTTACACGCGCGGCCTCTTCGGGGCTCTCCCCGATCCCGGCCGCGCCCGCGGCAGCCGGCTGTACGCCATTCCCGGCACGGTGCCCGATCCCTGGCTGGTGCCGGGCGGCTGTGCCTTCGCCGATCGCTGCCCGCTGGTCGAGCCGGCCTGCCGCGACGAGATCCCACCGAACGTCGAGGTCGGGTCCGATCACCGCGCGCTCTGCCGGCGCACGGACCTGACAACATGAGCGAGCCGCTGGTCCGCGCCGACGGCCTGTTCCGGCATTTCCCCCTGCCACGGCCTTCGCCCTTCGCGCCGCGGAACTGGGTCAAGGCGGTCGACGGGGTCAGCTTCGCCATCGATCCGGGAAAGAGCTTCGGCGTCGTCGGCGAATCCGGCTCCGGCAAATCCACCCTGGCTCGGCTGGTCATGGCGCTCGACAAGCCGGACAAGGGTGCGCTCAACGTCATCGGCAGCGATCCCTTTGCGCTTTCCGACGCCGATCTTCGTCGCCACCGGCGGAACTTTCAGATGGTCTTCCAGGACCCGTTCGGCTCGCTCAACCCGCGTCACACCGTCGGACGGATCGTCGCGGAGCCGCTGGACGGCCTCGCGCTCCAGCTCAGCGCGCCCGAGCGTGCCCAGCGCGTCGCCGAGGCGCTCGGCGAGGTCGGCCTTCCCTCCGATGCCGCGAGCCGCTATCCGCACGAATTCTCCGGCGGCCAGCGTCAGCGGATCGCCATCGCGCGCGCTCTGATCACCCGGCCGAAGCTCATCGTCGCCGATGAGCCGGTCTCGGCCCTCGACGTCTCGGTGCAGGCACAGGTGCTCAACCTGATGCAGGATCTGCAGCAGCGCCACGGCGTCACCTATTTCTTCATCAGCCACAACCTCGCTGTGGTCGAACATGTCTGCGACGAGGTCGCGGTCATGTATCAGGGACGCATCGTCGAGCAGGCGCCGTCCGAGGCCTTGTTCGAGAATCCCCGGCATCCCTACACCCAGGCGCTCATGACGGCGATTCCCGGCCTGGGGACCGGCGCGCGCCGACGCGACCGGCGCGGCAGCAAGCTTGCGGCAATCTCGACCGAGACGGTGCCGCCGCCGCCCAAGGGCTGCGCTTATGCGCCCCGCTGCCCGAAAGCGCAGGATCTCTGCCAAATCGAAGACCCGGCGCTGCGCGACCTCCAGCCCCGGCACCGAGCCGCCTGCCACTTCGCCTGAACCCCATTGCCCTCCGCCGCCCTCCCCCGCAGGATGGGAGGAACGAAAACTGGGAGGCACAATGACCGGCTCGGATCTGTCGATCGCCACGGGAGGGCGCGATTACACACCCCACTATCCGCCTGCCGTCGATTGGCGTCTGCCAATTGACCCTAGGCCGGTTTACGAGTTGCTCGACGAGGCCGTCCGCCGCGTGCCCGAACAGAACGCGATCGACTTCCTCGACAAGAAGACGACCTATGCCGAGTTGTCATCGCAGATCGACCGCTTTGCCAAGGGGCTGCAGGATCAGGGACTGAAGGCCGGAGACCGTGTCGGCCTGTTCCTGCCGAACTGCCCCTATTTCGTCATCGCCTATTTCGGAATCCTCAAGGCCGGCGGCATCGTCGTCAATTTCAACCCGCTCTATGTCGCAAAGGAGATCGAGCAACAGATCAAGGATTCCGGCACGTCGATCATGGTCACGCTCGATCTGCAGGCGCTGTACGCGAAGCTGCAGCCGATGCTGGGCTCGACGCCGCTCAAGACCGTTATCGTCTGCTCCATGGCGCAAGCGCTGCCCTTCATCAAGAAGCTCCTCTTCCCGATCGTCCGTCGCAAGGACCTGGCGACGCCGCCGCGCGACGCCGCACATCCGCGTTTCGAGCAGATCGTCGCCAATGACGGCCGCTATCGATCCGTCCCCGTCGATCCGGTGACGACGACGGCCGTGCTGCAGTACACGGGCGGCACCACCGGCATCCCCAAGGGTGCGATGCTGACACACGCCAATCTTTACGCCAACGCGATCCAGTGCCGGCGCTGGTTCTCCACATTCGAGTTCGGCAAGGAGCGCGTGCTCGGCGTGCTGCCTTTCTTCCACGTCTTCGCCATGACGGTGATCCAGAACCAGATGCTCTCGGTCGGAGCCGAGATCGTCATGCTGCCGCGTTTCGAGCTGGAAGCAGCCCTGAAGACGATCGAGACCAAGAAGCCGACCTTCATGGCCGGCGTGCCGACCATGTACACCGCCTTCAACACAGCAATGGCCAAGCAGCCGCGCAATCTCTCCTCGATCCGGAACTGCATCTCGGGCGGCGCTCCTTTGCCGCTCGAGGTCAAGCAGCGCTTCGAGCAGGTCACCGGCTGCTTCCTCGTCGAAGGCTATGGCCTGACCGAGAGCTCGCCGGTGGCGACCGGCAATCCGCTCGGTGGCATCGTCAAGGCAGGCTCGATCGGGCTGCCGATGCCGCTGACCACCGTCGAGCTCCGCGACATCGCGGACCCGACCAAGATCGTCAAGCGCGGGGAGCGCGGAGAGATCTGCATCCGGGGCCCGCAGGTGATGGCCGGCTACTGGAACCGGCCGGAGGCGACGCAACAGCAGATGGTCGACGGTGCGCTGCGTACCGGCGACATCGCCACGATGGACGAAGACGGTTATTTCTTCATCGTCGACCGCATGAAGGATCTGATCCTCTGCAGCGGCTTCAACGTCTACCCGCGCGTGGTCGAGGAAGCGGTCTATCAGCACCTCGCGGTCGAGGAATGCACGGTGATCGGCATCCCCGACAGCTATCGCGGCCAGAGCCCGAAGGCCTTCGTCAAGCTACAGGCTGGAAAGACGCTCACCCAGGACGAGCTGCTTGCCTTCCTCAAGGACAAGCTCAACCCGATCGAGATGCCGCGCGAGATCGAGTTCCGCGACGCACTGCCGAAGACGCTGATCGGCAAGCTCTCGAAGAAAGAGCTCGTCGCCGAGGAGGAAGCGAAGGTGAAGGCCAAGGCATAGCCGCCGCGGCCGCGCGGCCGAGCCGCTATCGCCCTAAAGATGGCGACGGACCGCCGATCAACGGACCACGAGGCGCGGGACCTTGCCGTCGGCCGGGGTCAGCGGCTTGAACATGCTCTCGATCGCCGCGACCGTGCTCTTGGCCGCCTTGAGCTTTTGCGCCTGGGTGACCGCGTCGGTGCGGATCGAGTTGCGGCGCTCGCTCGGCAGCTTGTCGAACTCGGTTCGCGCCGAGTCGAGTGCCTGCGTAGAGCCGACGCTCACCACGCGGGTGAGCTTGAGGTAGACGATCGATCCGGTGCCGACGACACGAGCCGTGGAGTCCGCCAGGATCTCGACCGCCCTGACGGTGGTCTTGTCGAGCTGCATGGGGCCGCATCATGGCGCCTGGAGGCGGGGTTAGCAACCGTCACCTCCGGCCGTTAAGCCCTGAAGTGTTTGGATAATCTTTCAAGCGCTGCGCCCAGAACTTCGTCCTTCTTGCAAAAGCAGAAACGGGCGAAGTCTCGCGGCGGCCGCTCGGGAGTAAAGAAAGCGCTGACCGGGACTGCCTCTACCTTGGCCTCGACCGTGATGTGCCGGCAGAAGTCTTCATCGCTGCCGTTGAATCCTAGAGGGCGGAAGTCCGCGGTGATGAAATAGGTGCCCTGGCTCGGCAATACGCCGAAGCCGATCTCGGCCAGACCCTTGCCGAAGCGGTCGCGCTTGGCCTGCATGTCGAAGACCAGGTTCTGGTAGTAGCCGTCGCCAAGGTCGAGCCCCGCCGCCACGGCGCGCTGCAGGTTCGGCGGTGTCGTAAAGACCAGAAACTGATGCGTCTTGGTGACCGCGCGCAGCAGCGCCGGCGCCGCAGTGACATAGCCGACCTTCCATCCCGTCAGGGAGAAGGTCTTGCCGGCCGAGCCGATGCGGAGGCACCGCTCGCGCATGCCGGGAAGCGAGATCAGCGGGATGAAGGGCGGCGCGTCCGCGAAGGCGATGTGCTCATAGACCTCGTCGCAGACCGCGACCGCGTCATGCTCGATAACCAGGTCCGCGATCAGCCGCAGCTCGGCGCGGGTAAACACCTTGGCCGCCGGATTCAAAGGATTGTTGAGGAGGACGAGCTTGGTCCGCTCGGAGAAGGCGGCGCGGAGCGCTGTCTCGTCGAGGTGCCAGGCGGGCGGCAAGAGCCTCACCAGCTTCGGAACGCCCCCGGCGCGGCGCACGATCGGCAGATAGGAGTCGTAGAGAGGCTCGAACAGCACGACCTCGTCGCCTGGCTCGATCAAACCGAAGAGACAGGCGGCGAGCGCTTCGGTCGCGCCCGAAGTGACGATCACCTCCGACTGCCAGTCGATCTCGATCCCGTGGAAACGCTTGTCATGGCGTGCCACAGCCTGACGGAGCTCCGGTACGCCCATCATCGGCGGATACTGGTTCGGCTTGTCGCCGAGGAACGACTGCGCCGCGGCAACCACTTCCGGTGGTCCGTTGCCGTCGGGGAAGCCCTGCCCGAGGTTGATCGAGCCGTGCTCGATGGCCAGGCGCGACATCACCTCGAACACGGTGGTTCCGTAGCCGGACATCACGGAATTGGCGGGCTTCACGGCGGGGCTCGGCTCAGGTTGAGAGGCGCAGCTGTCTAGCACGGGAGACCGTCCGGACAAACCGTGGGACGAAGGGTGCGCAACTCGCTAGCATGGCCGAGCGATCGTCATGGAAAGGATGTCACCATGCTTCCCAGGCCTACCAGCCTCCTTGCGGCCGTCTTCGTGCTCGTCATGTCTGCCGGGAGCGCCGCGGCGCAGAGCGCGAACCAGTCTCCCGTCATGCCGGTCAAGCCGACCGTGACCGGCAAGCCCGGCTCCCAGGCGGCAGCGCCGAAGAAGGCCCCTGGCAAAGTCTGCGGCGAGTTCCAAGCCAATTCCCAAGCGCACAAGGACTGCATCGCGCGCCAAGCCAAAATGGAGAAGGCAGCCAAGGACAAGAAGCCGATGAAGGCCGAGAAGGCTCCAAAGCGTTCGTAGAGCACCGAAGCCGAAGGGCTAGGCCTTCGGCGACCTTTCGCGGATCGCGTCGCGGATCTCCTCCAGCAGCGTCTCGCTCCGCGGCGGCGCCGGTGGCGCCTCTTCCTTCGCCTTCGCCTCCTCCTTGCGCTTGAAGCGGTTGATCACCTTGACCAGCCAGAAGATGGCGAAGGCGACGATGACGAACTGGATCACGGCGTTGAGAAAGAGGCCGACATTGATGGTGACGGCGCCTGCCTTCTGAGCGGCCTCCAGCGTCTCTTCCTTCGAGCCTTTGAGCGTGATGAAGACGTTGGTGAAATAGACGCCGCCGGTGAGCACGCCGATCACCGGCGTGAACACGTCCTTTACCAGGCTGTTGACGATGCCGGTGAAGGCAGCACCGATGATGATGCCGACGGCAAGATCGATGACGTTGCCGCGCATGATGAACGCCTTGAACTCGTTCACCCAGTCCGGCGCACCTTTCGGCAAGGGCGGCATCATCGGCATCTCCTCTTGGTAACCGCACGCCGACACTATCGGGATTCCGACGCCGACGGCTAGAGGCGGCTTCGGTCCGTGCCACCGTCGCGTTTCCCCTAGTACCCGCTTTCGCGGAGATCTGATTCATGATTCAACATTGGGATGATAGCCGATGCAGTGGTAGTCCGGCTGACGCCGGAGGAGCGCGCGGTGCTT
>Ga0194120_10004248_pt1 | contig 22341 bp, 18 predicted proteins | sample TA2MahCa65mmetaG_FD_148642 | JGI IMG/M metagenome (GOLD analysis project Ga0194120, IMG submission 148642) | Freshwater microbial communities from Lake Tanganyika, Tanzania - TA2015019 Mahale Deep Cast 65m | ecosystem: Environmental > Aquatic > Freshwater > Lake | place: Tanzania: Lake... | reverse complement strand
ATGCCCCGTGCAGGCAATGGCGTGCGCTTCCAGTTGACGTCGGCCGGCACCACGGATCTCGCCATGCACCTCGGACCCAACGTGCTGGAAATCACCGGCCGGCTGCAGGACGTGCTCCCACCGGGCACGCTGGTCGTCACGCCGGAGTGGGTGAAGACATCCAACGGCATCTCGCAGCCGTGGAGCGGCGAGGGCGCCGTCAGGATTCCCCGTGAGTACGTGCAGCATCTCGACGAGCGGATCTTCAGTAGGCGGAAGTCCACGATCTCGTCGGTGGTGCTGATCGGAGGACTCATCACGGTCGCGGCGATCGCCCTGAAGACAGGCGGCGCTCACGGCAACAGCGCCCCCGGCGGAGGCACGCCCACGCGGTAGGCCGCTCGCTGGCGGCCAGGGCGTGGGAACCGTGGTGGCCGTCAGCGCCGCGGATTCGTGCCGGGCTCGGGTTCCCGCGCTCGCTAGGGCTTCCTGAGTCCCTTCGGCGTCCAGGCGATGCTGAGACCGATGCCGTTGCCCGAGCCCACGTAGTCGCTGCCCCCGGCCGTGGCGGCAATGCGCAACGCAACCTGCTCCGTCATCTGCAGGCTGGTGCCGAGATCCACGGCGATGTTGAGCTTGCCCTCGCCGCTCCCCGCCTTGCAGTCGTTGCAGCGGTCGAACGACAGGCGCGGGTGTGCAAACGGCGTGAGGCTCATTCTGCCGTCGAGCGCGAAGCGGTGGCCGAAGGAGGCGCCCAGCGGGATGCGCACGACGTTGTGCCCGTCCACGCCGGAGAAGCCGACGCCGCCGGTGAGAGCCACGTCGAACGGGAACTCCTCAGAGGCACGGGTCAGTTCATAGGCCGCATGTCCGCCGAGCACGAGGCGTGAGGACGCGTTGCCGTCCGGGTCGGCGAGCCCCGCGTCTACGCCGAGCTGCCAGCGCGGCGCCGCCGCCTCACGCCACTGAAACAGCAGCGAAGCGCCCGCACGTCCGCCGTCGGCGGCGGCGAAGTTGTACTCACGCTCCACGAGCGTGGGCAGCTGGAACGACGGATGGGTGTATGACTGGCCCTGCGCGACGAGGGGAAGAAAGAGGAGGGCAAGAAAGGGCCGATTCACGGTGACAGTTCTCCGGCAGGTGACTGGTTTCGTACCCCTGACGAACGCCGAGGTCCCTCGTCACGCTCCCATAGCATGCGCGATCCGCCATCTGCCATCTACCATCCACCGTCTACCGTCCACCGTCTACCGTCCACCGTCTACCGTCCACGCCCGCGCACGCAAAAGGCCGCCCCCATCGGAGCGGCCCTGTGCCTCTGCACGCCTCGCCGGGCTAGACGGCCTTCGCCTGCTCCGTCACCACGCGCACCACGTCGTCCACCACCTGCACGAAGCCGCCCGACACCGCGAAGCGCGCCGGCGTCTCGCCGTTCACGCGCAGCGTCCCCTGCCCCAGCACCGTGATCATCGGCGCGTGGCTCGGCAGGATGCCCACCGCGCCGTCGAACGCGGGCGCCACCACCGAGGTGGCGTCTCCCTCGTACAGCGTCGCTTCCGGCGAAACCACCGAGACCTTGAGCATGGGTTAGGCCTGCAGCTTCTTGGCGTTCTCCACCACGTCGTCAATCCCGCCGGCCATGAAGAAGGCCTGCTCCGGCAGGTGATCGAACTCGCCCGCGCACAGGCGCTCGAACGACGAGATGGTCTCCTCGATCTTCACGTACTTGCCGGCGATGCCCGTGAACTGCTCGGCCACCGCGAACGGCTGCGACATGAAGCGCTGGATGCGGCGCGCGCGCCCGACGACCTTCTTGTCCTCCTCGGAGAGCTCGTCCATGCCGAGGATCGCGATGATGTCCTGCAGTTCCTTGTAGCGCTGCAGGATGCGCTGCACCTCGGTGGCCGCCTTGTAGTGGCGCTCGCCGATGAACTGCGGATCAAGGATGCGCGAGCCCGACGCGAGCGGGTCCACCGCCGGGTAGATGCCCAGCTCGGTGATCGCGCGCGAGAGCACGACCGTCGCGTCGAGGTGCGCGAACGCCGTCGCCGGCGCCGGGTCGGTGATGTCGTCGGCGGGCACGTAGATGGCCTGCACCGACGTGATCGAGCCGTTGCGCGTCGAGGTGATGCGCTCCTGCAGGTCGCCCATCTCCGTGGCCAGCGTCGGCTGGTAGCCCACGGCGCTCGGCATGCGGCCGAGGAGCGCCGACACTTCCGAGCCCGCCTGCGTGAAGCGGAAGATGTTGTCGATGAAGACCAGCACGTCGGCGTTCTCGCGGTCGCGGAAGTACTCAGCGACCGTCAGGCCGGCGAGGCCCACGCGCAGGCGCGCGCCGGGCGGCTCGTTCATCTGGCCGTAGATCAGCGCCGTCGAGTTGATGACGCCCGACTCCTGCATTTCGAGGTAGAGGTCGTTCCCCTCGCGCGTCCGCTCACCCACGCCGCAGAACACCGACTTGCCGCCGTGTCCCTTGGCCACGTTGTTGATGAGCTCCATGATCACGACCGTCTTGCCCACGCCGGCGCCGCCGAAGAGGCCGATCTTGCCGCCCTTCACGAACGGCGCGATCAGGTCAATGACCTTGATGCCCGTCTCGAAGATCTCGGTCTTGGGCTCGAGGTTCACGAAGTCCGGGCGCTTGCGGTGGATCGGCCAGCGCTCCACCGACGCCGGGATGTCCGCGCCGTTGTCCACCGGCTCGCCGAGCACGTTCAGGATGCGGCCAAGCGCGGGCGCGCCCACCGGCACCGAGATCGCGTGGCCGAGGTCCACGGCGTCCATGCCGCGCACGACGCCGTCGGTGGTGCTCATCCCCACCGCGCGCACCTGGTTGCGGCCGATGTGCTGCTGCACCTCGGCGATGACGCGGATATGCTCGCCGCTGTCGCTGGTCCCCTTCACCTCGAGCGCGTTGTACAGGTCGGGGAGGTGGTCCGAGGCGAACTCGACGTCAATCACGGGGCCGATGATCTGGACAATCTTCCCGACGTTCGTGGCAGTGGCAGTCGTCATTGTGAGGGTCAACCCTGGAGAGCCGCAGCGCCGCCGACGATCTCGGCGATCTCCTGCGTGATGTTGGCCTGGCGGGCGCGGTTGTAGGTGCGGCGAAGGATGTTCAGCATCTCCCCCGCGTTGTCGGTGGCGCTCTTCATGGCGGTGCGCCGCGCCGCCTGTTCGGCGGCCGCCGTCTCGACGAGCGCGCGATACACCGCATTGCGCACGTACGAGGGAAGCAACTCGGTGAGGATGGCATCCGCCGAGGGGTACAGCAGGTAGTCACGGCCGGCGCCGGCGCGCTTGGGCGCGGCCACCGGGAGCACGCGCTCCGTGTGCGGCGGCGTCGAGAGCACCGAGTTGAACTTGGAGTGCACGACGTAGACGGCGTCGATCGTGCCGGCGACGAAGTCGGCCATCAGCCCGTCCACGATGGACGCGGCGTCGGCGGCCGACGGCTTGTCGGTGATGTCGGTGCGCGCCACGACCAGCTCGCGCCCCACGTAGCGGAAGTAGCCAATCCCCTTGCGCCCGATCACGTGCAGGTCCACGTGCACGCCCTTCTCCTCAAGGTACGCCAGCGTCAGTCGGGCTTCCTTGATGAGGTTGGCGTTGAACGCGCCGCACAGGCCGCGGTTGGCGGTGATGAGCACCACCGCGGCGCGCTGCTCGGCCGCCGGCTGGCGCAGGAGCGGGAAGCGCTCGGCGAGCTCGGCGTTGAAGAGGCTCGAGATGACGTCCCCAAGCGCGCGCGCGTACGGGCGCGCCGCGGCGACGCGGTCCGAGGCGCGCTTCATCTTGGACGTGGCAACCATCTCCATCGTCCGCGTGATCTTGCGCGTGTTCTCGGTGGTCTTGATGCGGCCTACGAGTTCGCGTCCCTTAGCCATGGATCAGACGGTCGACGGTGGACGGTAGACGGTAGACGGTAGACGGTAGACGGTGGACGGTGGACGGTGGAGAACCGCATCACGCCAGCGACTTCTTGTAGGCTTCGATGGCCTGCTTGAGATGCGCTTCCGTCTCCTTCGACAGCACCTTCTCCTTGCGGAGCGTCTCGCCGACCTGCGGGTGCTTGGCGGCCATGAAGGCGTGGAAGCCCTCCTCCCAGCCGCGCACCTTCGCCACCGGCACGTCGTCGATGAAGCCGTTGGTCACCGCGTAGATGATCATCACCTGCTGCTCGGCGGCCATCGGCTTGTACTGCCCCTGCTTGAGCACCTCCACCGTGCGGGCGCCGCGGTCGAGCTGGCGCTTGGTGGCGGCGTCGAGGTCCGACGCGAAGGCGGCGAACGCCTCGAGTTCGCGGTACTGCGCCAGGTCGAGGCGCAGGCGGCCGGCCACCGACCGCATCGCCTTGATCTGCGCCGAACCGCCCACGCGCGACACCGAGATGCCGACGTTGATGGCCGGGCGCACGCCCGAGAAGAACAGGTCGGACTCAAGGAAGATCTGGCCGTCGGTGATCGAGATGACGTTCGTCGGGATGTAGGCCGACACGTCGCCGGCCTGCGTCTCGATGATCGGCAGCGCCGTCAGCGACCCGCCCGGGGCGAGGATGTTCACGCCGTCCACAACCTTCGGGTCGTTGCTGATCTTCGCCGCGCGCTCGAGCAGGCGGCTGTGCAGGTAGAAGACGTCGCCCGGGTACGCCTCACGGCCCGGCGGGCGGCGCAGCACGAGGGAGATCTGGCGGTACGCCGCCGCCTGCTTGGACAGGTCGTCGTACACGGCCAGCGTCGCCTTCCCCTCGTGGTACATGAAGTACTCGGCCATCGCCGCGCCCGAGTAGGGGGCGATGTATTGCATGGGTGCAGGGTCAGAGGCAGAGGCTGCCACAACGATGGAGAACTCCATCGCGCCGGCTTCCTTCAGCTTCTCCACCACGCTGGCGATCGTCGACGCCTTCTGGCCGATGGCCACGTAGACGCAGATGACGCCCTGCCCCTTCTGGTTGATGATCGTGTCGACGGCGACGGCCGTCTTGCCCGTGCCGCGATCGCCAATGATCAGCTCGCGCTGGCCGCGGCCGATTGGGATCATGCTGTCCACGGCTTTGATGCCAGTCTGCAGCGGTTCCTTCACCGGCTGGCGGACGATGATGCCCGGGGCGATGGACTCGACCTTGCGGGTGTGCTTGGCGTTGATCGGGCCGAGGCCGTCGATCGGGCGGCCAAGGGGATCGACGACGCGGCCGACGAGCTCGTGTCCCACCGGCACTTCGAGCACGCGGGCGGTGCGGCGGACTTCGTCGCCTTCCTTGATCTGGAGGTAGTCGCCGAGCACGACCGCGCCGATGTTGTCCTCCTCGAGGTTGAGCGCGAGGGCGGTGATGCGCTCGCCCGTGGCGGCGGCAGTGATCTCGAGCATCTCGCCGGCCATCGCCTTCTTGAGGCCATAGATGCGGGAGATGCCGTCCTTCACCTCGAGCACCGTGCCGATCTCTTCGACGTCGAGCTTGTTCAGGTCAGCGGCTTCGATTTCGCGAAGCAGGATATCCTTGATTTCACCGGGGCGCAGTGAGGAAGCCATGTCGAGAGCGGGGTGCAGGGTTCAGGGAGCACAGTGTGGTGCAGGGTGCAGGCGATCCCGTCATGCCCCCCGCCGTGAACCGGAGGGACGGAACTGCGCGCCGTTTTGGTACAGCTTGTGAAATTAGTCACATAGGGGGTGGGGATTCAAGGAGTGGTTCGCGCGGAAAGTGACGGTGGACGGTGGACGGTTGACGGTGGATTAGGGCCAGACCGAGCCAAGCCCGTTGGGTCCACCGTCCACTGTCCACCGTCCACTGTCCACCGTCCACCGTCCACCGTCCACCGTCCACCGTCCACCGTCCACCGTCAACCGTCAACCGTCACTATCCCCCCAGAAAGTCTTGCGGGGCACCCCTTCGGATGCCCCGCAAGCCTTACTCCCGTGCGCCGAGCTTACTTATCCCACCACATCCGGGTGTTCATCGCATCGGCACCCTGGCGGGCCACGGCCTCGGCCAGCTTCTCGCTGTTCACCGTCTGCTCCGTCGTCGCGTACATCATGCGGCGCGGAATGTAGCTGAGCGTCGCCTTCGGGCCCGGCACGAGGTTCGCCGGAATGCCCGTGCGGCGCCAGTCGGACCAGGCCTGGTGTCCCTGCGTGAAGAACGCGACCCACTTCTCGGTCAGAATCTGGGTCAGGCCCGCCGCGCCGCCTTGATAGGCCACGGCCGGCTGGGCGAGGTACGCCGCGGCCTGCGCCGCCGTGCCGCCCCACTGCGTGATCGAGGCGGTGACGCCCGCGTCGTAGTAGCCCTTCGCCGCCGCCGTGCTTAGCCCACCCATCCCGCGGTTGGCCGCCTCGGCGAGGATGAAGTTCTGCTCCGCGAACGTGAAGAGATACGTGGGCGTCTTCTTGCCATCCGTGGTGCCGTAGGTGCCGTACACCGTCTTGCCCGGATAGAAGATCGCGCCGATGCGCGACGCCGCCGTCATGTACGGGCTGGCCGTCGGGCTGTCGAGGCCGTTCGGCTCGCCGGCGTACTTGGTGGGATCGGCGACCGTCGGCTGCGCGAAAATCGGCAGGCGTGGGTCGTTGTTCGCCACCAGGACGTCAACGAGCGACTTGCTCATGCGGTAGTCGTCGCGGGTGGAGAAGTTCGCCGACCACGGATTGTCAAAGGTGCCGTCGCCGGGCCAGACGACCTTGGCGTTGTCGGCGTTCGACGTCATCAGACCGCCCGGCGCCGCGATGGCCGCCGCGAGCTCGGCATTCGCCTTGGTCGCGTCAGCCTTCTGCATGCGCATGGCAATGCGGAGGCGCAGCGCGTTGCCGAACTTCCGCCAGTTCGCCGCCGTGCCGCCGTAGATCTGGTCGCCATTGCCCAAGCCAGCGCCCGCGCCCATCGCCGCAACGGCTTCGGTCAGGGTCTTGGCCATGCCGTAGTAGATGTCCTTCTGGGCATCGTACTTCGGCTTCAGCGTGGAGCCCGAGGTACCCTGCAGCGCCTCGCTATAGGGAATGTCGCCCCAGATATCGGTCATGGTCTGGAAGACCATGCTCTGCATGACCCTGGCCGGACCCCAAGTGTTCGGGTCCTTGTTGGCCTGACCGACGAGGTAGACGGCCTGATAGTCCATCAGGTCGGCCACGTACGGCCCGTTGAACCAGCCGTCCAGCGTCGTCGCGCGGTAGGCGTACCGGTCCTCGTCCACGTACTGGGACTGGGCGGTGTGCTGCGCGAGCAACGAGAAGCCGGAGTGCTGGAAACCAGCGCCACCCACGTAGTTGGTGCTGTTGATCACCGCGTTCGTAAAGATCGTCCCCGGCGGTGGCGGGGTGTCGATCGAAGGATTGTTCGGGTTGACGTTCAACCCGGTGAGGTCGGTCTCGCAGGCCGTTACCGTCAGTGCGACGGCGGCCAGCAGCGCGACCGAAAGCCGAGTGGTCTTCATCAGATATTCTCCCGGTTGCCGGTCACGGCGTGATGGTCACGTTGATGCCGATGGACTTGGTCGTCGGCAGTGCGCCGAAGTCGAAGCCCTGGCCCGAGTTGCCCGAGCTGACCGAGTTTTCGGGGTCATAGTTCGGGAAGTCAGTCCACGTATACAGGTTGCGGCCGATCAGCGCCACGTTCAGCGCGGAGAGCCGGAGCCCCGTCAGGTACTTGCTCGGCACGTCCCAGCCAAGGCGCAGGTCGCGCAGCTTGACGAAGCCGGTGTTGTAGATGCCGTCCTCGATCGAGTAGAACCAGTTGTGGTGGTAGTCTTCCGACGTGACGTTGACCGTGTTCGGCTTGCCCGTCGCGGCGTCGATGCCGTCCACCACGATGCCCGGCTTGTCCCAGTCCTCCTCACGCCCGCGGAGCGTCGAGGCCAGCACGCCGGCGTAGTTGCCGAACCAGTTGCCCGACGAGAAGTTCTGTCCGCCCTGACGGATGTCGAACAGGACGCTGAGCGTGTAGTTCTTGTAGCGGAACTCGTTGCTCAGGCCGCCCGTCCAGTCGGGATTCACGTTGCCCAGCTTGGTGTAGGCCGTCTGGCGGATCGGCAGGCCGCCCGAGGTCATGACCTTGCCGGTCGCCGAGTCGCGCTGCCAGGCGCGGCCGTAGATGCTCCCGTACGGCTGGCCGACGCGGGCCTCGATGCGCGCGTTCCACTGCGACACCAGGATGATGTTCTGGATGCCCGGGGTCAGCGCGTCCACCTTATTGCGGTTGCGCGTGTAGTTGAACGTCGTGCGCCACGAGAACCCATTCTGCAGCTCCAGCGTGCGCAGCGTGAGCTGGGCCTCGATGCCCTTGTTGCTCATCTGGCCGGCGTTGATGAACGCCGAGCTGTAGCCGATGGACGGGGCCATCGACGCGGCGAAGATCTGGTCCTTCGTCTTCTTCTCGTAGTACGTCGCGTCAACAGTCAGCTTGTCGTTGAACAGCGAGACCTCAATGCCGCCCTCGGTGCCAACGGTACGCTCGGGCTTCAGGCCCGCGTTCGCCGAGGCGTTCGGGAGCGTGAAGAGCGTGCGCCCGCCAAACTTGTTCGACGAGCCCGAGAACGTCGTCTGCAGCTGGTACGCGCCGGCGTCGGCGCCCACCTCGGCGTAGCCGCCGCGGAGCTTCATGTAGTTGACCCAGCCCCCCTTCGTGATCGCCGGAACGAGATCGGAGAGCACGATCGACCCATTCACCGACGGATAGAAGTACGAGCTGTTCTCCTTGGGCAGCGTCGACGAGTAGTCATTGCGCCCCGTCACTTCGACCGTGGCCACGCGGTTCCAGGTCACCACCGCCGACCCGTACACCGAGTTCACGCCCGAGTGGAACTCGCTGTTGCGGACGGTCGGCGTCGTCGCCGAGTTCGCCAGGTTGTAGATCTTGGGCACGACGAGGTTGCTCGTGCTCCAGTCGTTGTTGTAGCTGTCGTTGCGGCGGATGTTGCCGCCAACGTTCGCGTTGATGTCGAACAGGCCGAACGTCTTGGTGGCCGTCAGCAACCCCTCGATGTTTTTCTCCGACGCGCGGCTGTTGTTCACCGCGTACGAGCCGCTGCCCGACGGATCGGAGTGGTCGATCTGGCCCGCCGCCCACTTGTCGTCCGTGGTGTAGCGGTAGAAGTCCTGGCCCATGCGAACCATGCCCTTCAGCCAGTCATTGACCTGATAGTTCAGGGTCGTCTGGGCGATGATGCGGTCGCGGCTGTCCAGGTTGGCGTTCTCATACGCCTGCCAGAACGGGTTGTTGTGGTAGTTGTAGTTCCAGTTGAACAGGCTGCCGTCGTCCTGGTAGTACTTGTTCTTGAGCGCCATGATATCGACCTGGCGTCCAAACCACGTGAAGCCCATGAACGGGTTGCCTTCCGCGTAGCCGACTTCCGGGCGGTTGAAGCCCTGGTTCTGCACGACCTGCAGCGAGCCCGACACGTTGAACTTGTCGTTGAACGCCGCGCTCGCCGACAGCGAGGCCGCGAGCTTGGCCAGCGCCGAGTTCGGCACGATGCCGCGCACGTTGTCCTTGGTGACGGCTAGGCGGGCCGCCGTCTTCGACCCGTTGGCGGTGACCGTGATGCTGTTCGACACCGTCGTGCCGGTCTGGAAGAAGTCCTTCACGTTGTTCGGGTGGGCCACCCACGGCATGTTGGCGCCGGTGAACTGGTCAATCAGGCGGCCGTCGAGCTTGGGACCCCACGATTCGTCCGCGCCGTCGTTGACGCCGCTGCCGGCGCCGTCGAGGAACTCGAACTCGCCCGCGAAGCCCTGCCCGTAGCGGTTCTGGAACTTCGGCAGCACCGAGAAGACGTCGGCGGTGGCGTAGCTGCGCAGCTGCACCTGCACGCCCTCGGCCGCGTTGCGCCCCGTCTTGGTAGTGATCACGACCGCGCCGTTCGAGGCGCGCGAGCCGTACAGCGCCGCGGCGTTCGGGCCCTTGAGCACCGTGATGCTGGCGATGTCGTCCGGGTTCAGGTCGGCGATCGCGTTGCCGTAGTCACGGCCGCTGTACGCACCTACCGTCGAGAAGCCGGCGTTCGACACCGGGATGCCGTCCACGACGAAGAGCGGCTGGTTGTTGCCGGTGATCGAGCCGGCGCCGCGGATGATGATGCGCGTCGAGCCGCCGAGCGAGCCGCTCGACTGGATGGTGAGGCCCGAGGCCTTGCCCGACATCGCCGTGATCAGGTTCTGCTGGCGCGTCTGCGTGAGGCTCGTGTTGTCGAGCGCCTGCTGCGACGTGCCGATGGTTGACTTCTCGCGCTGCACGCTAAGCGCCGTGACCATCATGCCGGTCAGCTGCACGGCCTGCGCCTGCAGGGTGAAGTCCACCGTCTGCGTGGTGCCGCTGAGGTCGACGTTGCTCTGCGCGCGGCGATAGCCGATGCGCCGGGCGACGAGCGTCGCCGGGCCGCGATTGCGACCAGCGACTGTGATCGTGTACTGCCCATCCTCGCCCGTCTGGGCGCCGGCCTTGAGCGCGTCGATGAAGACGCTGGTTCCGGGCAGGGGCGCGCCGGATTCGGACAGCACGCGGCCCTTGATGATGGTGGGTGCCTGGGCGTGCGCGACGGCGCTTGCGCCGGCGAGCATGGCCAGACCGACCACGCCCGCGAGCACTACGCGGGCCTGTCGGATGTTCATTCTGTATCCTCCTGGAAGAGGGCTGGGGAAGCGACAACTATCGTGGAACTACCTTCAAGAACCCGACGAGACGCCGTTCTGTCACACGAGCGCTAACCATTTCGTGACACGGCATTTCCGCAAGGAACCATGGGTAACGAGTATGCGGTCGCTAGTATGAATGCGGTCATCAGGGTTTCCCCGCGGATACTGTGGGGCGATCCCCTATATGTCACACCCGGCTGCGGGTCCGCCCCTGATGGAACCGGTTGACCAGATCCCCCGTCCGCAGGCGCGTCAGCGAGGCCGCGCGGATGCCCGCCACGCGCTGCGCGGTGCTTGCCAAATGCGAGGGCGACGCGAAGTCGAGCACGGTCGCCACGTCGGCCAGGTCATACCCGGGGTTTTTCGCCAGCTCGGCGGCAGCGAGGAGCCGCACGAGGTCAATCACGCGCTTGAGATTGGGCGCGCCCGAAGCGGAGAAGGCGCGGCTCAAGTGCTCGCGCGTGACCCCAGCCGCCTGCGCGATCGCATCGGTGCGCACGGGGCGCCCGCCGTGCGAGACGGCGAACTCCCACGCCTGCCGTTGCAGCGGCGCGTCCAGCCCCAGATCGACGTGCAAGTCGCGCAGGGCGTCCGCAAAGCGGGCAGTGAAGCCCGAGGGGGTGACCAGCTCGCGCAACGCGCCATTGTCCACGCCGTCGACCAGCAGGTCGGCGACGTCGAGCGCGGCGCAGCGCCCCAGGACCGCGGCATCGGAAAGGCGCGGCGCGACGATGGCGAAGAAGGGAATGCTCGGCAGCTCGCGCGCCATCGAAGCGACGCGCCACGCGTCATCGCCCGCCGCGGTGAGGTCCACGATGACCGCGTCCACGAGCGAGGCGCGCAGGGCGGCAGCCGCGCCGGCCGCCGAGCGGGCGAGTTGCAGGCGCGCCTTGCGACGGGTGAACGCGCGACGGAGCAGGTCGCGCGTGCGTTCGCGCGTCGTGAAGGCGAGAACGGCGGGGAGGATCGGCGGGGCGCCGTCGCTCATCGCGCGGTGTCCTCCAGGAGCGAGCGCGCGCGGGTGAGCACGGCGCGCGCGTTGTCGTAGGAGACGAGCGCCATCGCCTCGTCAAAGCCGAGCCAGCGGCAGGCGGTGATCCCCTCGCGGCGGAGCGGGCGCGCGCGCCCGTGCTCGGCCTCGATCAGATAGAAGTGGCAGATCTTGTGGACGAGGCGCCCGCGGAAGCGGAAGTGCCAGTCCACGACTTCGATGGGGGCGCGGAGCGAGAGCGCGCGCAGTCCCGTCTCCTCGCGTACCTCGCGGACGGCCGCCGCGTCGGGCGTCTCCGCCGCCTCGATATGGCCCTTCGGGAATCCCCAGTTCTTGTAGCTGTCGCGAATGAGCAGGAAGCGCGGCCCGTTCGCGTCGCGGCGGAAGACGACGCCGCCGGCGGAGATCTCTTCTCGTGGAGGGCGCGCGCGGCGGGTCACGACGCGCGGGGGAGGGTGAGGCGATGGGACATCGACGGCAGACGGTGGACGGTGGACGGTGGACGGTGGCCCGAATATGCAAAACAATTTGTGATGTGGCGAGCCAAAGCAATCGCGGCCGGAGAACTTGTTCTCCGGCCGCGCTGTGCTGTTGTTTCTGTGTTGTCTCTCTGCTGTTTCTCTCGGTGGCTACGCGCTGAACGACTGCAGCGCCCTGCCGACGTCGCCTTCCCGCAGCCGCTTCAGCGCGCGGTCGCGGAGTTGGCGGACGCGCTCGCGGGTGACACCTAGCATGGCGCCGATTTCCTCGAGGGTGTGCTCGCGCCCACCTTCGAGGCCGAAGTAGAGGCGGAGCACCTTGGCGTCGCGGGGCGGGAGCGTGCCGAGCGCCTGCTCGATCTCGTCGGTGAGGAAGCGGTTCATCGCCTCCTCTTCCGTGTCGGGCATCTCGTCGGCGACAAAGCGCTCGATCAGCGAGCGGTCGCCGTCGGGATCCATGGGGGCGTCGAGGCGCACATCGCCGCTGTTGAGCGCCGCGAGCGACGAGACAACATCGACCGACAGCCCGGTGACCTTCGCCAGCTCTTCCGGCGTAGGCTCACGGCGCATCTTCTGGCGCAGGATCTCCGACGCCTTGATGATGCGTGAGAGGTCGGCGGTGCGGTTGAGCGGCACGCGCACCGTGCGCCCCTGCCGCGCGAGCGACGACAGGATGGCCTGGCGGATCCACCAGACCGCGTACGAGATGAACTTCACGCCCTGATCCGGATCAAACTTCCGGGCGGCGGTGAGGAGGCCGACGTTGCCTTCGCCGATCAGGTCGATGAGCGGGAGGCCGCGGTTCTGGTACTTCTTGGCGACGGAGATGACGAAGCGCAGGTTGCGCTTGACCAGCTCCTGCAGGGCGTCCTGGTCGCCGGCGCGGATCTTCCGGGCGACCTCGATCTCCTCGTTCCCCTTGAGGAGGGGGTACGTGGAGACCTCGTACAGGTACTGGTCGAGGATGTCGCGCTCCGGCTCGCTGGGCGCGATCCCCGCAGGGGCGGCGCGACGGCGGCGGCGCTTGACTTCGGTGGCCATGGACTATGCCTCGACGAGCCAGGGGGCTCGAACGTGAATCGTGAAGGCGGGGAACCCGGACTTGGGCGGCCCCCGGTGCTACCTCGGCGCGCGCACCACATTGGTTACGCAGGCGGCGCAGCTCCTGCTGATTGCAATTGCAAGGCCATCAAACATAACAATTTCCGGGATTTTCGCCAGAGAGACGCCTTGACCCACGTTCTACGTCCGGATAGCTTTTTTGGTTCCTGACGGAACGCCCTGGAAACGGGGTGCCGCCGCCGGGACGAGGGGGCGTAGCTCAGTTGGGAGAGCGCTTGAATGGCATTCAAGAGGTCAGGGGTTCGATTCCCCTCGCCTCCACTCGGGGCCCGGCTTGACGGCCGGGCGTCCGGTTCCGGACCACGATCCGGAACGTCGCGGGAATAGCTCAGTTGGTAGAGCACAACCTTGCCAAGGTTGGGGTCGCGGGTTCGAGTCCCGTTTCCCGCTTAACGACAGAGAAACAGCAGACAGACAACAGAAAGACAACAGAGAGACAACAGACACCACCTCGGCACAGCGATTTGGCCGCGGGGTACGTAGGGAAGCAGCGCGAGTGCGGGGATGGGTCTTGTGCGCTTTCCGGTGTCGCCCCCCAGGAGTCCGGGCGGTTAGCTCAGTTGGTTAGAGCGCCACGTTGACATCGTGGAGGTCACAAGTTCGAGTCTTGTACCGCCCATTGCCTCACGAGCGCGCCTCGTGGGGTGTTTTTTTCGTTATCTTTCCCGCGTCACCTGCCGGCGCGCCGCCGGCACCTACCGAGTGTGCCATGACGCTTCTTTCTCGTCTTTCGCTTCTCGCCGCCCTGATGGCGGCGCCCTTGGCCGCCCAGGAGCCGGCCGCGGCGACGTGCCCGGTTGACTTCAGCCAGCCCAAGGACCTCGTCACGCTCTACAACATCACCCGTATGCGCGCGCTCCAGCTCGCGCCGGGCGATGAGCGCGGGAAGGTCGTCCGCGACATGATGAAGACGCTGGCCAACCCGAAGAACGCCACCGCGAACCCGCTCGGCGTGAACCTCGCCACCGGCCAGAACCTCATCATCTGGATGATGCAGCCCGGCGTCGGCAACACGGCGACGCGCGGCCAGATGAACTGGGGTGAGCCCAAGGACCAGGTGATCGACCTCGCCAAGACGGCCGACTCGCTCTTCGCGACGGTCGAGGCGGCGAGCCCGGCCTGCCTCACGGAGACGCGTCCCTTCCGTCAGGCCAAGCCGTGGCAGGATCGCATCAACAACGCGTTCCGCCTGATGCAGGCCAACCAGGTGGACTCGGCGGAGTACTGGGCCAAGGAGTCGCAGGTGCTCGACCGCTGGTCGCCGTACGCGCCGCGTGTGTACGCCGCGATTGCGCAGGTGCGCGGCTCGCAGGCCGACATGATGAAGCACCTCGAGGAGGCGCTGAAGCTCACCGAGAACGACACGACCTATCTCGAGGACCGGCGCGCGGTGCTGTTCCAGATCGGGCAGGTGGGGCTCGAGTACGCCGAGATCCAGCCCGAGCCGAAGCGCACGGAGACGCTGAAGCGCGCGTCGGCCGCGCTGCTGCAACTCTCCACGGAAGCGCCGGGCGGCGAAAGCACGCCGTACGCGCTCTCCGGGCTGGGGATGGCGGCGACCTCGCTGAAGGACACGTCGCTCTTCGAGAAGTGCTACCAGCTGGTGGACAAGAGCATCGACAAGTACTCCGACATGTCGGCCCTGCAGGCGGCGATCTGCGCGAACCGGATGGGCAAGGTGCCGGAGGCCGTGAAGCTGTTCGAGGCGACGCTGACGAAGAACTCGAACTCGCGCGACGCGCTGTACAACGCGGCGGCGCTGATGTACGAGCTGCGCAAGGGGACGGAAATGCTCCCGCTGGTGAACAAGCTCGTCACCATCGATCCGGCGAATCCGGACAACGTCGCGTTGTACGCCTACGCGTACAACGTGCTCAACGAGCAGTGGAAGCCGCCGGTGCAGGAAGCGCCGCCGGCGGCGGCCCCCGCGCCGGCCACGCCAGCGCGCCCGGGTGCTCGCCCCGCGCCGCGGCCGGCGGCTCCGCCGCCGCCTCCGCCGAGCCCGTACGCGGACTCGGTGGCCAAGTACATGAAGATCAATGACGAGATGCCCCACCGGATGGTGATCGTCGAGTTCGTCCGCTACGCCGACCGCGCCCTAGTCAGGGCCGAGGTGGAGAACCGCGCGAAGACCGCCCGGACCATCGAGTTCACCTTCGAACTGCTCGACATCACCGGCGCGGTGTTGGACACGCAGGTGGCGAAGGTGGAGAACGTGGCGGCCGGCGCGACGAAGGAGTTCGAGGTCAAGTCGGACAAGCCGAAGATCGCGGCGTGGCGGTACACGCTGAAGTAGGGGAACCATCCATTCCCGTGGGCGCCCGGATTCTGGTGATCGACGACGAACCGAGCGTGCGCGACATGCTGGTGAAGATGTTGCGGTGCGAGGGGTACGACGTGGATGCAGCGGAAGACGGGCGCGCGGGGATGCGGCGGTTCCACGAGCATCCCGCCGCGCTGGTCATCACCGACGTGCTGATGCCGGAGCAGGAGGGACTGGAGACGCTGATGCAACTGCGGCACACTGGCCTGCCCGTGAAGGTGTTGGTGATTTCCGGGGGCGGCCGGGTGGGAGCGGAGGCGTATCTCAGCTCGGCGCAGACGCTCGGCGCAGACGCGATTCTCGCCAAGCCGTTCGGGCGTGCGGAACTGCTGGAAAAGGTGTCGGCGCTGCTCAGCGCCTGATTGACCCGAGCCGTTTTTTCGGGTATATTGTGGGTCTCGCCGGCGTGTGGGTTGCGCCGGCGTAGGTGTCGTAGAGGCAGAGAACGACAGAATACGACAGAGAACAACAGAGAACGACAGAGAACGACAGAGAACGACAGAGAACGACAGAGAACGACAGAGAACGACAGAGAACGACAGAGAACGACAGAGAAGGGTAGGCGCGAACGGTTGGCGCTCGTAGCTCAATTGGATAGAGCATCTGACTACGGATCAGAAGGTTGGGAGTTCGAGTCTCTCCGGGCGCATCGAACAACAGACGGTTGACGGTAGACGGTGGACGGTAGATCGCGGTACGCTGGAAGTCTTTACCGAATCGGGGCGTAGCTTAGCCCGGTAGAGCGCCTGCTTCGGGAGCAGGAGGTCGGAGGTTCAAATCCTCTCGCCCCGACTGATGAGAGAACGGCCGGCTCACTCTGAGCCGGCCGTTTGCGTTGCGGCGTACGCGAGGCGCAGCGCACTGCGCCGGCGCAACACGAGCCCGGGATACGTTTGGCAGGCCTCGCTCTTGCACCCATTGAAGGCGAGCAGGCCGCGCGTCATCGACCCGCGTGCTTCGCGCAAGTGCACCTGCAGCACGCGCACGCCCATGCAGATGTTGGTCTCGATGTGCGTCAGGTCGTGACCGCAATTCCCTGAGAACGAACGCACCCAGTGCGGCATGACCTGCATGATGCCGGTCGCTCCCACCGACGACCTCGAGGTGCGCACGAGTTCCCGGTTCTCGTAGCGGATGATCGCGACGACCAGCCACGGATCCACGTCGGTCCCGCGCGTGACGCCCTCGATCGCCCGCGCCACGCGGTGCGCGTGCGGATGCGCGGCGCCCCCGGACTCCAGGGCGCGCGTGAGCGCCAGGATATGGGGTTCGCGGTCCACGCGTGGCGACACGGGCGCCGACACGAGCTTCGGGCTCGCGAGCAGCGCGACCCCCCACACGATCAGGAGCAGCGCCCTCAGCGCGCGGCGCCTCAGGCGTCCTCCGGGCTGTCGATGGCCGCGCACACGTCGCCGGCCAAGATGTGGGAACCGTGCATGGGGGAGTCCCTCCTCGACGCCACCCCCTGCAAGAGGGAGAGGATCGCCGACGCGAGGCCGTGGTTCCTGCAACGGGTCCTACGGACCGCTGCCCGTTCAATGGGAGGGACGCGGCACGTCCCCTTGCGGCAACCGCGTTTGGTGCCGGAGCAGGGCGGAAGGCGGCGCGCGACACGGCGAGCCGCCGCGTGGCTTGAATCGCTCGGCGCTGAAAACGGCTTGGTGGCGTCAGCGCTGCCGCGAGCGCACGCTCGTCACCACGAGCAGCCGTCCGAGCACGTTGAGTGGGGTGTTCAGCTTTCCCACGAAAGGAATCGCGATCAGCACCGGCGCGAGCCCCGGATCGGCGCCGACCCACGCGGTCAGGACGCCGAGCATCACGAGACCGCCGCCGGCTACCGGCGGTGTCACGGCCCCCAGCACGAAGGCGCCGACCGTCGCAGCCATCCACGCGCTCAACTCCACGTCGCCGACCGTCCATCGCAGCGCGGCCACCGCGAGCGTCGCCAGAAAGGCGGTGGTGCCGAGCTTCGACACCAGGGTGCCGGCGGGCACGAGCAGTGCGGCGAGCGCCGGAGGCACGCCGAGTTGCCGTTCGGCTGAACGCCACTCCACGGGAAGCGTTGCGGCGCTGCTGCCGGTCACGAACGCGGTGACCAGCGCGTCGCGCGCACCCCGGAGGACGTACCACGCGCTCACTCCGGCAAGAGGGGCGGACGCCGCGGCCGTGAGCGCGGCGAGCAGCTGCGCGCCCCACACCATAGCGCCCAGCCCCGCCATCGCGCCGATTGCCCCGCTGGCCGCGGTCGCCGCGAAGCCGGCGGCGAGCGCGGCGACGCCCAGTGGTGCGATCATGAGCACCGCCTCGATCAAGTGACGACCAAGCCTCTCAGATGCCAGCATCGTCCGGTGCCAGCCGGCGCCGCGCGCGCTGTCCGCCGCCCACGCCACCGACCAGGCGAGCGGCACTGCCAGCAGCAGTGCCACGAGCGTGAGGTCGTCGAGCGATCGCGTGACCGCGCGCCACGGACTATCCGGCGCGGCGGCGGTGACTGGCGCGGCCGGGAGCCAGCCGACCAGTCCCGCAAGCCCACCGATCGCGGCCGCCACAGCGGACAGCAGCGCGGCGCGCCTTGCCGCGCGGCCGCCGACCTCACGCAATTGGCGCCACGGGAGAGCTCCGAGCGCCACCGGTACCACCGTCACCAGCGTGACGGGCGCCACCAGACGCAGGAGATCGACGAAGGCGCGCGCGACGGGTGAGAGGGCGTGCGCGCTAGCCGGCGCGGCGAGCCCGACGGCCAGCCCGACGATCAGCCCGGCGGCCAACGCGGCCGGATGCCGCGCTAGGCGAAGGAGAACGGAGGGCGAGTTGATGATGCCGTCGTCCTGCGGTTGGCACGCCTCGCGGGCGGCGCGGTTGGCCGCCTACTTCTCTTCATGGCCCCAGGGCGCCGGCGGCGCGGGCACTTCGCGCGTGAGATCGAACTCCACGCGGAACAGACGGCCGGGGCGCGCGAGCTCGTAGACGAATCGCCGGCCGGGCTGGATCTCCATCGCCCAGACGTTTGGCAGCGAGACTCGTCGATCGAGGCGCGTGAAAAGCTCCCGCGTCTCCACGTCCGTTGGAAACTCCTGCCGAACCGCCGTGCCGGAAGTGCCGCTGACGCCGCCGTACATCGTCAGGCTGTCTGAACTCCCATCGCGATGTCGGTGGTCGTGCTTCAGCGCGATGGCGCGGCCCGCACGTGTCAGCACCCAGGTGCGCGACCGGTCGTCGCCCACGTGGAAGGGCAGCTCGAGCCGATCTTTCTCGCACCGGCGCACGTGGAAGACGAGCGTCCTGCCTTCGAACGGATCGGCGGCCGTCGGCGTGGGCTCGTTGGCGACGACGCGACCGGCAAAGGCCTTGCCGCACAGCGAGGCGATGTTCGCGAAGAACTGATCGGCCGCGCTCGGCGCCTGCGCGTGCGCCGCAGCGGGAAACACCGCGAACGTCATCGCGGCGCACGCGAGCCGCATCGCGAGGCGAGTCGCGCTGCCGGCCGCGCCCGCCCTCACCGACCCTTCCCCGTTGCCGCCACCGCCTCGTCCACCAGCCCGCGCAGCTGCTCGTACCCGAAGCTCGGCATCGGCTTGCCGTTCACGAAGAACTCGGGCGTCGCCTTCACGCCGAGCGCCTGCACGTCGGCGATGTCCTGGTTGATGCGCCCGAGCACGTCGGCCGAGGCCATGTCGGCGAGGAGCTGCTCGCGGTTGAGGCCGAGCGGCTTGAGCTGCTCCATCGCTGCGGCGACCTGCGGGGTGTGATTCGGCGACCAGACGGCCTGCGACTGGAGCAGCGCCTCGAGCGCCGGCCACAGCTTGTCCTGCTTGCGCGCGGCCTCAAGCATCGCCACCACGTCCTGCGAGCCGTTGTGGAACGGCGCCCAGCGCATGATGAGCCGCACCTTCCCCTCATTCGCGGCCATCAGGCTCTTCACGAACGGATAGAAGTCGGCGCAGGTCTCGCAGGCGGGATCGATGAACTCGACGATCGTCACCGGCGCGTCGGCGGGGCCAAGCGTCGCCGAGTGCCCGCGCTCGAGCACCGTGCGGTCCACCATCGGGCCCGTGGGCTCGGCGGGCTTCATGGTCCGCAGGGCGAGCATCCCGCCGGCAAAGAGAAGCGCCAGCCCGACGGCGGCGCCGATGAAGAGGTTCTTGCGGTTCACTTCTCACTCCGGAGGTAGGCGAGGAAGAGCAGCACCGTCATCGCGGCGAACGCCACGAACGCGAGCAGTGGGATGGTCACGAAGCCGAACCAAGTGATGACCGTCTCGGAGCACGGCACGCCCTGCGTGCACGGGGCGACCCGCTCTGGGATAACACCAGCCACGAGCAGGAGGTGCCAGGTGGCGAGCAGTCCGCCGATCACGGGAAGCGGCAGCACCGCGCGCACGACGGCCCGGCTGAACGGGAAGAGCGCGAACGGAAGCACGATGGCCAGCGGAAACATGAAGATGCGCTGGTACCAGCAGAGCGAGCACGGCGGGAGCTTCATCACCTCGCCGAAGAAGAGCGCGCCGAGCGTGCCGGCGGCGGCGAGGAGCCAGGCGGCGAACACCAACGTCCAGGCGCGTGATTCCCGGCTGGTGGGGTCGGTGGCGCCCTGCCCTACGGCGTCATGTCGCATGCCGAAAATTGCACCGGGGACACGGCCGGGAGGAGTGGATGAACGGCCGACCGCCGCCCTGGGGGATCCCCTACGGCTTCCGTGTGGTCGTCAGCGTCGTGTCCAGCTGGAACAGGTCCGGCCGCACGAACGGAAGGTCCACGTCAGGCGTCCAGATGCGCGGCGTGAGGAAGATCACGACCTCGGTGTTGGCCCGCGATACGCTGGACTTGCCGAAGAACAGGTTGAGCCCGGGCACCCGGCCGAACCACGGGACGCCGGCGCGCGACCGCGACTGCCGGTCGAGGGCCAGCCCGCCGATGATGATCGTCTGCCCGGTGGGAACCTGCATGCTCGACGTCACCACGTTCTTGGAGGTCGTCGCCGAGGCGTTCTCAACGGTGGGGATGAACTGCGACTCCTCAATCTTGAGCTCCACCCGCACGCGCTCGTCGTTCATCGCGGTGGGTGTGATGTTCAGCAGCACGCCGGTGGTGACGCTCGACTGCGTGGCGCTGAGGACGCCGGCGTTGAGCACCTGCTGGAAGTAGTAGCGGGTGCTCCCGATGTCGACGGTCGCCGCCTCGCCGCTGCGCGCCGTGATGAACGGACGCGCGACCACCCGCGCCTTGTCGGCGCCGGCGGTCGCCTGCACCATGGCGACGAACTGCGACGGGTTGGTGATGTTGGCGTTCTTGAACTGCACCGTCGGCGCCGTGGCGCTCCCGGGGTTGAAGGCGATCTCGCTGAAGTTCCCGGTCTGTCCGTTGGCCCAGTTGATGCCGAGGTTCGAAAGCACCGTCTCGTCAAACTGGACAACCAGCGCCTCGATGAGCACGTGCCGCACGGCACGGTCAGCGCGGTGCAGGAGCGCGGTGGCCTCGTACACGTCCTTGCGCGGCCCCGAGACGAGCACACGCCCGCGGGACACGTCGTAGTGAGACTTCAGCGCGCCCGACGAGAGGAACTGCTGCACGATGCCGGTGGTCGTCTTCTCGTCGAGATGGTCGAGGCGGATCTCGCGCTGGATGACCTCGTCGGACGCGTACGACGAGTCAGGCATGGCCACCGCCGCCGGCCGCACGAAGATCATCCCGTTGCGCATGAGCACACGGTACCCTTCGCGGCCGAGGATCATGTTGAGGCCGTCCACGAGCGGCATCTTCTCGAACTGCGCGTTCGTGCGCCCCGCCGGACCGTGGTCCTCGATCACATAGGGGAGCTTGCTCTGCTCGAGCGCCCGACGCAGCACCGACGCGATTCCGGCCTGTTCGAGCTTCACCGTTAGCAATGGGTGCGCGGGACCACCGGTCACCTCCACCGTTCCCGCCCGCACGCGTGCGATGCTGTCATTGGACGCTTCCGCCGCAGCGTTCTCGGCGCGAATCGCGGCCATCAGTTGCTGCAGGTCCTGATTGGGCCGCTGGCGCGGTTGGCAGGAGGTGCAGGCCGACAGCAGGCCAACGAGGCCGGCAAGGCGGAAGATCGTGAGCGTCATCGCGTGGCACCCGGAATTGGAGAGGCCGAAGCGTCGTCCAGGGTACGCGCCGCGTGCGGGGTCGGGCGCGACGGGGGCCGCCGACGGAATACCAGTCGGGGAAAAGTTGCGCCTTCAAAGATGCCAGCGGAAGAGCAACCGGATGCCACGTAGCGCGTCACCGCACTGGCGTCATCGCCAAGCTCCTCACCAGTCGCTCGACGAGACCGAGCCGCTGCACCAGCTGGTGGCGGAACTCCCTTGAAGCGGGGCGCGCGACCGCGCGCCGCTATGCGGTCTTGCCCTTGGGCTTCTGGATCTTGAACGTGAACGCCTGCTCGACGAGCAGCCGCACGGGCTTCCCCGCAATGCTCGCTGGGCGGTACTTCATCCGCGGCATCGCGACGATCACCGCCTTGGCGAAGGCCGCGTGCGTGCTGGACATCACCCGGACCGTCGACATGTCCACCAGCCCCGTGGAGTCAACAACAAACCGCAAGACCGCGCCTCCCTCGAGGCGGCGTTCGGCCATCGCCTCCGGGTACTCGGGAGCGGCGCTCGTGGGATCGAACACCGCCGCGGAATCGACTTCGACGCTGCTGAACGCGTTGTCGCCGATTCCGGGCTCCACCGCCTCGGTGTTCGATGCGAGGGGGGCGAACAGAATGCCGCCGTGCGCGCCCACGCCTGCCCCGCCCGCCCCGGCCGGCACCTCGCGCCACCGCTCGGCGGCGTCGCCCGCCGTGCGCGCATCGCG
>Ga0194120_10004247_pt1 | contig 22345 bp, 11 predicted proteins | sample TA2MahCa65mmetaG_FD_148642 | JGI IMG/M metagenome (GOLD analysis project Ga0194120, IMG submission 148642) | Freshwater microbial communities from Lake Tanganyika, Tanzania - TA2015019 Mahale Deep Cast 65m | ecosystem: Environmental > Aquatic > Freshwater > Lake | place: Tanzania: Lake... | reverse complement strand
TCGATTGCAACGGCAAATTCGTAGACGACGACAAGGATGCGTGTCCAGATGAAGAAACCCGCGCCAAAGGCAAGGCGGCGGTGGAAGCGGGGGCGGATCCGAAGGATGACCGTTCGGTTCTGAAGTCCATGTTGGACACCTTTAGTGATCGGGGTGTTAAGATTCAGCCCAAAAAGATTTCTGTTGGCAGACTGAAAGCTACTCAATCTGAGATCAAGGCGGGCAAGACCTTTGGCATGGCGGATGCCCATTTGAAGGGTGAGTTCCCCAACATCGGGGATCAGATTGTCGTGTCCAAGGATGGGCACATTTTGGACGGGCACCATCGGTGGGCGGCCTTACTGACTATTGACCCTAAGCGTAAAATGTCGTGTATCCAGGTGGACATGACGATGAAGGACATGTTGGATGAGGCTGATGGAATGCCTGGTGTTTATCGGGAGGATTTCCAAGGCAAGCCCATTCCTATGTCGGATGAGATCAAGAAGAAGAAGAAGGACAAAGCCAAGGGGGATAAGAAATGAGAATCACCATCCAAAAAAGCACAAACCTCGGAGAGATCCTTCAAGTTTATTGTATGGCCATCTTGGAAGGTGTGGTCAATAAAATGGGGAAGGATCTGATTCCGGAACCTAATGGGGATGCTTCAGCGAAGGTAGGTTTTCCTGATAAATACGGGTTCTCATACTTGTATCTGGGGTTTGACAGCCATGGTTTCCTTGTGGGTCAGTTCATGAAGGAATTGGCAACGGGTCGCCCAGTTGTCATTTACGGCCCCGTCACGTTGGCCAAGACGGTAACGTTACCCATTAGTGTCATTGCTAATCAGATTGTTGGGAGCTTACCTAAGGGATTGTGATGGCGTATCAATTTAGGTTTGAAGCCTGAAGTGCTGGGTTGGGAGGTTTGTCATGTATCATCGGGTAGCACGTCGATTTATGGAAGCGGCATGGGGAATGCCTGCTATGCCTCGTGGTTCTTACCTTCCGCCGGATGTTCGGGACACGGATCCTGTTAACCCCGAGGGCACGGATCTGGCGATTTGGAAATACGAGTATGGCAACAAGTTTGTCGCTATTGCTTTCCAGGGCCGGGCGAACAAGCCTTTGTGGCACTACAACTTCAAATCTGATTCCAGTAGGGAAGCTTACATCAGGGAAGCTATCGAAAATCGCAAGTCTCAGCTTCAACAAAAACAAGATAGGATGCAGGAACGGCGTGAATGGCAGCACGGGTTCCAGGAGGATGATATCCTTGTTTCGAGTTGGGGGTATGATCAAACAAACGTGAATTTCTATCAAGTTACGAAGGTTATTGGGGCAACTATCATCCTCCAGGAAATTTCTTCCAAGTTGGTTCGATCCAGCCCCCCTCAGGATTATGTAGTTCCGATCAAAGATCATTTCGTTGGGCGCCCAATAAGGAAGATCCCTAGTGGGCGAGGGGGAGAGAAGGGTTACGTGCGAATAAATTCTGTTCAGTATGCCTATCCGTGGAATGGGAAGCCTCAGTATGAGACAACCACAGGTTGGGGGCATTGATGTAGGGAGAGCGTGGATCGGGATGCTTGTGAATCAATGACAATCCCGCTATTTCGTCTATGCGTTCATTGAAGTGGGATCTGGGAGGATTTGATCATGCCCAATAATACTGACAACCATGGTTCCAACGGTTTGGGCGGAACCTCTTATCTTTACGACTTTGGCACCAGTCCGAATACTCGTGTGGCGGTGTCTCAGAAGGTTCGCCTTTTGACTCCGCATTATGGGAACAACAGTGCTCTTCACCAAATGGGTGTGCTTTCGACGTTTAGCCCAACGATGTCTCGAACCATTGATAACATTCGGGGTATTGGATTTGGAGATAAGGTTGCCGAACTGGTTCCGGGTGTCACTGAACCGATAACTGGATCATTTGAGCGGGCTTTGGTGTATTTGTGCAATCTTTGGCAAGCTGCGGGATATGCTGCGGGTGTGGATGGCCCGGTTCGGAGTTTGGCACATCACCGATGGCCATTTGATATGGAACAGCAGATGGTCATGTCAAGCTTGGCTGATCGAGACATGAGCGTGGAGAACATTGGGTGGCCAGGTAAATCTGGGTCGTTTGATGGTGGGGTGAAGCCTGTTTCATTCCCGCAAGTGACTCCCAACTCGGCAACAGGTGGGCATCCCGGAAGCAACCGTGGGCACTCCGCTATCATTACCATCTATGAAGCATGCTGGTTTAGCGGGTGGAACACGACCTTTTCAAAGGATCAGGGTTTCATCATGGAGTCTGGTGACATTACGGTTACTGATGTCCATGACTTCGCTTCGGTCTATGGTGAATTTCTGGCAACGGGCAACGACCCGACTATTGGTCAGTTGGGGTCGATTCGATTCCGGGAGTCAGGCTTTAAGATCCCGGAAGCTGGATCGGGTATTGGCGGCGGGGTTCAATCGTCATTCGTTCAGTAGGCGGTAAGCAACAATAATGGTAGAATGTAGATGAACTGGAAGCACCCTGTTGCATGGGGTGGTCCGACGGAAGACAAACCCGACCTGACAGACGAACAAACATCTTGAGCTGTATCCTCCCTTGCTAATGGCGACGGGACGGCCAAACAAACCAGACCTGATACACGCACGAACACCTTGGGCTGTCTGACATAGGGCCTTTTAGACCCACGATGTAGCAGGGTTGCTTCCCCATGGATTTGAAGGGGATAGCGACACATGCAGATTACAATGGAAATCTTGGGGCAGGTTCTCGCCCCAATTGAAGCAGTCGGCAACGGTGAGATTTCGTTCAAGGTGAACGGTACGACCGTCACCTTACGTCGACTTTCTCCTGAAGAAGAAGCCGAAGTACAGCGGTATGTGGTAACCAAGGATGGCGATGAAAATCTAGATACTTTGGAGTACATTGAACGGGTCAAATTGGCGATTCTATCTTATGCCATAGTGGCTGTCGGTTCAATGGACCTTCGGGATGTTGTGTACGTGGAGACGGGAGAGACCTTAGAAGTTGAAGGTAAAGGAGACACGCCAAAGAAAGCGGTTCCAGTTAAAGTTCCGCGGCATGTGGCGATGCGGAAGATGTTATTGAAGTGGGCGTCACCGGCTCGTATTGCAGTTTACCGTCAGTATGTAGACCTATTGAATCGAGTTGAAGATCAGGCTGAGGATCTGGTTGAGTTCGCCCCTTCAAATTTGGATACGGAAATTGAACGCCTTGAATCCCGTCTCACGTCATTGAAGGAACGAAAAGAAGCAGAAAAGAAGACCTTGGAAAGTGACATGTCCAGGTTGGTAAAGACTATTCAGCGGGAGGAAACTGGGCCTAAGGATGATGGGTTGAATCAAGTTGAAGATGATCTAAAGGACTCGGCTCCTGAAGTTCATGCTGCCGCAACATCTGAACCCGCCACGGTAACGCAGGGTCATCGTCAATCGGCTATCCCACACGCAGCCAAACCCATGGGCTCACATCATCCAATTCATACACCAGCACCAGAGCCAGACCCTGTGGATCAAACCCCATCTTCTGATGTGCAAGATTCTTTTGTGGACACGGGGGATTCGGCATCAATGAACGATGCCATCAAAGCGGAGAACCTTTTGATCCTTCAACGGCGGAATGCCGTAGATTATGGACAAGACATTCCATCAGTTCTGTCCGCCGCCCATAGTATGCGTCGCCCACCTCACTTGGGGGCACGTGAAGTTACAAAGGAGATAACCGGAGATAGCGACAGGGGTGAACCCCCCTCGGATGAACTTCTTTACACAGGCCGCACGGTAGATGGGGTTGAGGCTTATCGGATGAGTCCGATCGACGAACTCACTGCCCCTCATGCTAAGGCACAGCATCAGGACACGACGTCAGTTCCTCGTGGAACCAACCCGCGTTTCACGCCTCCCAAGAAACCTTTGTGAGAGGCTCTTGAATGAGGCAAGTGGGGTTAACACGAACAACGAGCGAACAACGCGCCCCTTTGTATGAGGACGTTGAAACCTTACTTGATTTTGGTTTCTTGACTCATAATGTGACCATCAATGGGGTGTGTTTTTCTTTCCGGTCGTTAGGGCCCGGGGATCGGTTCCTTCTCCGGCATCGATCCCATAGCAAAGCCCATGATGAATGGGTGTGTATAGCTATCGCTTCATCTATTTGGATGGTAGGGGGCTACAATTTATTGAATGAGGATAATGTTGTTCCTTTGATGGCAAAATCCATTCGGAAACTCCCGCCCAACGTTAGGGTCATCCTATTCAATGAAGTCATGTCCATGCTTGATCGGGTAACCGCGGCCTTGGATGCCGTGGAACCCTATGCTTACGAAAAGGTTTCTAGGTATAAATGGAAGTCTTTTGGGAATCAACCATTTTCTAGTCACAACGAGCTGAATACGAAGATTGGAACAAACCACGTTCAACGTATGTGGACGTTCTATAATCAGATCGAAGATCAAAGGGTTAAGGATGATGTGTATTGGGATGGGATCAAATTCGCCACGTCCGTACATGCATCCAAGGGGGTCAAGAAGATTGATGACCGGGATAAACAAAATCGTAAGGAGGAGCAAGATCGTCGGCAACGAGTTCAGGATACGTTTTTCTACACGGTTAAGGGGGTCATTCGTAAGGAGGAACTTGATAAGACCAAAGGGGATTTGAAAAGTGGCGGGAAGTCTGCCGATGACTTATCGGATGAAATGCGTCGGTGGGTGTCTGGGGAAGCGGATTGGCATGATGATATTGTGAATAACTATAAGAGGATGGTGGCTAGTAATTACGAAAAGCATAAACAGGCATTGGCTGAGCAAGCTGCCATGTTGGCGGTAGCTCGTGATGACATCAATTCTGATACCCCGCAACCCATAGTTGGTTACTCTGCACAGGAATTGTCAGAAATTCTAAAAGAACGTGGGCAAGGCGTCCCTGGTGTTCGGCAAGTTGGGGGTGGCCCTGAAGTAGTTCGGGAGCATTTGTATACGAAGTTTTTGGGTCGGGAAGCGGACTCGGGGGCGCTTCAAGTCAATGATGGTCAAATGGTTATTGTCAGCCCCAATGACGGGATACCGTTAGAGCAGCGTTTAGAAGAACGTAATGTTGTTTTCCGATCTGGGGGTGAAGAACCCCAAGAACCTTTTCCTTCGGAATGGTAGGGGGATAGATCATGGCGTCCAAGAACCTTATGTATGCGGGTCTTGATGACCAGATCGGAAAGGTGAGAGAGAACATGGATAACCTCATCAATGAGGTTATCGTGAAGTCTAGGCAAATGGATTGGGGGAGTAAGAATGTTGAAAGATTAGACAAGCGACTTAGGCGTGTCAAAGACGAAATGCAAAAGGCGTTACTGAAGGGGGATGAGGAACGCTTCAAGATATTGAATGATCAAGCTGAGAAAATCAGTAAGACCTTTGGCAACCCTAAGTCTAAGCGGGTGATGGCCCAAGCGATGGGGGAGGCATCCAAAACCTTTGGCGAAGGCATTCAAGGTGCCTTCCAAACTCTTAAGTCAAAGGATATGAGTTCGATCTTTGGGATGTTCCAAAAGATGGGGAAGGCGGCTACAGCTGCTGGTACCAAGATGGAAGCAACCGCTATGGGCGGCCTTAGCGGCGATGCTGTCGCTGGTTTAGGTAAGGGGTTAGCGGCGATTGGGCCTGCCATCATGGCAATCGCCGGGGTTGCTGTTGGGTTGGCGGCATTGGCTAAAGTCGTTATGGATGCCGATGCCAAAATCAAAGATTTGAACAAATCAATGATTGAGGCCGGTATTTCCGGGCAAGAGTTCGGAAGTGATATCGCGGGCGGGATGGAAAATGTCCGTAAAGCTTTTGCCGGATGGGGTGCCGCCGCTGATTACCTGGAAAATATGGGAATTTCCACCAAGGATGCAGTATCGGCACTAGGATCATTGCAGAAAGGGGGCATGACTTTAGATAAAATCCAAGAGGGGTCCAAGAATAGTGCTGAAGCGGCCCTGAAGTTACGGGAAGCGATTAAAGGCACGGTGATCTATGCCAAGTTGCTGGGGGAGTCCGCGGATAGAGTTGCTGGCGATATGGCAAAGATGGCTGAAGAAACGTCATCAACCTTAGAGGGTGTTCGGGATAATTTTCATGAAATCGCGGCGGCGGCCAAGCAATCAGGTTTTGACACCAAGCGGTTCTACGGCATGGTCTTGGAAGTTACGACAGGCATGTCTATGTACAACGTGCGGTTACAAGACACTATCGGTCTTCTGTCTAAGGCTGGGAAGGTTTTGGGCCCAGATGCAGGCAAAGCATGGGCTCAGTCTTTGGCGGGGCAAGGCAAAGATTTGTCGACCAGAGATGCCGTTGTTAGTTTCAAGAAGATGGGCAAAGGGCAAGTGCGGGAAACATCGAAGATTGACGCCAGGATCCAAGCTGAATCCTTGGGTAAGTCCTTCAGGGATATCGAGAAGAAGGGGGGCGCAGGCAAGGAAACTCTGAATAAGGCATTGGAAAGAGCAGGGTTAAGAGCGGACATGTCCCCGGAAGATTTAGCCAAGGGTTTAGGTCAAATGTCTAGAGACCAAGCGGACATTCTGCGTGCGGATTTGAATAAGGTTGAAGGTGTAGTGGGGTTAGGCACCAAGACGGCTCATGCCCAAATGGTGGCCCGAGCGGGTGAAGGGAAGGGGGGGTTAGGTGGGGGTGTGAATGCCATACAAAATTGGGGGGCGTATGGCGGGTTGATGGCAAAGGTGCGTGGCGCGCATGCTGTTGAAGGCGGCCGGTTGGATATGGACAGGATGGACACTGAAGATATTGTGGGTCGAATCGCTGCGGAACAAGTTGGCGGAAAGATGACCCCACAAGACATGGACATGCTACGAGATGCTATTGGATCATTGAAGTCCAAGGGCGATAAAGTGACCATGGAGGGGATTGGCAAGGAAATGGGCCTGATGATATCGACCGCTGAAGATGGGGCTAAGAAACTGGAAGAGGAAAAGAAGAAGAAGGAGGACGCTTGGATCAAGGATCAAGAAATAGCCAGTGACATTCGGGACAACACCCGATCCCTATCGGAAATACTTGAGAGTCGGATTGAAGCGTTGTTGTACTCCATTGATGATTCCATTCGCGAAATTGTATCGGCTTTGGGTTTCATTCCAGGTTTCAAGGGTATGGCTAACCGGGAAATGAAGGATGAAGCCGCAAATCGGGTCCAGAAGGAAATCGAAGATTTGACGAGGATGCTAGGTGATGTCAAAGGAACGGATGAGGGATCCCGTGAAAAGCGAAAGGAGATCGAGAAGGAAATCACTCGTCAACGGGAAGTCAAACGGCAAGTACATCGGTCCAAAACTCGAGGTAGTGCGGACGACATCATTAGACAGGCGACTCTGGTCACCATGACCCAGGCAGAAAAAGAAAAACTGGAACGGGAAAGGGCACTTGCAGGGCATACCTATAAACAAAACCAAGTGTTGGGCCCTACGTTAGATCCCATTGCGCAAGGACTTGGGGGGGCTGTCGCCGGTGGATTGTTGACTGCTGGGGTTGGGGCGGTCCCTGCTGGAATTGCGGCGTACTCGTCTGCCAAAGGGGATGAAGAAAAGTATGAGAAGAGCCAAAAAGAAGTGGATCAATTCTTTTTTGAAAAGGATCAACGAGCAGCAGACAAGCGGACGGGACGTAACCGTGAAGAAACCTTGAAGGGGTTCGAAAAGATATTCCAAACCTTAGAGGCAACTCGCATCGCCAGTGCTCTGATGAGTGGTGGTGCCAAACAGGAAGAAGCTTTAGCTGCGGCCCGGGCCGTTCTGGCCGGTCGGGCGGACACCATTCAAAATGAGGATCTCCGTGGTAGGGCTTTAGCGGCTTCTGGTAATGTCGTAAGAATGAAGGATGGCGAACTGATGTACTCTGACTCTAGCGGACGTCGTGAGTTCGCCGCGATAGCGGATGATGACGTGGTGGATATTCATCGCCGGGGTCGTCGTAGTGGTGGTCGTGGCGGGGGTGTTATCAACATCAATGTCAATCAATGGGGTGATGTACCTAACGCTATCTTGAAGGCCCTGGAGACTATGCGGGTGAGGACATAATGGCAAGGCGTAGCAATGCTATCCCATTATTTCGATCTGCTTTTTCGTCGCCAAACGATGAATTCAACCTTGCGGCCAATCGGAAGCCCGTGGTGTTTGACATCTTGGCGCCAGACTATGAAACGTCCCTTTTGCCTGATGGGATGGCTTTAGTCTTACATGTCAACCCTCAATCGATGCAGTTGAATTACGAGAAAGTTATTGAACGCACACAAACGAAGGGGGGTTACGTCGAACAACATTGGGGGGACGGAGTTCAGACCATTGACTTCAATATGGCTACTGGCGGATTCCTTCGGTTGTATTCGGGCTTATCTAACATTACTGGGGGGCCGGGGGCATACGGGGCCGGGGGTACACGTCGGGAAACCATCGCATATGACAAGTACCTGGATATGTTATCCATGTTTCATAACAACGGGTCCATTTATGACACGGCCGGGAGGATCGTGTTCCAAGGCATCATCAAGGTGACTTTTGATGGAGGGATTTATTTAGGGTGGTTCAAGACCTTTAGTGTGTCTGAAGATGCCACTCAGCCGCATCAATTCATCTTAACTGCTACTTTTGAGGTTTCTGATGAGATCCAGCGGTTTCGTAGTCCTATGTCATTGAATGCCATGGGTCCAACTGGTGCTCAAGGACAAGCTTCATCCATAGATCGGTTGGGCATTAGCACATTGCGCAATCAAGGAGTTGGGTGATGCCTAAGCAAGTCGTTATCGCTGGTTTATCCGTGACGGTTTATGATCCAGGTGAAGATAAGCCCCCTGGTTATCGTCCACCATCATCGGAGTTCCTTGGTGCGGCGACTACAGGGTTCACTCCCACCCCACCATCTGGTTCCGGGATTGCCGGGAGTAAGAAACATAAAGGGGGGACAAAAGCGACTTCAGGTATTGACACCGTTTCCGTTCGGTTGCGCGACCCTACGGTAACGGGTGCTTCAGCACAAGGATTGGTTTCGCCTGGGGCACAGTTGTCGAAACGGCAACAAGAATCTGAAGCGGTCATGATGGAACAGTCGGTAAAGCAACCCCCTGTCCCCGAGGACTTTCAAGGGTTGCAATGGCCTAATGCCATTACTGTTCACTTAGAACCGAATCAGGCACCACAAGTTGAGATGTCGGATGCATTGCTCCGAACTATGTCTCCTTTCATGATCAGAGTAGAACCCCCACTTGTTTATGGTGAAGATGGTGGGTTTCAAAACAAGAAGGTTAATTCGGTAGCGACTGATTTCTCCGTAGGTTCTGGTTTTGGCACTGATCTGACTGGGTATGTCATGGCTCGTAGATCCCTGGCCCAATCAGGGATTGCAGGTTTCGATACATCCAGGTCAGGCATGGGTTCGATTCAGGAATTTGTAGCACGCAATAGCACCCCTAGTAAGAAACCTTCCGCGGATGGCTCTAAAGTCGATGACGTGGGGGGAAACTTAGGGGCCCCTGCTATTGCGGACGTGTACACGGCAGTGGATATCGCACGACAACTGGCGGCCATGGTCAACACCCCGCCGTTGGTTTTGTTGATCAACCCCACAACATTCTCCACAACTTACAGCAAGATTCAACAGTTCCAGGATCGATCACGATACGGGTTTGTGTTTCAAGCGTGGGGGGAAGAGCAACCAAAGATTTCATTTACCGCTAGGTGCGGGGCTTTCGTTTCCGGTGGTCGTGGGGTTCAGTTTGCATCAAGGCGTGATTCCAGGGCTTGGCAAAACTTGATGAATGCTTTCCACATGTTTCGGAATGCGGGGTACATTCATGATACTGTGGGTAAATCTAATGCTCATTTAGCTGTGGGGTCATTGTCTATTCGGTATGACGGGTGGGTTTACTATGGGCATATGGAGTCTTTCAACTTCACATTGGATGAAGAGCACATGCATGGTGGGGTTGAGTTTAGCATTGAATTTGTCGTGTCCGCCATGGCAGATACAGCGCAATCATCCTATGCCGTGACCCCAATGATGTCTCCGGTTCCAAGTTTGTCGGATCCACGGTATCAGGGGATGAGCAATGTATCTAGCACGCGAGCGGGTTATTTTTCGGTCGGTTCTGATGGGGTGATAAGGACGCAAGGCCGGGAAGTTGGTGTTGGCGATGCTTTCTTGTCTGTGGTTCCTCAAAATGCGGTCCTTCCCTTTGCCGATTCATTCAGAACCCTGGATTCTACTCAGATTGGGCAGCAACCACCGGCTAACTCAAGCCCCCCATCAAACAAAGGCTTTATCAAGTCTAACGTGAACAATGTTGGGTTGGGTGAGCGTGCGGTGGCCATGTCTAGCCCAAACAATGTGGATCCATTTAGGGTCAGGTCTTCCACATGAGTATCGGGAATAGGCCTTATGTCGGGACGTGGCGTCTTGGTAGTCAGAAATTGGTGCAAGTGACGCCTGATGCCTTGGTTTACGTTAACGGGGATCTGACTTTGCCTGGATGCCAACGGTGTCATTCATCCATTGATTTACAGAGGTTTATTACTGAGGTGTCGGTAGATGCGGGATGTGATCCTGGGTCTGGATCAGCCACGTTTTCTCTAGTAATCCCTTCACATCATCGGGATTCCTTTATCCGGGACGCCCAGTTCATTTTGCGTCCTGGTTTGGAAGTTCACGTTTATATGCGCGGGTATTTCCCTGTCAAAGGGATGTACTCGAATCTTGGTCAACAAACCGAAAAATCCAAGTTGAGCGTGCTTGATTCTAAGACCTCCCCGAATCCGGTGGTGAAGGAAGATCCGGCGGGCAAGGTTGTTCCAAAACCTGGAGATGGTGAAAAGTTGACGCCAGTCCAATGGAAGGAACGATTCGAAGGGGTCATTCGGAAGGTGGCTGTTGAGACGTATCCAGGGAACCAATTAGAGCAAGACCGGTTCGTCGCCAAGTCCTTAGTGTGGTCGTACAATGAATCTGGGGGGATCCATCGTAAGGATCATATGATGTATGGCCAAAAAGCGGGATCCCCTGGTACGGCGGGTCGCCCATCCGTCACCTTCAAGACGAAGGAAAAACGACAGAAGGACGGGCCAGAAGATGGCTTCAGTGTCACGCCAAATCCAGATGGTCAATACCATAAGGGGGATTTGTATTGGTCATACGATCAAAAGTTTGCCACTTTTGATTCCGCTTACGATGCAACTAAGGCACATGCAGCGTTCATTCAAAAATATGGTGATCAAGGATTCTTGCGTTATCGGGACAACCCAGAAGTTCCTGATAACGGTATGCCAGGCTTTAAGACCTTGATGCGACAAATGGGGATCAAGCAAGGTGAAGACCCCAAGACAGGCGCAAAGGTTTATGTCTTGTCCGCCAAAGAAGGAGTCCCATCCACAACCTCCGATGGGCGATTGACACGAGGAGGAACCGGGACATCATCCTTTGACCCATCCACCCTAGAGTCTTTGGATTTGGATGGGTACAACATCGAAAATGTCCTGGCTTACCCATACTATCATGTGTTCCACGGGGTTATGACTCAAGTGTCCCATTCCTATTCGGGGGGTATGCATACCGCGTCTATTCAGTGCGTGTCGATGTTGCATTTTTGGCAATACCAGCAAATGTCAACTAACGCATCGGTGTTTGGTGCTCGTGCCCCGAACTCTGGGAACAAGATGAGTTTGTTGGGTAACAATTTTACGGGCCAACATCCTTACGAAATTATGTATGCGTTGCATCACGATACTGCCGGGGCGGCAGCAGGGGTTTCATGGGCACTGGCCCAAAAGACCAACCAAACGGCGTCGTCTGACTTGACGGGGGAGTCCCTCTATTCCTTGAACCTCAAGTATTGGCAAAAACGATTCAGCTTGAAGGATATCAAGCTGAGGATGCATGGTATCACAGGGGAAATGTTCAATTCTGTCCAAGCGGCTTTCCTGGCTAGTGCTTCATCATCCGAACTCATGTCATTAGTCCGCGGTCGGTTCAACGGTAATCGGGCCAAGGGCGACAATATCTTGTCTCAAGCCATTTCCGTTGGGTTATACAACAAGCGAAAGTTGGAGGCTTTGGTTCAAGCACGCTCTCGTCGGCCTCCCGGCCAAAATGCATCATCTACCAAGTTGGAAATCAATATGGCCGAGATGCAAGCCTTTGTTTCGGACGTTGCCCAATGGGGTTCCGTCCAATTGTTTGAGTCTACCTATGAATCCAAGTTGGATGTGGCAAACAAAGTTTGTGAAGCCACGGGTTTCGAGTTCTATCAAGATGTGGACGGTGATTTCGTATTCAAACCACCGATGTACAACTTAGATACTAGCGGATCGCGGGTTTATCGTATTGAGGACATTGACATCATTTCGATCAATTTTGATGAAAAGGAACCTCAAGCCACTTACATGGTGTGTAAAGGGTCTCATTTCTCGAACATCAAGGTAGGCATTGACAATGAAATGGGGGTTCAAGGTCATTACATAGATTACCGTTTGGTGTCTCAATTCGGGTGGCGGCCCGGGAATTTTGAATCGTCATACTTCACTGATGAAAAGTCGATGTTCTATGCGGCGGTCAATCGCTTAGACATCATGAATGCCCCCACCAAGTCAGGTTCATTGACTATCCCGTTGCGACCGGAATTGCGTCCAGGCTACCCAGTTTATGTTCCCTACTTGGATTGTTTCTACTACTGCAATTCGTTTGCCCATTCATTTTCCGTTGGGTCTGGTTGTGTTACGTCGTTGCAACTGATTGGTAAACGATCCAAGTTCTTCGCTCCTGGTTACCCGGACAAACGCGGCATTGAAGCTATTGATATGTCGAACATGTTACTGCCGGAAAAGCCATTGGAGGTTTTGGATTTGTCTGGGCGCCCCAGATTGTCAGGTTTCCCGAACGTCGTCATGGCTTTGGACCCTAATCAAATCGATCCAATGTTTTTGATTGTGGGGTCGGATGTCGACAAAATCACTGACCCCGCAACGTTGGAATACTTGATGAAACAAGCGGTGCGAATGTCCATCGTGGACTCGTGGCCTGATAACTCAGGGGAACGTCCTGGGCCGTATTACGTTGTCCGGAACGGCGACGGACAACAAGGCATGTGGTTTTATCTTAAGACGCCCAACTCCGTACCAGATGATCAGATTGAAAAGAAGTTCGTCTCCCCCATCATTGCTAAGGGTATGAAGGGGGCGGTGAACGTAATGAAAGCGGCTGGGGATTTGGTTGCCTACCAAAAAAAGCAAGCTACAAAGGTCGCTAAGTCCTTGCCCAAGTTGGAACGCTTAGCTAAGGTGGCGAAGGAATTGCAAGAAGCGGCAACCCGGGCTGCGGAGATGCCTGGGGCCAACGAAGTTGGAACCGCGGCATCAAGAGCCGCAGACCGGGCGGATGCAAAGAAACTGGCGGCTGATCGTAAATTGCATCAAGCCATGGATGAACATGCTGCCAAAAGCATGCAAGTAGATCAAATTTCGGAGCATGATCATAGTAAGTTGGCGGAGTTCCGGCGGTTGCTACGCCGGGTGACCGATTCTTTTCAAGCCCCCGACTCGTTCCAAAGTAAGTTTACAGGGGACCCCAGGTCATCTATTACTTTGCTTGAGATGCTGTCGGACAAGAAGGCAGTGTTTTCCAACAAGTCCTTGCCAGGATCGTATCGTTACTATTCGTCATCCTCTCCACATGCCAAGGATCAAGGCCAAGACCTTTTGACCATTCATTTGACTAAGGATGCGGATACGATCAAGAAGAAGTTGGTGACGACATCGGCGTATTTGGAGCCTATGTGGAAAGAGTTGCCTTGTAAACAATATGTGGCACACCCATCGACAGGCCCTGAAGGGTTACGGCCGGAAGCTGAGTTGAAGGATAAGGTTCCACAGCGCGGCATTACGGTGTTCACCAACAATACGAACTATCCGGCTGGTGAAGTGTTGCCTACGTCGGAGATTCGTGAACTGATGTTCGCGTCTCATCGGGTGTTTAGGGATAATCATCGCGGGTCGAATACGTATAAGGTAGCGGTCATCGTATCGGGCGATGATATGGTTCAAGCATGGAAGCGGAATGTGTCAGATTTGAATAGGTCTGACAGCATAGGAACGCCCTTGCCCACGAACACGTTGGAATGGGCTATGGGTCCGTGGTTGATGAGTATGTCCAAGGTCATGGGGAAAGCCTTTGCAGCGTGCAAGGTGGGGATCGTTCCATCGGATGCTGCCAAGATTCCTGATTTTCCCAAGGTGGATCTGCCTGTTCACGTCTCGGCGTCTAATGGTGGTCAGGTATCCACCAAAGTTCCCTTGAATAGTTATGTGTTTGCTGAGGACAAAGATGATAAGGGGCAGTTAACCACGGCTGGCAAGGCTAAGGTGGATAGCAAAGGAAACATTAGGACAGCGTGGGCTGGGTCAGATATGGTCCCCATCAAGAACGCATGGGTTCCGTTGGCTAGAGCTTACGTTGAGGCCTACTTCAATGCTTTCATGCTATCACAAGAAGCATGGGTTGCAAATATGCAATCTCTGGGTTTGAGTCCAGAAGTTGTTGATTTTATTGTGTCCTCTTACAATAATTTCTTAGGTAGTGCGACGGGGATCTCGAAGACCACGGCTATTTCTCGAATCACCACCCAAAAGGTTCGTAAGGTCAGGGGTAAGGCAGGCAAATCAGGTAGTGGGGCGATTTTGGTTCCGACACCTGTGTTCCCCATATCGGATGCTCAAGGTTACCGCGTTATTGGGTCATACAGGTACGGGCGTGATGTGACTATTGATCCGGAAGGGGTGTTTGATGTTTTGCATCGGCAAGACATCTTCTCCATGTTATCCAAGACGTTAGTGGATGACATCTTACGGGTGTTCGTTCGGAAGCAGAAGATTTTCATTGATCAACCGGATCCAGATAATCCGAAACTGGTGAAGCGGGTCGCTGCGGCTGGGGCCATAGCTGAAAAATACTTGGAAGACGAGGTTGTTCGGGTTCTTGGCCGGAACTATGTCAACGCGGATCATCTGATTCGGGATAAGACGGCTACGGACGGCAATGCTTTGAAGACTGGATTGGCTGCTTGGGTGGCTGATGGTAAGGACGGCATCACCAAGTTGCCTATCATTAACGCGGCCTATAGCTTGGCAGATTTGGTTCCGCATACGTCGCGGGGGTTTTGTTCGTGTAAGGCATCTGAGGCGTCAGTTTTGCTGGATATTGCGGGAACCAAAGGCTATGTGCAGTTCACCGGAGCGGGAAAACCGAATTACGGCAACGCATCAGGGGAAGCGGCGGTGGATCGTACTGTCCAATGGGTCCAACAGACTACATCTCAAGTTGCCATCCCGTGGGTTCAATCTCAAGTAGCTTTGCGTGGGGATACGCCCAATGGTCATCCGACGTCTATCATTCAGGCAGCTAGTGGGTTGGGTGCACATTTTGATCAGCAAGCTCGTAGTGTAGATGCTGCGAAAAGGGCGTTTGAGGCGTCTAAGAAGACCGCTGCGGACATCAAGAAGAAACTAACTGATGGTAGTCCAAATGGCTAAGACTTCACATGCTCGGGATGTTGGGCAACGGTCGAGAATCTTAGCATCCGAAGCCAAGGCCCGTGGCGATCTGGACAGGATGAACCCAGACCTGAATTGGGGCATGGGTGTGGCTAGGGTTGTCAACATTGACTATGAAGCCTTCACGGCTACTCTCCGCACCATTATTGGAACGGCGGGGCAATACGAACGGGTTCCAGTTCCCATTTCTTTCCCGGGTGCTGGTATGCGGCATTTCTTTGGGGCGCTTCCTGAGATCGGTGATATGTGTGTCGTTGGGTGGTTACCACAAGAAAGCTCGGAAACAGGGGGCGGAACCAAGACTCCAGTGATTCTGGCGTGGGTCTTACCGGGCACTTCCTTTGCCCGTCATTGGACGACCGTCGCGTCATTTGACCCAGATGAATTTGACATGTCATCCGAACGAGCTAAGACAATGACGGAAGGCGCCCATGCGATGGTCCGCATGAAGATGCGGCACATGCACCCGGGCAATGTTCTGGCTTCATCATCCCAAGGATCAGACCTGGTGCTGGATGAAGGTGTCATGCTGGCTAATCGGCGAGGCAATGAAATTCGTCTTCGGGATCAAGACCAGGCGTTGGTCCTTAGATCCTTGCAGCAGTTTCATGCAATGGCCGGGGCGCGTGTTTATGCGGGCATGGTGCAACGGGATGCTACCTTCCTGCCTAAGACGATGGTGTCTGATGGTACTCACTGGGATGACGTCAATCAGTCCTTGGACGGAGAACCGTTCCATGTGTCAGATAACGAAACGAATGAACAAGCCCCGCGTGGGTTTTTATCCCCAACGGCTTTGCTTGCTAGATCCCGTTTGGCTGACGGCAAGTCTCGTCCGACTATTCTAAGTGGGGGTGCTTTAGATCCTTATGTGTTCTTGGCGAATGGTGGGTTCATCAGTGAAACAGGATTTGTCGTTGACGCTAAGCACGATCCGTCAGGTTATTACGGAGGCAAATCCATCTATCGTGTGGCATCTGATGGTAAGTCAAATGCCGTAACCGCGGCGGGGCAAAGAACTTTTACGGAATATCGTATTGAGGTCAACCACACATCTGATGGAATTCTCCCGGTTACGGAACAAACAGATCTGTTTGATGCAGATCGTTTGCCAGGGTCGAATCCGAATGCGGACCCTGTAACACCTCCGTCTAATGTGCCTTTCATGGAATTCGTCATGGGCTCCGTAGTAGGTAATGACCCATATTCCCAGGAGGGTCGCAAAAAGTATGGTGTTCCATTGGTGGCACGGATCTTTGAAGGGGATATGCCAGTCCCACGGTTGGATGGAGCCGACTTGAATGGGGGGACTCCGGTTGGAGATCAATTAGCGTCGTTATTCCGCATGATTCCTCCGGTGGGTAACACTGAGTCACAAGGGACATTTTGGGGTGTAAACAAGTCTGGGCAGTTTAGGGCGTCTATTGGTGGTAAACCTAGTGGACTTTCGGCTGAAATTGCGATGTCCGGTTCATTGAAGATTGGTTTGGGCGGGGGGATGCGGTTTATCTCCGACGGTCACTTAGAATGGGTTACCAACAACAAGTCATCCCTGAACATATCGGCATCTGAAGGGTCTGTTCAGATTTACGGTGGGGGGCCGCCTAAGAACAATTCTGCTGTTGGTGAACGTAATAACGGTACCGATGGTGGGGAAGGGGACTTACCATCAGTAGACATTCTGGCCAGAACCAGTGCTCGTATCAAAGCTGAAAGGTTGGTTGCCATCAAAGCTGGGGCGGCTACGATCAATGCAGCAAATGTTGGCATCACGTCTCATGGGGATCTGACTTTGGATGGGGCGGCCCGAGTATCTATATCTACCGACACCTACCAGATGCATTCCAATGGCAAAGCGCAAGAATCTTTTGGCGGCCCCAAGTATGGGATGCCGACAAACATGCCCTTACACGAGCGGACGTACACCCCATCATATGCGGGTGTTGCAGAAAGGGTGTTGTATACCTTAGGTGACCGGGAAGAACAGTTCAATGCAGGTAGCCATAAAACGACCATTCTGATCGGCAATATGACTTACGAGACGAATTTAGGGTCATGGACTGCCCGGGCTATGGCATCCAAGATAGAGATTGGGACATCGGGCATTTCTGGTACAGCTCAAGCGGGGTCTTTGTCTATGACAGCTGCCGCTGGAATGGCCACGGTATCTGGTACGGCTGGTGTGGCGGTGGTCTCAACGGGAGGCCAAGCTGCGATAATGGGGGGTGCGGGTGTATACTTTGGAGGGCCCATCACTGAGATAGGATCGATAATCGTTTCAGGAAGTTTGGAGCCCTTTACTGGGCTGCCTTACTCGACTTGGGGTATAGGGGCAAAATCTTTCAACATTGGCGGATTCAAGTGACTTCCAATCTTAACAAATCCCCTGTGGTAAAGAACCCTAGCGTTGGTATTGGGTTGAACGAGGTTGTTGTTTATGGTGCGTTGCAAATGTATAAGGGTTCATCAGTGTTCCCAATGGAAGGTGCTGCATTCGATCAATTGGCATGGTCCATTGCGGAAGGATTTCTGGGTTGGGTTACTGACCCATTGAATGTGGTCGTAGAAGGCATATCAACCGGAACGGTTGGGTCCGGGGTGATTCACAAGCACAACACCAAGATAATCATACACCCTGCAATTCCATTGGTGACGGAGGGGTTGTCCTCTGCGGGTATCGTTGGCCCCTTATCCACGAGTTTGTCTGCCATTGTGACTTTGGCTGTTGTCCATGCCTTAACGCAGTTTGGGGGATACACCGGGGTGTGCCCCACGGTAGGGGTTGGGACGGATGTATCAAAGGTGGTGATATCGAATCCTTCTGCTCTTATCATGAAACTACAAAAGGCAATGGCAAACAACAGTATGACTGGGGCGGCGTCGATTAAATTAGCTCATGGTTTAGGGTTTGGTATTGCATCTTTGGTCCTGACGGGTGTTGGTAACGGTAAGGTGGTAGGTCAGTCAGGATCATTGCCGTCTACTGGACCGTCGTTTTCAAAGGTGGTGTAGCCGTGGGATTTCGATCGTTCGGGACAGGCAGTGTGTTGCGGGATTCGCAAGTGGCCCCCGCTAATTCTCCGACAACTGGGATGACGCAAACAGGTGTTGTTCGGGATGCTCGTCCGGTTCCGGCAGCTTATGATTTGGATGTTGACGCCCCATCATTCGTGGATGCTGCCGCGGATCAATACCGTTCGGCAATAGTAGGTGCTCCTGGGACCACGCCAACAGAGTACTTGGTGTGGGCGGCCAACACGGCGAATTTGGCGGGCCCTGTAGACCCAGATCCTGTATGGTGGACAGAAACAGGCTATGGGAAGTTTCCCGTTGGTACGGAGACGGTAGGTGCGTTTACCGATGGTTCAAGGGTTGCCTTGGTCACGGATAACGACAACAAAGACATTGGGCGCATATATTCTATTGTCGTAGCCCGTGGTGATGTGTCGAACTACGATGATGATGGATGGAAGGACCCCAACGACACCAATCCTGCTAACCATGGTGGTCAGGCCCGCCACGGGGATAACCCGTACTTAACTTTGTATTTTGAAGAAGGTGAACAAGATTCTCGCTTGGGCATGGTTCACCTGACAGACGGCCACATCGCATCTTTGGGCGGGGGGCTATCCGCTGATCGTGGCGACCGAATCCTGGTTGTGCATTATACGGTTGGTTCTGCTCGATTTTGGTGGTCAAAGAACGATCGCTATGGTTCCCGTTTCGGTTGGGTTGCCCAATCCCGTCGATGGGAACCATTCAAGGGATCGCCCCCACTGGACATGGGGGTCCTGCGTAAGGATGTTGACTTCTATGATATGATCCCGGCTATCAAGAACCTGCCCGTTGGGTCTATGTTGCCTTCATCCGGGTCGCCAGATGACTATGGGATGATTCGCATCGGGGCATCCCCCGATGCGAATCAATCTGTGCCCGTAGCTGGAATCGTTGTCCGACCCGACAGTGAAAGTGGGGCGACCTTCCCAACAACATATAACGGTCGTGTGGGTCAATCCAATGGTAAATTGGAGTTCAACCCAACTTTCGTGGAAGCCAATTTGGGCAAGACCGTATGGTACATCCCCAACACTTTCATGGCGACTAATGATGGCATCATTGGTCGGATGACTGATGATGAGTGGTTTATCACTCCTGTTCCATCCTTGACCGAAACGCCGCTAATCCGTTTCGGTTCTCGTAAGTATCTGACTGCTAACGTAGTCGCTACAGATGCGATTTTATTGGCGCATCCTTCGGTAGATCCCGGGAATGTTTTGGTGTCCGCCACTACTGGGAAGTTGCGGTTCAATTCATTCGACCTGGCAAAAGCTAACCCGACAAGCCCTTACTTCAGCAAGCACTTTCTGGGCGAACACGTGGTATACGATGGGGTTTCCTTGTCAGGCATTGAACAACCTACAAGGGCTCCAGTGCGTTTGTTAGATGCTGTTGGCAATCCAGGGACTGCGGTTTCATCCGAGTTGTACATCCCATCCTATGTGTATTTGTCGACGGAGTTTGTTCTTGCAAACACGCGGCGTGGGTTGGGTATTTCTGGAATCCTTGATGCCCCAGATGGGACTGGTGCAGTTCCGGATCAAGTTGGTGTTGATGCGTCCTTGCGACCAGGGGGTGATAACACAGTAGATGTTACGACGGGGCGTGTTCGCCGAGTTCAGGATGGCGTGTCAGATACGATTTTGTTCACGCAACTTGGATCTGTGGAATCAGTCGTTGTCGTTGACAAGGGTTCGGATGTTCCGTCTAGGATTCCTGGTGGAACAGCTTACGTCGTGCGTGAAATGGGTTTGCATGGGTCGCGGGTGTATTTGTCTCCCATTGATAAGGATCGATTCGAGGCCAAGCCGATCTTCTTTTTGCAAGCGGCCTTCACCCCTGCGACGTACACCAATAAGGCTAGGCTGGTGTCTAGTATTCGTTCCATCTTCCGTTTTGATGGCACGGAAGTTCTGCGATTTGCCATTGATGGTGTTCCCCATACGTGGGCGTCTGTGGCTTTGGTAACGGCAAACCCATCCAAGACTTACTTTACGACGGCGGAAGTTGTCGCTGATATCGGGTTGCCTACGGTCTATGTATTCGCGGAACGCATTGTTATAGAAGCGGCAGATCCCGTTACCGGTTCGGCTGAGATTGGTTTCGGGGTTGGTGGTGTGCTTGATCTGTCCGGGTGTAGGGCTTTAGGGTTCGTTCCAGGATGGCGAGTAGTTGGAGGTATTGATAACTGGTTGCCTGATTCCGGTGTGTCTATAGGCATGTACCGTACACCAACCGACCCAACTGGGATTAATGGCACGGCGGATTTCCATGCAACAGGTCGGGTTGATAATCAAGTGTTGGTTGATGGTATTCAAGCCACCCCATTTTTCTTCCTAAATACAGTGCCCTTGCAAGATATCGCGGGGATCGACGAAGGGGTTTTCTTCAATCTATCTACAACGGTGACGGACGGGGATACAACAAGTGTCATCAATAGGAATCTGATCCATTACCAAGACATCATTCATCGGTTTACGGCAAAGAAGTTCGATTGGGTTCGAGATGTTGTGGTGGATGGATATGCTAACGCCCCGACGGTCACGTTGAATTTTGGTCACACGGGAATTTCACCAGAATCTTTCGAGTCGGTGGTTGGGGGCGGGTTATATGTGTCCCGTGATGGGCGATCCGCTAACCTACTGGTCCGTGAAACGGATTACTTAGTTCCGCAAGATGGGGTTCCCGGCAATGCGGTATTGATCAAGCGATTCCTGGGTCGAGTTTCTAACGGGGCGAATGGGAATTTTATTGCAAGCAGTAATGTCTTTAGTGACCCCAACGTAGACTTCACAACTACCGCAGCTAAGGTTGGGGACATTCTATCTGTCCAAGGCATGGGTCTGTATACGGTGACTAGTGTTGCTAGTGCTTTGGAGGTATCCCCGACTCCGACAGAGACAGGGACATACATTTGGAGCTTGGAGTCCGGGACACCCACTTCAAATTTTGACCCCGCTTTGGTTGCCGATATTCAATACATGGATTTTGACCATTTGCCTCAAGAAACCATGGTCATTCGGATTTTGACGCCTGTTATATTTTCCGCTAACGGGGGGAACACTAAGGCGCTGATGTCTGAGGCATTGGCAAGTGGCAGGAAGATGGCGTTCCGAATCGGGTCTAACCCCCCATCCACCATCACAAATTTCATCTCTTTGCGAAAGATATCTTTGGGGTTGCCGTACAATGGGTTGGTGATTCCAGACACGACGGACCCTCGATTTACCAATGGGAAGTTTGTTATTCAAGCGGGGCCAACGGACACATACATCCCTAACGGAGTGGCAGCCTTTAGCCCGGATCCCCTTGGTATTGAGTATCTGACACAAGATACGTCTGAAGGCCCCAAGGGCACAATGAAGTTTGGGTCTGATTTCATGGCCCAATGGTCTAGGGTTGGGATCTATTACGTAGATCGATTCCTTAACGCTTCAGATTTGCCTCAAGGCACGGTGGAATATGATCCGCTTACAGGGGAATTCCAAGCGTCTATAGCGGATACTAATACCTATTTGGCAAACCCATCCGCTGGGTGGTTCTTCGTTGAGGAACTGATCACCAAGGCGCGCAAAGACGTAACAATCAATCCCATCTTGGGCGCTTTTTCAACCAACGCGCCATTAATCAAAGGCACTTTGGTTGAAGTGTCTTATTGGCAAGCGGATTTGGAAGGGCGGAGGGTCGGCAATCAAATTACCGA
>Ga0194120_10004245_pt1 | contig 22352 bp, 20 predicted proteins | sample TA2MahCa65mmetaG_FD_148642 | JGI IMG/M metagenome (GOLD analysis project Ga0194120, IMG submission 148642) | Freshwater microbial communities from Lake Tanganyika, Tanzania - TA2015019 Mahale Deep Cast 65m | ecosystem: Environmental > Aquatic > Freshwater > Lake | place: Tanzania: Lake... | reverse complement strand
ACTTCGGGTGGCACTTCGGATGCTCGAGCGATTGCCACGAGGTCAAGGCTCTCTCCACTCAAGACGCCGCGCGGCAGTTCCTTTTCACGCCGCATCGCCCACTCAAGTTTCGGCCAGCGAGCCACCTGCTCATCACTCAGAATCGCCTGCACATTCTCGACGAAGCGATCATGCAACTTCCGCTTCTCCGCAGTCCAGGCATTGATCGGACCGAGGATGACGCCCATCGCACCTTGATCACCGGCTGCGAGAATCTGATCCTTCATCGCCTTCATTCTGTCCTTCAAACCCTCGGTGCCGAGTTTGAAACTGTCGGCGTAGTCGTTCAGGAGGCTCTCAAGAACCGCCTGCTGCGAGTCATCGAGTTCGAGCACATCCGCAAACACCACCATGTCGCGTGAGAGGAAGTCGGGCTGGAACGCCTCAATGAAGCCAGCGTTCGCTCCGAGTTGCGCGTGGGCGACTGAGCAGGGGGAGACAACATGGATTGCGGCAGCAATGGCGCATGCAACAAGTCGTCGCGGTGTCCTCATACAGGTACTCCTCCGAGGTGCAATGTGGGGAAAGGTCTTTCTCACCAATTCATGAACGAACAAGTCAGAAATGTATGCCACCGACGGAGAGCGCCTCGATCGGTCTGGGCCTGCGAACTTCATCGCCCACGCCCGCATCATACAGTTATCAGACGCTAGCTTGCACTTCGTACGGTGCGCTGCTCGATTCGCTTCTCGCTGACTGTTCTCACGAGGCGGTCCACAAAGATGGCGGGGGTGTGGATCTGATCTGGGTCAAGTGTCCCCGCAGGCACAATCTCCTCGACCTCTGCGATGCACACTTTGCCGCAGGCAGCCACCATCGGATTGAAGTTGCGGGCGGTCTTTCGGAAAATCAGATTGCCGACCGTATCGCCCCGCCAAGCTTTCACGAGGGAAACATCCGCGCGGATGCCGCGCTCCATCACGAACGTGTCGCCATCGAACACTTCGTGCGGCTTTCCCTCGGCAACGAGCGTCCCGACGCCCGTCTTGGTGAAGAACGCCGGGATGCCAGCGCCGCCTGCCCGAAGGCGTTCCGCAAGGGTGCCTTGGGGAGTGAATTCGACCTCCAGTTCACCCGCCATGAACTGTCGCTCGAACTCCGCGTTCTCCCCGACATAACTGGAGATCATCTTGCGAATCTGCTTTGTTTGCAGCAGCAAGCCGAGCCCCCAGTCGTCCACGCCCGCATTGTTGCTTGCAACGGTCAGATTGCGAACGCCGCTCTCGCGCAGCGCCAGAATCAGTTGCTCAGGTATGCCGCAGAGCCCGAAGCCTCCGACGGCGATCAGCATGCCATCCTTGACCACGCCTCGCAGCGCATCCGCACATGATGGGAACACCTTTGTTGCAGCCATGGCGCGAGTGTAAGTGCCTGCCGAGATGTGCAGTGCTAGGCTCGACCCGTGCATCCGCTGCTCCTGCTGCTGATCCTGCTGTCCGCCATCCCCGACACCATGGCGGCACCCGTGGTGAAGGAACTGCTCGTGGATCGCTACGGGGCTTCAGCGCCAAGCGCACAGATTTTCAACGGCATCAATCTGCTCGGCGCGCTCGCCGCCGTGCCGCTCTTGTGGGCGACGCGCCGCAACTGGGGATCGCGTGCTGTTCTCATCACCGCATCACTCGTCGATGGCGCACTGCTTGCGGTGATGGCCTTGCCGCTCGGTATCGCGTGGACGCTCGCGCTTCGCTGCCTCGAGGGGGTGACGGATGTGCTTGTGTTCGCGGCACTCTTCGACATCGTGCGTGGGCGCTCCGCAGGTCGTGTCGGAGTCGGGCTTGGCATCGCGTCATCGCCGCTGCTCATTGGCCTTGGTCTTGGGGCTGTGCTTGGCGGAGTTGTGGTGCGGCAAGCGCAGGGCGTTGGCTCGGCGATGTGGCTCTTTGGAGTCTCCGCCGCGCTGAGCGCACTTGTCGGAATCCTCGCCTGGCGTTGGCAGCGGATCGACTCGTTCCCGCGCACGCCAATCCGTGCCGCGGATGAATCGGTGGCAATCGGCTCGATGACGGAGCGAGTGTGGCCGCCGCTGGCGATGGCGTTTGCGGATCGCGCCACGGGCGGACTGCTCACGGGAACGCTGCCGATCGCGCTTGCGCAAGTACTCGGCTACTCGCCGTTGGTTCGCGGTGTGTTGGTCGGGCTGCCGCTGCTCCTGATGGCCCTCGGCACCGGTCCCTGTGGGTGGCTCTGCGATCTTGCTGGTGCGAGGCGTATTCGACTCGTGTCGGGGCTGTGCTACGCGGCATCCTTTGCGCTCCTTCCTGCCGCGAGCGCCAACCCTGCGGCGCTGGGTCTCGTGATGTTCATCGTTGGCGTGTCGGCGAGCGGACTCTTCGCCAGTTCCGTGTCGCTGACAGTCCAGTCGGGCGCATCAGCCGTCACACTCGGCGCATTCCGCGCTTCGGGCGATCTTGGATTCCTCAGTGGAACGATTCTCTCGGTGCTGCTGCTGGCATCACTCGGAGGTGCGGAACCGACCTTCGCCGACTATTCCGCGGTGCTCATCGTGTTCGCTGCATTCCACCTGTTGACGACAGTCGTCACGACGCTCGCACTGCCGCGCCGCGCGAAGGCAACTCCCTAGTTCGGCGGGAGCGAGGAACGACTCAGTTGCGGGTGACCGCCGAAACAGCGGTCCACCTCGGCGACTCGGAGACCAGCGCAAAGCGCAGTTTCTCCAGTGCCTGGTTCTGAATCTGCCGAACGCGTTCCTTCGTGACGCCGAGGATGCCGCCCACTTGCTCGAGTGTCAACTGCGACGACTCGATCGGACGGTCCAGCCCGAAGCGGTGGAAGATCACGCTGCGTTCAATCTCGGTGAGCCCGGCGCGGTCCTGCGAAATCAGATCGGTCATCTCACGGACGGCATCGGCTTCGCGTGACGAGCGGACTTCGCTGACATGGTCGGCGCGCTCCAACTCCGGGTCGAACTCCACGGGGAAGTGCTTGCGGTGCTTCTGCGTCTTGATCCCGAGTCGGCTGTACGCCTTCAGGATCGCGCGGCATGCGTACGTGGAGAACTTGAACCCGCGGCTGAAGTCAAACTTGTCCACGGAGCGCATCAGCGCCATGTTGCCTTCACTGATGAGGTCTCCGAAATCGAGCTCAGCCGATCGCACCCGCTTGGACATCGCCAGCACGAGCGCGAGATTGGTCTCCGCGATTTGCGTGCGGATCGCCTCGGCTCGATCGAACCAGCCGAGCAGTTCACGCGCCAGTGGAGCGTTCAGGCCTTCGCGCTTGATGCGCCGCTGCACCTTCGCGGCGCAGAAGCGCGCGAAGTTCAACTGCGCGAAAATCACACGCTCCTGCGCTGCAGTCAGAACCACCGAGCGCGGAGCGTTTGGCATTTGAAGGCTCTCGCTCCCAAGTCGATCACTCAAGAGAGGCTGATACCACTTCGTGTCGGGGCAGGGGACCGGCGATGGATCTTCCATGATGCGGCGCTGCGCGTTGGCACGGCGGAAGTCCGCACTGTCCACAAAGTCAATCTCCTCAAGCATCAACTTTTCCACTGTTGCGCGCTGCGCGTCGGTGAAGTTGCCCTGAAGGCGGGTGGTGCCGAACGCAATGGACATCGCTGAGCGTCGAACACTCAGTGAACCCTCATCGCGAATCGCGGCGCGTCCGCGGGGTGTCTTCTGTCGGGGCTGTGCGCTGATCTTCGGCATGTCGATTCTCCGTGGGTGGTGCCAGTGTGGGGCGCAGGACCGAACATGTGACGCCTCCATGACTTTGGCCGTCACAGCGGCTCCGCACAGCAGCACCGCCTCTTGCATTGATACGGCTGCGATCGTCCGAGGGTTTCCTACTTTGTGATTTTTTTCACAAAGTCCCCCCGTGCCCCCAAGACAACGCTCCAAAGATCACGCAGCATTCAACAACAGGGGCGTTTGTTGCTTTTGCAGTAGGGGCTGGCGCTCAGGCGGTGGGTCGGTGGACGCAGCTTTCGGCCGGCCTCCCGATCGAGCTGGGCAGAGGCGCCAGCCAGCCCGCTGCGTGCAGCGACGGCTCCCCGAGGCTCAACGGTTGGCTGCCTTCACTCAGGCTTGCCGCTGGCCTGGTCGTACACCCACTGGTCGATCGCGCGCTTGCAATCAAGGACTTCGCCTTGTTTGAAGAACAGACCGAGTTCTCGTGCCGCGGCTTCTGGGCTGTCCGAACCGTGCACAAGATTGAAGGAGTTGGAAATGCCGAAGTCGCCGCGGATCGTTCCCGCAGCAGCCTTTGACCCAAAGGTTGCGCCCATCAGGTTGCGGCAGACGCCGATGGCGCCCAAGCCACGGAGGGCGAGAACCACGACGGGTTCGCTTGTCATGAAGCGCACCAGACCCGCATAGAACGGCTTGCCAGCGTGATCCTTGTAGTGCTCCGCAGCAAGCTCCTGCGAAATGCGCATCAGTTTCATGCCGACCACTTGCAGACCCTTCTGCTCGAAGCGGGAGGTGATCGCGCCGATCAGACCGCGCTGAACCGCGTCTGGCTTCAGGATGATGAGGGTGGTTTCCATGGGGAGATGATCCTTCACAGTGGGGGGCGTGAACTCCGTGCCGAGGCGCATTCGATCGCCGACGGGGGGGGGATGGTAGCGGCGAGTTTCGGCCGCGTGAGCAGACGCGCGCGGCGGGTCGGCTGCATTTCCGCATGGGTTTTTGCCGATGCTCGGGCATGGCTAGTATCGCCGCCGGCATGGACGCCTCACCCAAGACCCGCTCCAAGTCTGCTGTTGCGCGCCGCGGCGCCACGGCGGAAGAGATGGCGCAGAAGCAGCGCGAGATCTCCGTCAGCGAGTTCTTCGCCAAGAACCGCCACCTGCTTGGCTTCGACAATCCTCGCAAGGCGCTCATGACCGCGGTGAAGGAGGCGGTCGACAACGCGCTCGATGCCTGCGAAGAGGCGCACATTCTTCCAGACATTCGTGTGGAACTGCTGCAGCGCTCCGAGACGCGCTTCAAGGTCACGGTGCGCGACAACGGTCCGGGCATCGTCCGGCAGCAGATTGAAAACATCTTCGGTCGTCTGCTCTACGGATCAAAGTTTCATCGGCTGAAGATGAGCCGTGGGCAACAGGGCATCGGTATTTCCGCGGCGGGCATGTATGGACTGATGACGACGGGCCAGCCCGTACTCATCATCTCGAAGACGAGCAAGAAGAAGCCCGCGGTCGAGGTGCTGTTGAAGATGGACACATCGAAGAACCGTGCCGATGTGGTGAGCGAGACGGAGCACCCAGAAGATGATGGTCTCTTCTCCGAAGGACGCGGCACGCAGGTGAGCATCGAGATGGAGGGGCGGTATCAGGGCGGTCGGCAGTCCGTGGACGAGTACCTCGACCAGACGGCGATCGCGAATCCGCATGCGCGCATTACCTTCGTCAATCCGTCGAACGAGACGATCGAGTACAAGCGCGGCACAAACGAGCATCCACCGGAAGCGAAGGAAATCTTGCCGCATCCGAAGGGGATCGAACTCGGCACACTGATTCAGATGGTGGAACGCACCGAGCGGACGCAGATCGGCTCGTTTCTGCAGGAGGAGTTTTCGCGTGTCTCGCCGAGCGTCGCGAAGGAAATCTGTGAACGCGCTGGAGTCACGAACCGCACGTGGATCAAGCAGGTTGGACACAAGGAGGCCGAGGCGATCTACAAGGCGATCCAGGAGGTGCGCATCATGGCCCCGCCGACGGATTGCCTCGTGCCGATTGGCACCAAGGCGCTGCTGTCAGGGCTTCTCAAGGGCGTTCGCGCGGAGTTCTTCACCGCGTGCACCCGCCCCGCCGATGTGTACCGCGGCAATCCGTTTCTGATCGAGGTCGGCCTCGCCTACGGCGGCGAACTGCCCAAGGATGAACTCATCCGCGTCATTCGCTATGCCAACCGCGTTCCACTGCTGTACCAGCAGTCCGCCTGCGCGTCGTTCAAGGCGGTGCTTGAGACATCCTGGCGCAACTACGGACTGTCGCAGTCGCGCGCCTCGCTTCCCGAGGGACCGCTCGTGGTGATGGTGCACATGGCGAGCGTGTGGGTTCCCTTCACGAGCGAGTCGAAGGAGGCGATCGCCGACTACGACGAGATCCGCAAGGAGATGAAACTTGGGTTGCAGGAGGTGGGGCGCAAACTTGGCATCTACATGCGCCGCAAGCAGCGCATGCGACATGAGGGTGAACGCCGCAGCATCTTTGAGCGGTACATCGGCGAGATCGCGCAGTCGACCGAGTCGATCACGGGCACCGCCGCGAAGAAGGTGTACGACTCGCTGATGCGCGTCGCCAAGCGCAAGACCGAGGAGGCGGACGCCGTGCTCGATGATGAGGGGCGACGCGTGAAGGATGAGGACTCGCTCGGGAAGGACGACTCGGTGGTCATCATGGAGTCGCGCATCGCTGCGGCGCCTGCGGAGGCGGGTGGTGATGACGAGGCCGCGCCTGCGAAGGGCACCAAGGTGCAGGGGTCGCTGTTCGGTGAAGACGAAGCGCCGCGTTCACGGCGCAAGCGCGGCTCAGGCAACTGAACGGGCGCGGAGGACGCATGGCACGCAAGACCACATCGGCATCGGGCGGCACAGGCAGCAGCGAGTCGGGCACGCGGCGCGCTGCGGGCGCGATGGGAAAGGTTCGCGAGGAGACGCTTGGCAAGATCGGATCGCTTGGCAAGGCGGTCGCGAAGACCGCGCTCGCCGAAGACGACCCATTCGTGAATGTGCCGATGCGCACGATCTCGAATACCTCCTACAACGAGAAGCGCCGCCTGCTTGAGATGGGCGATGCCACGCTCCGAAGGAACCTCTTCAATACGGCGCAGGCACGAAAGTTCATGCAGACGCTGCTGCTGTCGAAGGGCTGCAAGGATCTGCTCGAAGCGCAGAAGACGCTCAGCCTCCGCGGCATGTACTACAAGAGCCTGCACACGATCGCGGGCACGAAGGAGAAGACCTTCGAGGATCAGGAGGAGTCCGACACCATTTTGGAAGACATCGAGGTCGCGCTGACCACGCTGCGCGAGAACCTCAATCTCTTTGCCAAGAAGCGCGGCACGATGGTCGGCAACATCACGGTCGTGGACAATGGCGACACGATCGACTGCCGCCGCATGGGGACGGGCGGTTACGCCATCCCGTCGATCTGTGAGCCTTCGATCATCCAGTTCGGCAAGTGTGAGGCGAAGTTCGTGCTGCATGTCGAAAAGGACACGGTCTGGAGCCGCTTCAACGAGGACCGCTTCTGGGAGAAGCACAACTGCATCCTCACGGAGGGAAGCGGGCAGCCTCCGCGCGGCGTGCGTCGTCTGCTCTATCGACTCAACCATGAACTCGGTCTGCCGATCATCTGCTTGCTCGACTGCGACCCGTGGGGGCACTACATCTACTCCGTCATCAAGCAAGGGTCGATCAATCTCGCCTTCGAGAGTCAGCGCATGGCCATCCCCGATGCGAAGTACCTCGGCATCCGCTCCGCGGACTACACGCGCTGCGAACTTTCCGACGATGTGAAGATCGCGCTGAACGACCGTGACACGGAGCGCGCGAAGCAGATCGCCGAGTACCCGTGGTTCGCGGGCAAGAAGCACTGGCAGAAGGAGATCGCGCTGATGCTTCGCAATGGGTTCAAGATGGAAGTCGAGTCGCTCATTACGAAGGACATCTCCTATGTGACGGAGGTCTATGTGCCGGAGCGACTGAAGGCGAAGGACTGGATCGACTGACGCGCGATCAGGCTGGTATGGGGCCGGAGGCGGAGGTCGCAGTGGGGGCTTGCGGCGGCGCCGCCATCGGAATCCGAATCTGGAAGTCACTGCCCTTGCCGACTTCACTGAAGAGCGTCAAACGTCCGCCGTGTTCCTCCACGATGCGGCGTGCCACAGGCAGTCCGAGCCCCGAACCGCCGCGGCGTTCCGTCACATAGGGCCGGAAGATCTCTTCCTGCCGTGCGGGGGCGATGCCGGGGCCCGTGTCGATGACGTGGATCACCGCCTCTGCTGGCTGTCGCGCGTGCGCGGGCGCGTTCTCCACACGGAGAATCAGCTCCTTCCGCGCGTCTGCTGGATTCGCCTCCATGGCCTGCATGGCGTTCAGCATCAGATTCAGCAAGGCTTGTTTGATGAGGTCCGCATCGATCGGTGCAGTCACTGCGTCCTGCGGCAGGTCCGTGCGCAGCAAGACGGACGCAGCCTCCGACTGGGGCAGCAGGAAGTCTCGGAGCTCGCCCACCACATCGCGGAGGTCGTGTGGCTGACGGTGCAGGCGGAATCGTCCTGCGTAGCGAAGGAAGTCCTCCAGAATCGCGCGGATCCGTGTGGTCTCGCGTGCGAGTGAGTCCACCTTGCGAATCAACGGCACGGCATCGGCTTCGGGCAGGTTTGCATCGATCACCCCCTCGCGCAGCAGCTGCGCGTTCAGCACAATGCTCGAAAGCGGATTCTTGATCTCGTGCGCCAGACCGCTGGTCATCGCGCCGAGTTCCGCCAACCGCTCCGCTTCGATGGACTGCCGCTCCGCGCGGAACGCACGTTCGATGCGGCGACCAACCACGGCGTACCAAATGATGGATGCCAACAGCAGCCCCAGCCCGAAACCGATGATCAGTTCAGCCGATGGCACGAGAGGACCAAGATAGAAAACAGACGGGTGATGGAATGAACAGCCAGACCGGGGTCGCGAGTGACTTCCGCTTGGAAGCCCGACCGACCTGTCTCACGCAGTTGTGGTCGGCGCGCGGCTGGTCGCCTTTGCAGCCGTTGCGGCCCAGCCCTTGGGACCGCACTGCGCGCTGTACTGGACCTTCTCGCCATCACGCAGGGTGCGAAAGCCATGCTCCTGATCGATCACGCTGAAGTGGACAAAGATGTCCTGCCCCTGCGGACCAACAATGAAGCCGAACCCCTTACGAGCGTCAAACCACTTTACGACGCCTTCACAGTTCACGATCTTCTCAGTGGTATCTGACATGCATTCCTCCACGAACCGGGAACTCCGCGAGAAATGAACAATTCGCTCGCAAGTGAAACCCACTTGGAAACTCCAGGTGGGGTGACGCTGGACAATGGGGATTGTGCATCAGAAAACGGCATTGTGCAACTTTGGCATCCGAAGAAGTGGCCGATACCTGTGGTTTTGACTCCACTCGGACCAGAAGGAAGTGGCCACGGCTACCGTTTGGTGCGCGTCGGTGACGGGGGTATGTCACCGTACAGGCAGCGTCCTTCAATCGGAACGTTCTCTCAAAGCGAAACTTAGGCGCTATGCATTCGCATAACGCCCCAGTGTGGTTGAACGAAGCCTCGGCCTGGGTCAGCGTCGGTCGCGCCCACCGCCACGGCGATCGCGGTCGCGTCCGCCACCGCCATCGCGGCGATGGCCACCACCGCCGCCGCCGCCACCACCAACATTCTCGCCCTCGCCGCCTGCGGCGACGAGCGCCGGATCTGGCGGATCGAGCAGCGCCTTTCGGCTGAGTTTGATGCGACCGGTGTCATCCACGTTGATGACCTTGACCTTGATTTGGTCACCGATCTTCACCACCTCAGTCACGCTGCGCACGAAGCCGTGGGCGAGTTCGCTGACATGCACCATGCCGTCGGTGCCGGGGGCGAGTTCCACGAAGGCACCGAACTCCTTGATCGAGACGACCTTCCCGTCGTAGACCGTGCCGACCTTGATCTCCGCGCCGAGCGCTTCGATCTCCGCCTTCGCTTGCGCGGCAGCTTCGGCGTTCGAGCAGGCGATGAAGACTGTGCCATCTTCTTCGATGTCGATCTGCGCACCGGTGCGCTCCTGAATGCTGCGGATCATCTTGCCGCCAGGGCCGATCACCTTGCCGATCTTCTCGGGGTCGATCTTGACGATCGTGATGCGTGGCGCGTTGGGCGAGATGTCGGGGCGCGGCTTGGCGAGCACCTTCTCCATCTCTCCGATCAGGAACAGCCGACCATGCTTGGCGCGCTCAAAGATCTGAACGATCTCATCGATCTTCAGTCCGCGTGCCTTGAGGTCGAGCTGAATGCCGGTGATCCCATCACGCGTACCCGAAACCTTGAAGTCCATCTCACCGAAGAAATCCTCTTCGCCGATGATGTCGGTGACATGGGTGACGCGTCCGTCGCTGCTGGTGAAGCGACCGACGGAGATTCCTGCGCAGGTTGCCTTGATTGGCACACCCGCATCCATCAGCGCGAGACAGCCGCCGCACACGCTCGCCATGCTCGATGATCCGTTGCTTTCGGTGATCTCGCTCGTCAGGCGGACGGTGTAGGGGAAGTCCTCTGAACTTGGGAGGATCGCCAGCAGCGATCGCTCTGCGAGCGCTCCGTGGCCGATCTCACGGCGACCGGGACCCGTGATGCGGCCCGCTTCACCCGTGCAGAATGGAGGGAAGTAGTAGTGCAGGAAGAACTTCTTGGCGTACTCCGGCAGGAGGCCGTCGACGATCTGCTCGTCCTTCGTGGTGCCGAGTGTGCAGGTCACCACGGACTGCGTCTCGCCACGCTGGAAGAACGCCGACCCGTGCGTGCGGGGCAGCAGTGCGACGCTCATGTCGAGTGCGCGGATCTGGTCGAGACCGCGTCCGTCGGCGCGCACGCCCTTCTCCGCCACGAGGTAATGCGTGATCTTCTTCTCGAGAAGACGCAGGCTCTCCTTGGCTTCGCGCAGGCGCTTTTCCGCGGCGAGATGATCCGTGTAGCTGAGCCCTGCGGGCACGGCGAACGAAGACTCGATGACCCACTTCTTGATGCGGTCAACTTCGTCATTGCGCGCCTGCTTGCCGTGGATCTGGCGCGCCTTCAGCAGTTGGTCATACGCCTTCTCCTTCACAAGCGCCATCACTTCCGCGCTCGGCGCCACAGAGTCGCCCGCACGCTTCGCGGGGGCGCCGCTCTTGGCGCGCAGTTCCTCGATGAGTTCCAAGATCGGCCGAACGCCCTTGTCGTAGCCGAAGCGGATCGCCTCAACCATGTCGGCTTCGCCGATCTCTGCCGCACCGACTTCGATCATGTTGATGCCGTCGCAGTGGCCCGAGAGCACCAAGTCAAGGTCGCTGAACTCCATCTGCGCTTGGGTCGGATTGATGACGAAGGTCGGCTGGTCGTCGATGAAGATGCGACCCACGCGGACGGTCGCGACGGGACCGTTGAATGGGGCGTCGGAGAGATGCAGTGCTGCCGCAGCGGCGCTGCAACCGAGCACATCCGAATCGTTCTGCCCATCGTGCGACAGAACGAGGACCTGCAGTTGCACCTCATCCACGAACCCCTCGGGGAAGAGCGGTCGGATCGGGCGATCCATCATGCGCATGGTGAGGATTTCCTTCTCGCTCGGAGGACCTTCCTTCTTTCGGAATCCACCGGGGTACTTGCCTGCAGCGGGCGCCTTCTCGCGGTAGTCGCAGGTGAGCGGGAAGAAGTCGATGCCGGCGCGGGGGTTGGCGCGAACGGCGGTTGCGAGGACGACGGTCTCGCCATACGTGGCGACGACGGCGCCGCCCGCGAGCTTCGCGATTTTGCCGGTCTCGAGGCGGTACATACGACCGCCAATCTCGCGTTCTACGGAAACATGCTGTCGAGTTGTCATGATTGCCTTTCAGTCGATGCGTTGCGGGGCGCTTGTCTATTGGATCGCGCCGCGCGAGGTGATGCCACAGGTCTCAGAGTCGAGGATGCTGCAGCGGAAGATCCCGGTGTGGCAGAGGCTGGAGCGCAGAAAGCGCTGCGCGCAAGCGACTGCCACCCACGGGGGTGAACGATGTGTCGGTTACTTGCGCAGGCCGAGCTTCTTGATGAGCGACGCGTAGTCCGCACGCCGAGTCTCCGCGAGGTAGCGGAGCAGGCTGTTGCGCTTGCTGACCATGAGGAGCAGTCCCCGTCGCCCCGCATGATCCTTGGTGTGTGCCTTGAAATGGTCCTGCAGCGAATTGATCCGCTGGGTGAGAAGCGCAATCTGCACTTCCGTTGAACCACAGTCCTTGTTGTGCTTTCGGTGCGCCGCGATGACGGGCGCTCGCTCGGTCGTTGTGATCATGGATTCCTTATCTGACCCCCGTCGCGGGGGCGTTTCTGTGCCTTTGAGTTGAGTCACGGAGGGTACCGCGGGTCGGCGGGCGGGTCAATGCAATGGCGACTGAACCGCGCATTATCCGATAACCGCCCCGCGAGGATGTGCTGGGGCAGGAATGCGCGTTTCGACCGCCTATCCTGCCTTGTATGACGACCGCGACCAATTCGCTGCGCAGCGCCTCGGATGAGTGGGTGGTGCTCGCCGCATCGATTGAGCAGGGCGGCGGGGCAAGCGGTGCGGAACGGCAGCACCGCCATGGGCGGCTCACTGCTCGCGAGCGCATCGCACTGCTGCTCGATTCCGACACGCGTTCATTCGAGTGCGGGTTGATGGCGGCGTGGAACATGTACCGCGAGTACGGCGGTGCGCCAGGGGCGGGCGTTGTCACCACCATCGGCAGCGTGCAAGGCAGACTCAGCATGGTGATCGCAAACGACGCGACGGTGAAGGCAGGGGCGTTCTTCCCGATGACCTGCAAGAAAATCATTCGTGCGCAGGAGATCGCACGCCGGGCGCGACTGCCGCTTCTGTATCTCGTGGACAGCGCGGGAGTCTTTCTTCCGCTGCAGGAGGATGTGTTTCCCGACACCGATGATTTCGGGCGCATCTTTCGCAACAATGCGGTGATCAGCGCGGACGGCATCCCCCAGTACGCGGCGATCATGGGCAACTGCGTGGCGGGCGGCGGCTATCTGCCCGTGCTCTGCGACACGCTTCTGATGACCGAGGGCAGCGGGCTCTATCTCGCCGGTCCTGCGCTTGTGAAGGCGGCGATCGGACAGGAGGTCTCGAGCGAGGATCTCGGCGGCGCGCAAATGCACGCGCAGATTTCGGGAACCATCGACTTCCGTGAGAAGGACGACCCTTCGTGCATCGATCGGCTGCGACGGCTGATGGATGCGAATGCCGCCGTGCGCACCGCGGTGCAACCTCCCTCCGAAGCGCAGGCGCCGTCGCGCACGGGCGAGGCGGTCTACGACATCCACTCGAGCGAGTCGGGCAGTCAGTACGACATGCGCACACTGCTTGAGTGCTTCGTTGATCGCGATTCGATGGATGAGTACAAGTCGGAGTACGGGCCTTCGATCGTCTGCGTCTACGCGCGCATCGGCGGTTTTCCAGTGGGCATCGTTGCGAATCAGCGCTGCATGACCGAGCGGCGGATGGCGGGCGGCAAGACCGGGCCGTCCACGGCGAAGTGCATGCCCGCCGTGATCTACGACGACAGCGCGGACAAGGCGGCACGGTTCATCCTCGATGTGAACCAGCGGCGCATCCCGCTGCTGTTCGTGCATGACACGACAGGTTTCATGGTCGGACGCGACAGTGAGCAGGGGGGCATCATCCGAGCGGGCGCCAAGATGGTGAACGCGATGAGCAACTCGGTCGTTCCGAAGATCGTGCTGATCGTCGGCAACTCGTATGGCGCGGGCAACTACGCGATGTGCGGACGTGCATTCGATCCGCTGCTGACGCTCGCGTGGCCCGCCTCGCGCTGTGCGGTGATGGGTGCTGCGCAGGCGGCAAACACGCTCCTGCAGATCGATCTCGCCGCACGCGAGCGGCGTGGCGAGGTGATCGATGAGACGATGCGGAAGCAGTTGCTTGCGGCGATCACCGCGTCCTACACGCAGCAGCAGGACATCCGCTACGCGGCAAGCCGCGGCTGGGTCGACCGCATCATCGAGCCCCACCGTACGCGCGAGGAACTGTTGCTCGCCGTGCAGATCGCGGCGCAGGCACCGAGTGATGGTGCGCTGCGGACGGGCGTTCTGCAGACCTGATCGGTGGAATCGAGGCGCGCATGCAGGACGTGGTCGTCGCAAGCGGCAATCCGCACAAGGTGGAGGAGGTTCGCAGTGTGCTCGGTGCGCTCGGTTGGCGCGTGCTTTCGCTGCGGGATGTCGGCGCAGGCGATGCGCCCGAGCCTGTGGAGAATGGGACGACCTTCGCGGAGAACGCACGCATCAAGGCGCTCGCGTACGCATCGCTGGTGGGGCGGTTGGTGCTGGCGGACGATTCTGGACTGGTTGTCGATGCGCTCGGTGGCGAGCCAGGGGTGCATAGTGCACGCTGGGCGGGCGTGGACGGTGATCGTGCCACGCGCGATGCGGCGAACAATGCGAAGTTGCTGGCGCGTCTTGCAGGAGTGCCCGATGCACAGCGCACGGCACGCTTTGTGTGTTCGATGTGCGTGGGGGGGAGGGATGGAACGGTGATCGCGCAGTCGGAAGGGGTCTTCCACGGCTGGATCGGTCACGAAGCGCGCGGCGGCAACGGATTCGGCTACGACCCGCTCTTTCGCGTGCGATCCACCGATGTGTCTGGAGCAGAACTGACGCCGCAGCAGAAGAACGCCCTGAGCCACCGCGGCAGTGCCACGCGCGCGATCGCGCACTCGCTCGCGCGGCTCGCATCGGTCGCGCGGTGAGCATGCCGCTGCAGCTTCCCATCCTTCCGCTCGCGACGCCCCATCAGCGCTACTCCTGTCATGGGTGCGGCTCCTGCTGCCGCGACTTTTCCGTGCAACTGCGCGCTGTCGATCTTCAGCGCATCAAAGCGCAGGGGTGGAGGACCGAGCTGGGCTTCGACCCAGTGATTCGTTTTCGAGGGCAGCACTATTTGCGGCAGCGCGCAGATGGCGCGTGCGTCTTCCTTGAGGCCGATGGCAAGTGCCGCATTCATGCGCGCCACGGCTTCGCGGAAAAGCCGCTCGCGTGCCAGATGTTTCCGTACACGCTCTCGCCGGATGCACACGCGTCGAGGCTCGGCGTGAGTTTCGCGTGCGGCAGTGTGACGGCAAACCGCGGCGAACTCCTGCGCGGTCAGGAAGCGGAGGCGCTGCGGATCGCGCTCCGCGGGATTCCGGAGTCACTTGCCGCAGCGCCAGACGCATTGCTTGCGCAAGACCTTCGCTCGCAATCTGGGGAACTTGGTTCGCTCGAGCGGCGACTGGTCCGTTGGCTCGACAGCGCCCATCCGCTCTGCGTTCGGATCGATGGACTTGGTTGGATTGCGCAGACGCTTTCGGCGGCAAAGTTGGCGTCGGTTCGGGGCGATCGATGGACAGAACTGCTGGACATTCTGCTTGGCGCGCTTCCTGCTGAACTGTCGATGCCGATTCTCGAGCCGCCAACGAAGCGTCAACTCGCAATGTTGCGTGGCGCGGTCTTTGCACGCACCGAGGATCCCAAGCCCCTGGCGGCGGGTGCTCCGTCGCGCGCGCGTGCGATCTTGCAGCAGTTGCTGCGGAACTTTCGCTGGCAGCGCGGGCGACCCACGGCGCTCGTTCCAACGATCGGCATTGGTTGGCCCGTTGGTGCGCGATTCGGTGCGGTCGATGCGATGCCGCCGGCGACGGAATCCGATGAGTCCGGTCCGATCGACGAACTTGTCACACGATGGCTGCGCGCGCGTATCGAAGGTGGGCGTGTGTGGGGCAGCGGTGCCTATGGCTGGAGCGCTGTGGACGGAACTGCCGCGCTCGCGCTCGCCGTGGCGTCGGTCGGATGGGTCGCGCGTTGGCATGCTGCCGCGTGCGGACGGGCGGGCGTGACGCTTGCGGACATGCAAGCCGCGGTGGGACGGATTGATCGCACCGCGGGGCGCGCGCCGTGGCTTGGCGGTGCCGCGGAACGCTGGCGAATCGCCTATCTGCTCCGCGACAATGGCATGCGCCGTGTGTTGCGCGCTCAGTGGTCCACGTTCGTGCCGTTCGACAGCACCTCAACACTCCACGCGCACCCTGCGTGAGGGATGCAGTCTCGGTAAATCAGGCGGTGCCCTTGCCGATCGATGTGCGCATGTCGGTATCCGCGTTCAGGTTCTTCATTCTGTAGAAGTCCATCACGCCAAGATTGCCGCCGCGGAACGCATCGGCCATCGCGCGCGGGATGTCGGCCTCCGCAAGAATCACGAGCGCGCGGTTCTTCTGCGCTTCCGCGTTGTACTCCGCCTCCTGCGCCACGGCCGCAGCTCGTCGCTGCTCCGCCTGCGCCTGAAAGCGCTTCGTGTCGGCTTCCGCCTGCGCAGCCTGCAGTTGCGCTCCGATGTTCTCGCCCACATCGACATCGGCGATGTCAATCGAGAGAATCTCGAATGCCGTTCCAGAGTCAAGACCCTTCGCGAGCACTGTCTTGGAGATTCGGTCGGGGTTCTCGAGAACGCTCTTGTGGTCCTCGGCCGATCCGATCGTTGAGATGATGCCCTCGCCCACACGGGCGATGATCGTCTCTTCCGTCGCACCGCCGACGAGCCGCGCGATGTTGGTGCGAACGGTCACGCGCGCCTTCGCTTTCAGTTGGATGCCGTCCTTCGCCACCGCATCGATCGTCTGCTTGCCCGAGTTGGGGTTTGGGCAGTCGATCACCTTCGGCATCACGGAGGTGTTCACCGCGTCCACGATGTCGCGTCCTGCAAGGTCGATGGCGACGGCTCGATCCCACGCCATGTCGATGCCTGCCTTCTCGGCGGCAATCATGGCTCGCACCACATTGGTCACGCGACCACCCGCAAGGAAGTGCGCTTCCATTGCCTGCGTGCTGATATCGAGCCCCGCCTTGCGCGCACTGATTCGGTTGAGCACGATGACCGACGAGTTGACTTTCCGAAGGCGCATCATGATGAGGTCGATCAGGCTCACGGGTGCGCCGCTGAGCCACGCTTGCAACCACAACTGCACATACTGGCCGACGATCAGGAGAAAGATGAGTCCGACAACGGCAAGGACCGCAAGACCGACCCAAGCCCACGGCTCAAGAGCAAGCAGATGTGTGATGGTCATAGGGAGTGAATGCTACCGCGCCCGCTGTTCACGGACCTTGAGTTGCCCTTCGAAGACTTCGATGACATCGATGGCGGCACCTTCCATGATGAAACCACTTTCAGCAATGGCGTCCATCCGTTGACCGTCAATGCGTACAAAGCCGACTGGACGGAGGGTCGTGACCGCGATCCCGCTTTGTCCGACCAGTGCCGACAGGCGCGCCGTCCGCTCCGCTGCCGCCTTGCCGCGCGCCGCGACCGATGGATCCGCACTTTCCGCATTCATCGGATCGCCGTGCGCTGCGCCGTCCGCACCCTGCTGAAGGATCATGCGCCGTGCAATTGGCGTGTGCGACCACACTTTGAACACGAGCAGCAGCACCACAGGACTTCCTGCGCACAGCAGTGCGAGATACACCGCACCATAGACCGTGTCATAGATGAACATGGATGCAATCGATGCCACGGCGGCGACACCAGTCATGATGGCAAGTGCTCCACCCGTCGGCACAAAAAGTTCGAGCACCAACAGAACCAGCGCGAGAGCCAGCAGTCCGAGCGCAACGAAGAGATAGACCTCTTCGCGTGGAGCGGCTGCCGCGGCACCTTGCAGAAGCGCGACCATGCTCATGCGTTTCTCTCATCCTTCGATGATGAGCGTTGCGGCGTGTTCATCGCATCGGGCATGGTAGGTTCGACTTCGACCGTGCCGCCGCGTACGGCGACGACGCGGACTTGGGCGCCCGCCTCGACGAACTCACCCCTTGTGCAGGCATCGCGCAGTCGGCCGCCGAGGGAAATCCTGCCCGATGGGCGAAGTGTCGTGATCGCCACCGCGCTGTCGCCAACCTTTGGCATGTTGGTTGGGGCACCGAGCGACGCGGAGCCCGCCGCCGCCTCCGACTGCAGGACTGCGCGGCGGAGGAGCGTCGACTGCGGCAGCGAACGAGCCGCAAACCAGAGAATCGCAGCGGAGCCGAACAGCGACACCAGCACGGACCCGATGCCCAGAAACAGCTGCTGCTGACCGACTGCCGTCGAGAGGTCGCGTGTCACGAAGCTTGAGACAAGTCCGCCCAGCAGAAGTGCACCACCGATCACGGCGATCCACCCGCCTGTGGGAAGCACGATGATGTCGAGGGCAACGAGCGCGAGCCCGAGTAGAACAGCGATGAGTTCCCACCACTCCGCGAGCCCGACCAGTACGGGTGCACCAACGAGCAGCAGCAGTGCGGCGGCAGCCACGCTGCCAAAGAAGCCGAAGCCCGGCGTAAACCCCTCGATGACAAAGCCAACCAGCATCAGCACGATCAGGGCGATGCGCACCGGCCATGACACGAGAAAACGGGTGAGCGATTCCGACCAACTCTCCTCGAGGCGGTCGACGGTGGTTGCGCCGAACCACTTGGCCAGTTGAGCATCGTCCGCAATGATGCCACGCGCAAGTCCAAGTTCGATCGCTTCGCGCGGGTACAGCACCAACAGCTGATCGGGGCGCGTGACCTGCTCCACCAGCATCCAGTTGGCGCGGTCCGATGCGGTCAATCGTGCGCGCGAGCGACGAGGTTCCGCGTCCGGATCTACTTCCTCTGGTTTCTCGGCTTCCTCGGCCGGTTGCGAAGCCTTCGTCGGCGACCGATTGGAGAACATCGGCAGCAACTGCTGCGCGATGTTCTCCTCGCCTGCGGTGGATGGCGGATCAGGCACATCGGCGAGAGCAGCCTTGGGGGGCGCTTCGCCGAAGAGATCTCGGTACTCCTCCTCGTCCACAAGGGCAGTGCGGTCACCCTCCACCGAGCGAATCAGCCACAGCGCACTGCCCAGGCGCACGAACGCCGTGACCAGGTGTTCGTCGTATCCGCGCGCTCTGGCGCTGTCGACCACTTCGGCGATGAGTGGAGCTTCCAACTTGGCGCGTTCGGTGGCCGGCAGTGGGATGAGTCCTGCGCCCGGAATCGCCTGGATCGGTGCGGCATCACCGAAGGACGAACCTGGTGACACGACGATCTCGCGAGCCGCCAGTGCAATGATGGTGCCTGCCGAGAACGCGCGTGGGTGGATCCACGCCACGGTATTCGGTGGGAACTCCTGCTTGATCATGTGGCAGATTCGCAGCGTCGCCACAAGATCACCGCCTGGCGTGTCGATCTCGAGCACGATGGCTGTGGCACCGCGCTGTCGTGCAACCTCCACGCGGCGTTCCAGAGAAAGCGCTGTGATGTCATCGATCGCGCCGCGGATTGGCAGCACGGCGATGTGCGAAGCCTGGCGCTCGGCGGGAACCGCCTGCGGCGCTCGGGCATTCCCGGGAAGCGCAGTCAGCGCAAGGAGGCAGAGGATCAGTCGCAGTGGATTGCGCCACCCACACCTGCGGTGGAACGGCTCCATGGCACATATGCTAGTTGCGAGAGAACGGCATCCGCGAACGAAAAGACCCCGGCAAATGCCGGGGTCTTGAGTGGACAAACAAATGGGCCTTGGCGGTCAGTCCCACGATGCGACATGCGTCGTTGTCGCACCGCTACCTGTGACTTGTGTCACGATCTGGATCAACGAATCACGGCCGTTCGCGGTGGGTTCCGCGAGGAAGACATTGTCGAGGATGGCTGTGCTACCCGTGCCGATGCGATCGAGACCTTCCGGGGAGAAGGTGCGCTCAAATGTCACGTGGTTGTCGTTGTGAATCAGGTTGCCTTCCCACTGGTCCTTGTCACCGTGAATCCTGAGCGTCTCGGAGGCTCGGTAGTCGTTCGCGGCCAAGGAACCGTTGACTACGCCACGGTTGCCGAGGACCACAAACTTGGAGTTTCCTGACTGACGCCACTCACGGCGACGTCGTTCGTTGTTGAGCAGCGGCATGGTGGCATAGGACGTTGCGGATGAGTTCAGGACTGCACCCGTTCCCTGAATTCGGAAATTGGATGTCCCTCCGCCGCCACCGCCGTCTGGGGTGTCGCCGTCCCAGTATATGTCCGCAGCTGGTTTGTAGGCATTGAAGTTGTAGTTGGTGCACTGCCCAACCTTCGAACTGGTCTCAGCAGGGGAGATCAGAAGCGCGGGAGTGAAGAGTTGCTTGGCAAGGCACGCCGACCACATGTTCTGGTGGGAGTTCTTCGCCTCGTTGAAGTCACCGCGACCGGGGATGTTTTGCCCAGCGATGGCAAGGCGATTGATCTCACCTGGTAACGGGTAGCGCTGCCCCTGCGAATCGTTGTTGGACTCGGTGATCCAACCCTTGTGCAGTTCCTTGACTTGCGTTGCGCACTTGACTTGCTGCGCGTTCTTGCGGGCGCGTGCGAGGGCGGGAAGGAGGATGCCCAGCAGAAGGGCGATGATCGCCATGACGACGAGCAATTCGACGAGCGTGAATCCACGATGGTGTGACTTCATGTTGTTTCCATTCGAATGAGAGGCTTGCCTGGAAGATCGCATGGTTTTTACTCCTCTTGGGTCAGTTTGCGGGGAGATTGGCGTCATAGACCAACGAGCCGTTGTTTTCCTGAACGGCGGTCCCGATGGTGAACGCAAGAATGGAATCGCCCTGCTTTGCAGCGCCAGTCGCTCCCGATTGACCGCATGCGAAATCCATATTGAAGATGTTGTCTCGCTCCAGAGTGGATCCAGAGTTCGGGCAGATGAAGGACGTCTGCTTTGGGTAGAAGGTGTTGGTGATCTCAGCATGGTTGTCACCAAAGATGATGTTCCCACTCCATTCCTTCTTCGTCCCGTGCAGCAGCAGCGTTGGGCTCTGTCTGTAATCCGCGGGCAGCGCGGCAGCTGTGGTGCCCTGATTCAAGTGCCTTACGCCGCGTGTTCCAAGAAGAGGACGGCTGCTATCCCCGTTGGCTCGCCATCCGAGTTTCTTCCGCTCGCCAAACAGAGGTTGGTGGGCAAAGGACACGTTCGACACCGACGTCGGCGTGCCACCGGGATTGGCCTGATGGATGTTCGCAACGAAGGTGTCGTCCCAGTAGCCAGCGGGGTTCGTGTCACTGTTGTCGAGGGTTGGGTCGTAGGCGGCGTAGTTGTAGGGCTGATCGGCTGCGAGCCCAATGGTCGATGCCTTCCCCTTCTCCACCGCATTCGAGCCTGGATACTCGGTGGGACCGATCAGGACGTCCGTGTTGAACAGTTCACGGGCTACGCAGGCTGAATAGAGGCGCGCCGTGTTGTTGAACGCGAAGTTCTCGAGACCTTGCCCCTGAGTTTGGACTCCGCCGTAGGCTCTTCGGTTGTAAAGCCCGGGTGTTGGGAGCGAACCCTGACTGTTGTTGTTTGACTCAATCACCATGGACTTGTGGATCTGCACCTGCTGTGTCGAGTCCTTCATCGAGCGCGCCTGATCGCGTGCCTTTGAGAGAGCGGGCAGCAACAGACCGATGAGCACGGCGATGATGCCAATGACCACGAGCAGTTCGACGAGTGTGAAAGCACGGCGGGGATGTCGGGTGATGTTGTCCATAGTGATGATGTTCACAAGAGTGCGTCTGTCTTCTGGACTCCCTGCGGATGCAGGGAGGCCTACACATGAAGGAGTGCGGGGGATCTACCGCCGTCACGGCGTGACGAGAAAACGGTGGAGCCACCTCTCAAGCGCGAACGAATGCTGCGAAGCAATCGACCCTTCCGCAGCGCCCAACCCGAACTGGTGACCCAGAACGGTTGCCAGCCAACGCCAAACACAGACTCGCAATGGAAGCCTGATGCGCTACGAACGGGAAGCCACGAATTGTCGGCTTGCGGGTGGGTAAGAGACGCCCTCGAAAACAAGGGCAATCAAGACAGGGTGAGCCAAACACGCGCTCGGTAAAAGTACCCGCCAGCCAAGATGTCCAACAACTATCCTTACGAGAGTACCCCCGATTCAGGTTGAGTCAAGTTCTCACTTCCAATTCATTTTTTCTCCCCGCCCCCCCCCACGCACATGACCCAGTCCATTTCCAAGCAAACCCAGCCCCATTCGCCAACGAGGGCGCTCGCCAGCCTCGGACTTGTGCTGCCGCCCCCGCCCAAACCGGTCGCGTCCTATGTGCCTTGCGTACGGACTGGCAATCTCTTGATCGTCAGCGGGCAACTTCCTTTCCGCGATGGCACACTTTTGGCAACCGGGTTGGTTCCAGACCCTGTCTCGGTCGAGTGCGCCCAAGAGGCAGCTCGACAGTGCATCCTCAACGGACTTGCTGTGGTGGCGGGTGCGTGCGGCGGATCTCTCGATGGCGTCGCGCGCATCGTGCGGCTTGGCGTCTTCGTCGCGAGTTGCGATGGATTCACCGAGCAGCCAAAGGTTGCCAACGGTGCGAGTGACCTGCTGCAGCAGATCTTCGGCGAGTCGGGGCGTCATGCCCGCGCGGCGGTTGGCACCAATGCGCTGCCGCTCGGAGCGAGCGTTGAGATTGAGATGATGGTCGAGGTGCGCTGAGGAGTCCGCGTGCCGCACGCCGCGGCAGGCGCGTTCACTTCAGGATGACGAGCGCGAGCAGCGCGAGGCACACGACCGACAGCAC
>Ga0194120_10004238_pt1 | contig 22376 bp, 13 predicted proteins | sample TA2MahCa65mmetaG_FD_148642 | JGI IMG/M metagenome (GOLD analysis project Ga0194120, IMG submission 148642) | Freshwater microbial communities from Lake Tanganyika, Tanzania - TA2015019 Mahale Deep Cast 65m | ecosystem: Environmental > Aquatic > Freshwater > Lake | place: Tanzania: Lake... | reverse complement strand
GCGCTCAAATGACCTGGCGCCTATCGGACGCAGGCACGGAGGCCTGCGCCACCGATGCAACGGGTGGGGCCGGCCTCCGTGCCGGCCGCGATGCCGGAGCGAAGTCATCAGAGCCGCGCTATGAGGCTACCTGAGGAATCCGCAAGGCGGAGTGCATTCGAAGGGCTCTTGAAATGGGTTCTCGGGATCGGCGCCGAGTTCGACGCCGTCTTCGATAGCCTCGTCGCCGTTCGCAGGGAGATGGCCCTTTCGGCCGGCGAGGAGTCTTTTACGCACCTGGCCTACCGACAGGCGCGCCGTTTCGACTGGGACCCAGCACGGGCCGCCGATTTCAGGCAGGCGCTGGCAGAACGGATCGTGCCGCTCGCGATGGAACTCCGGGCCGAGCGGTGCCGGATCCTCGGCAAGCGTCTCATGCAGCCCTGGGATGCCGGTTGCCTGGTCGTGCACTTTCCGTTGGCCAGATCGACGGGTGCCCGAAATCTTCGTCTTCTGGCCGAGACGATGTTCAGCGCTTTGGATTCTCGCCTCGGGGAGTTCTTCCGGAGACTCGACTCCCAAGGGCGTCTCGACCTTGGCCCCAGCCACCAGAAGCAGCCGAGCGCCTTCTGTGCATTGTTCCCGGATAGCGGGGAATCTCTGGTTTCCCTGTCGCCGGGCGAGGACTTCACGGATGTCTTCTCGCTCGCCCATGAAGTAGGCCATGCTTTCGCATTCGAGATGGCCCGTAACCACGAGCCATTCGAGTTCAAGCTTCCGGGCCGGGATGTGATGGAGGTCCATTCCGTCACGCTGGAACACCTCGCCATGGCTTCGGCAGAGAGGGCACTGCCGGGTGAGCAGGCCAGTGCCCTGCGTAACATCAGACTTCTCCAGACGCTGGAGCAGCTGCCTTTCCTGGCGCTGTCGGACGCCTTCCACCATCACCTCTACGAGTGCCCGGAAGCCAGGACGACATCTTTCGACGGAATCTGGGCCCGCCTGGAGGCGCGGTACCAGCCGGGAGTCGATTTCTCGGACGTCGAAGAGGCCAGGTTCCTGATAGCGCGGCTCTGATGACTTCGCTCCGGCATCGCGGCCGGCACGGAGGCCGGCCCCACCCGTTGCATCGGTGGCGCAGGCCTCCGTGCCTGCGTCCGATAGGCGCCAGGTCATTTGAGCGCCGCTATGAGATGGCGTGTAGGGGACTTCTTTTCGCAGCCGTTCTATGCGATCGAGTACGCGCTGGCCGAGGTCGTCGCCATACTCTTCCTCGACCGTTACGAACGGGATGCCGCCGAAGGCTTCGAGACGTATCTCCGCTTCTGTCGGCTCGGGGGATCGAAGCCGCTGTTGGCTGCACTGGATTAGATCGGAATACCTTCGCCGTTTTCGGCGGGCGCGATCCATTCGGTGGCCAGCTATCTGGAGCGGCAGCTGGTTCATCGTTGAGGGCCAGCCGAATGGACAAGCGCCCCTCGTGCCCCTACGCTTTGGGGCGTGCAAGTGGCGATGGCGAGCCGCAGGTTCGCGGTGCCGGCTCTCCCCGGGCCGCACGTGCCCAGGCCGCAACTCTGTTCGCGCCTGGCCGCGGGACGGGCGCCCGGCAAGGTCCTGACGCTCGTGCAAGGCGGCGCGGGGTCGGGCAAGACCACCCTGCTCGCCGAGTATGCCCGCGGAGCCGATTTGCCCGCGACGTGGCTCGGCATCTCCGACGCCGAGCAGGATCCGGTCGTGTTCTTCGAGCAACTGGCCGCCGCCCTCGCGCATGCCTGCCCTGGCCTGTCGGACCAGGCGGCGAGCCTCGTCCGCACGAACCCCCGCGAGAGCCTCGCGCTGGCCATGGGCCTGCTCTGCGACGACCTGGCGGCGGCACTCTCCGGACCCCTGCTCCTTGTGCTGGATGGTGCCGAGCATCTCCCGAGCGACGAGGCGGCGCTCCGGGCGCTCGAGGTGCTGGTCGCGTCCCTTCCCGCGGAAGCGCAGCTGGTGATCGCGGGGCGCGCGCTGCCCGCCCTGAAGCTGGCGCAGCTCCGGCTGCGCGACCAGGTCGTGGAAGTCGGGGAGCCCGACTTGCGGCTCGGGGATGCGGAGCTGGAGCGCTTCCTCGCGGCCTTCGACGGCGACCCGGACCAGGCCGCCGCCCTCGCCGGGCGGACCCACGGGTGGGTCGCCGGCGTCGTGTACGCGCTCGGGACGCATCCGGCCGATCCCATGCGGCCGCTCGAGCGGCCGGAGTTGCTGTACGGCTACCTGGGCGAAGAGGTCTACGCCCAGGTTCCCGAGATGTTGCGGCGCCACCTGCTCGCGATCGCCCACCTGGACGGAGTGGATCTCGCGGCGTGCCGCGCGCTGTTCGGGGCCGAGGCCGACGCCGTCCTGGCGGCCGTGGCCGGCCTGCCCTTCGTCCAGCGAGCCGACGACCTGCCGGCGCTCCATCCGCTCTACCAGGAGTTCCTTCGGCATACCGCCCGGACGTCGCTGGACGTGGGCGATCGGCAGGCGCTGTACCGGCGGCTGGCCGATCAGGTCGCGCGCACGCCGGAGCAGGCGGTGCGCTGGCTGCTCCAGGCGGCGCTGTGGCCCGAGGCCGAGGAACGCCTCCTGGCGGCGTTGCCCGTGCTGCTGCGCGACGGCCGGCTTGCCACGGTGCGGGCGCTCACGGCCGAGTTCCCGGTCGGCATCGTGCGCGCGTCCGCCCGGCTGATGTACATCCAGGCCGAGACCGCGCGGCGGGCGGGGAACCTCGCGCTGGCCCTGGAGCAGTTCGGCGAGGCCGAGCGACTCGCCCGCGAGCGGCACGACGAACCGGCGCTGGGCCTGGTCTGGGCCGGCCTCGCCGCGGCGCACGCCGACCGGGGCGAGACGGAGAGCCAGCGCGAATACGCGCAGCGGGCGCTCCTCGTGCTGCCGGAAGCCGCCAGGGAGGCCTTCGCGGCCAGCCTCAACATCCTCGGCACCTATCACCTCTTCCGGCGCGAACTCGACAAGGCCGAGACCGAACTCCGGCGCGCGCAGGCGCGGTTTGCCGAGGCCGGGGACGCGGCGGGCGAGGGGCGGGTGCTGCATAACCTGGGCCTCGGGGCGGCTCTGGCCGGAGAATTCGAGCGCGCCATCGGCCTCTACCAGGAGTCCATCCGTCGGCTCGAGGAAGCGGGCCGCTTCCCGCTGCCCCTCACCTACGCGAACATGGCCTTCTGCCTCCTGTACCTGGGCCGACTGGCGGAGGCGCGGGCGGCGGTCGAGACGGGGATGGCCGTCGCCGAGCGCACCGGGGCACGCAGGGCCAGGGTTTTCCTGTTACAGGCACTTGGTCGCCTGCAGCTTGCGGGGCCCGACGTGGCGAGAGCCCGCGAGACGTTCGACCTCGCGCTTGTCGAGGCGACCCAGACGGGAAACCGCATCTCGGAAATCAACGCGCACGTCGCCCTTGCGGAGTGCCACCTGCGGGCGGGCGACGTTCCTGCCGCCGACCGCGCCGTGGAACGTGCACAGGCGGTGGCAGGTCGCGACCTCTCGGATCCGGCCCTGCTCGATGCGGTCCTGGTACGCGCGGAGGCCGATCTGGCCGCAGGGCGGACGGAGGAGGCCGAAGCTCACCTCCGCATTGCGTCCGCGTCCCTGGCCGAGGCTCCCCACCCTCTAAGCGCCTTGCACCTCGAGCGCCTCCGGAGCGACTGGCACTGGCGCCGAGGAGACGAAGCCGCGGCATCCCGCCATCGCGCTGCTGCGCGTGCTCTGTGTGCCCGGCACGGCCTCCCGGAACCGGGAGGAGGCGGTGCCGAAGCCCCGGCCGAGGACACGGCGATCCCCGTGCTGGCCGTGCGCGTGCTGGGCACTTTCGATGTGGCGGTGGACGGCAAGGAGATCGCGCCACGATCCTGGCGCTCGGCTGGCAGCAAGCTGGTGCTGGCCTATCTCCTTCATCACCCCGGTGGAGCGACCAAGGAGGCGCTGATCGAGCTGCTCTATCCCGACGCGGATCCCGCGAAATCGGCACTGCACGTCACGATCAACCGGCTGCGCCAGGCCCTCGAGCCGGACGCCCCCAAGGGAGCGCCCTCCCGCTTCGTGCTGTTCCACGACGGGCGGTACCTGTTGAACCCGGGCTTGCACGCGCGCTTCGACGCGGGCGAGTTCAGGTCGGCCATCCGCGAGGCCCGGCGCGCGGAGGCGGCGCCGGCGGCTCGGGCCGCGCTGCTCGACGAGGCGCTCGCGCTCTATCGCGGGCCCTTCCTCGAGGAGTTTCCGGACGTCGAGTGGTGCCGCCTGGAGCGCGAGAACCTCCGCCGCCTGGCGCTCGAAGGGTACGAGGCGCGCTTCGCACTGGCGGCCGCCGCCGACGCCTGGACCGACCTCGAGGCACTGGCCGACGGTCTGCTGGCACTCGAACCGGGTGAGGACGTCGCCTATCGGGCCAAACTGGCGGCGCTGGCCATGCAGGAGCGCACGGCTGACGCCTTGCGCATGGGGCAACTGGCAGGCGAGGCGGTGGAGCGAGCGGGTGGGAGTCTCGCGCCCGAGACGCGGGACCTCATCGCCGCCCTCGAGGCATCCCAAGTAACGGTCCGCACGGTCCGGGACGCGCTCCCACCCGGTTGGTAAGTGCGCGGTAAGGCCTCGCCCGGACAAGGTTTCAGACCCGATCCGGGGATCGGCGAGCGTGTCCCGGGTCCCTGGCGGGTAGGAGCGAAACGGGGAGGAGCGAGCCGGTGCGAAATGACTCGTGGCGTTTGGCGATGGTGGCCGCGGCGTCCATGTGCGCGGCATGTCAGGCCATCGGTGGCGCCCTGGGGCCGGGCGGTACGCTTCTGCCCGGCGGTTCCGGTGGGAACGGTTCGACGCCAGGTAACGCCGGCCCGCTCACCCAGGCTTCGCCGGGGCCCGGCGCGGCCGCGGCGGGCATCCGCGACCAGATCAGGGGCACGTTGCGGGCACCGGATTCCCGGTTGATCGCGAACAACTCGAACAGTTTGATCGAACTGGGGGGGGGCCGAGCACTACCGCATAATGACCACCTCGCAGCTGGACCAGCAGCCGCTGGCCGGCGCCCTGGTGACCCTGGTGGACGCATCCGGCGGCGCCATCGGCACCGAGAGCGTGCGGACCGACGCCTCGGGCTCCTACGCCCTCCCGGCCGTCGCCGGCAGGGAGGCGTTCGTGCGGGCGAGTTTCACGGCCGGCGGCAAGGAGTTCGAGTTCGAGGCGGCCGTCGCGAAGGCGACCGGCGACCTCCGGGTCGAGGTGGACGCGGCCAGCACGCTGGTGGCCGCCAAGATCCGCTCCCTGGCGGCGCGAGGGCAGAAGCTGCTCGAGACGGCGACCGCGGCTGCCCTCGAGTCGTTCGCGCAGAAGCTGCTCGGCAACCTCGGCCCGGGTAACCTCCCGTACATGGCCAAGGGCGCCAAGGATCCGGTGCCGGCGGTGGATCAACTGGTGCTCGACATTACCGGCCTCAAGGACGCGGCGGCCCTCCTCGGAGACGATCTGGCGGCACCGACCGCCCAGTGGCAGGTCAGCACGGTCGCGACGCAGGAGGCCCTGGAGAGCATGAACGTGCTTCCGGCTGGCACGCCGCCGTCCCGGGCGGGCGATTTCGACGTGTCCGAGCAGGGGGCGCTCTTCCTGCCGACGGTGGGAACCGGTTCCACGCCGATCGCCGTCGCCCGGCTCGGCACGGACGGCCAGCTCTCGGTCTTCGCGACCCTGCCCCTGGGAATGGCCAACCCGGTACGGGTCGCCGCGGCGTCCGGGAGCGTCTACGTGGCGGGAATCGACGCCGCGGCCAAGCTGCTCCGGGTCTTCGCGGGGCGCGACCAGCTCACCGAGGTCGCGTCGTACTCGACGAACCTGACGCCCCTCCAGTACTTCGACCGGGGCCGCCTGGACGTGGGGAAGGACGGGGCGATCGTCATGACGGGCCCGAAGGGCGAGCCCATAACGATTCCGGCGCCGGCCCGCACGACGCAGACGGTCGTCTACCCGACCATGCCCCCGATCGTCGTGCCGACGGAACCGCCGATCGTGGTCCCCACGACACCGCCGATCGTGGTTCCCACGACGCCGCCGATCGTGGTTCCCACGACGCCGCCCATCGTGATCCCGACCATGCCCCCCTTGCCGACGCCCATGCCCGTACCCGGCTTCGAGTCATGGGCTTCGGGATCGCTCGAGTTCGGGCTGGCGAAGGCCGGCGACGGCGGCCTGTTCGTGTCCCTGGCCGACTCTGGCGTGATCGGCAAGATCGTGCAGGGTGCCCTGCAACCGGTCGCCGGCAAGCAGGGCGAACGCGGCAAGCGCAGCGGCCGGGGAGCCTACGCGCGCTTCGAGGCGCCGCGGGAGATCGCGGTCGGCAGCGACGGCGAGATGTACGTCGCGGACGTGGGGAACCACCAGATCCGGCGCCTCTCGCCGGAAGGGTCGGTCTTCCTGGTCGCCGGCTCGGGAGCCGCGGGCGTCGCGGACGGCGCCGGTTCGAAGGCCACGCTCAACGTGCCGCGCTTCCTCCGCTCCCCGGCGGCGGGCATCCTGTACTTCGTCGACAAGGATCCGGCGACGCAAAAGGAGCGGTTGCGGAAGATCGTGCGCGGAACGCCCTGACTCCAGGCGCGGGCGGAGCCGATTCCGCGGGCTTCCGTGATGCCGCCCGCCCGGGAGGGTAGACCAATGTAGTATGGGGGCCGAGCGGCCCCCGCTCGCGCCTCCGAGATGCCCATCGCAGCAGATCCAGCCGCCATTTCCCTGGTAGGACGGGACCCGCCGCTCAATCTCTTGAAGATGGCGGCGGAGGCCGCGTTCAAGGATGGCGCGGGCGCCGCGGTCATCTCCGGCGACCCGGGCATCGGCAAGACGCGTCTCCTGGCGGGCCTGGAGGAGGTCCTCGGCGACAGGGTCCGGAGCGCCCGGATAGGCTGCCTGGACCGTCCGCTCGCGCCGTTCAAGGCGATTCGCGATCTCCTCGTGGCGTCCGCGGACTTCCTGGGCCGGCCGCCGCCGGACGTCGCGCCAGACCTGGCGCGCCTGCTGCACGATCTGGATGTGGAGCCGGCGCCCGAGCTGGAGCCGGCATTCGAGCGGCGGCGCCTGTTTCAGGCTGTCCTGGCCTGGGTCGAGAAGGCGGCGCGGAATCGCCAGCTTGTCCTCTCGATCGACGACTTCCAGTGGGCGGATCCGTCCAGCGTGGCGCTGTTCAGGCACCTGGCGACGCAGTTGCGGGCGCCGGTCCTGCTGCTGGCGGCCACGCGCGACGAGGATCTGCGGAGCTTCTGGCATCCGCGGATCCACCGGCTGACGATCGGCGCGCTTTCCGACGACGAGGGGCGGGAACTCGCGGCCGTCCTCCTGGGCAAGGGCGCGCTCTCGGACCACGCATTCGCCTCGATCTGGCACAAGGCCGGCGGGAACCCGGGTGCGTTCCTCGAATCCCTGCGCTCGCTCGAGGATAGCGGCCTGCTGCGGCAGGGGATGGGTGGCTGGATCGCCCCGTATCAGCTTCCGGGCCGCGCCTGGGACGAGGCGATCCTGGCTCGCCTGGAAAAACTTGACGAAGCTTCCCGGGATCTCCTGCAGATGCTCTCCGTGCTGGAGGAGGGGGCTCAGGAGGCCCTCGTCCGGATCAGCTTGCTCGATCCCGAGCAGGTGCGGCGAACGCTGGCGGGCCTGGTCGACCGGGGGCTGATCGCCCAGCGCGCCGAGCGCTTCAGCTTCGATCCGCCCTTCCTGCGAGAAGTGATCTACGACGCCATTCCCGCCAAGGTCAGGCAGGAGCTGCATCTGGCGGCCGGCGAACTGCTGGAGGCCGATCCCGCGGCCGAAGCGCAAGACCTGGCCTACCACTTCGGCCGGTCGCAACCGCGCAAGGCGATCGCCTACCTGGTATCGCTCGGCGAGGAGGCCCTCGGGTACGCGGCTCCCGAGGAGGCGGCGGGCTTCCTGGGCCAAGCCATCGGCTTCATGGAAGCGATAAACGACCCCGAGGATCGGGGCCTGCTGACCGCCTGCCGCGAGGCTTTCGGGACCATGCTCTCCCAGACCGATCCCGACCGGGCGGCCTCCATGCTCGAGGCAGTGCTCAAAGAGCTCCAGGAGATGGTCGAGACGCGCCTGGTCCCCAGCCGCACGCGCACGCTGCGACGCCTGGCCAGCTACTTGCCGGCCCCCATCTCCGACCGCATTCGCGGGCAACTCTACAGCCCGAAGCACCTCATCACGCGCAACGCCAGCCCGGAGGAGCGGCTCCTGACCGCCACCCGCGCGCTCGCGGTGGCCGAGGGGACGCGCGGCAATTACGAGCGCGCCGAGGAGTTGCTGGAGGTGCTCTCGCAGCGCCTGGCGAAGGAGCCAGGGGCTCTTCCCGAACTCACGGTGCTCCTGGCGCGGTTCCAGGTGGAGGCGGGCTTCTTCCCGCGGGCGACCAAGCTCGCGCAGGACGCCCTGGACGCGCTCGTGAGGCAAAAGGCGCGACGGTCCCTGCCCGGCAAGATCCTCGAAACCGAGGCGCGTTTTCTAATCGACCTGGTGTCGGCGCTCAAGGGCGAGACGACCCACGTGCTGGAAGACGAGCCCGACCTCCTGGCCGAAGTGGCGCCTTCCCTTGGCTTCACCCCCGAGTTGCCGCGGCTCCTGCGGCTCGCGCGGCAGGGACGCTGGCGCGCCATGGAGGAGGTCGCCTTCCGGCATGGTGAGGAGTGGAGCGGGCGCCCGACGGCGCGCTGGGCCAATCACGCCCGTCTCTGGACCCTCTTCGAGGCCCGCGTTCCGCGGGTCTACGAGGAAGTGGTGCTCGAGGTGGCCTCTGCCTCCGATCCGGTCACGACGACCACGCTGCAGCTGATCAAGGCGCTGGAGCAGGCCGAGGCCGGCGAGATCCAGCCCCTCGAGGACTGCGTGCTCGCGCTGCGCAAGGCCAAGTCGTTTTTGCTCACCCAGGCGCTGGTGACCCTGGGCGAGATGCTCCTGCCGCAGAGCGGGCCGACGATGCTCAACCGCGTGAAGGGCATCGCGATCGAAGCGCACCTGCGAGCCACCGAAGCCAAGTTCCGCAATCCCAGCGAGGAGCCGGCCACATTGCGGCTGATGGCCGAGGTCGCCATGGCCGAGAAGGATTTCAAGAACGCGATCAGCTACCTGCGCCAGGCGGTCGACAAGTCCGAGGCGACCGGCAACCGCGTCCAGGAGGCGTGGGCGTGGCTGGCTCGGGTGCGGCTGTTCGTGAAGATGGGCAACTACGATCACGCCGCCGAATGCCTCGGGAAGGCGCGCGAGGCGTTCGTCGCGGTGGAGCACCGGCGCGGCCTGGCGGCGGTGGACGAGCTGGAGGCCCGGGTGGAGCCGAGCAGCCCGATCCGGGACATCGTGCTCCACCGTTCCGCCATGGACGAGGCGCCGGGCCTGCTCGAACTCGCGGCCAGCGAGGACGAAGGACTCCTCGCGCAGACCTTCGCTCCGGTACGCCAGCGGCAGGGGCACGCCGAGGTGGCCGCGCACCTCGCCCGGGACGTGCTCGGAGCTCCCGATCTGCCGGCGTTGCTGGCCGCGGCGGCCCGCGTCTTGACGCAGGCTGTCGGAGGCGATCGCGGCATGTGCCTCGCCGCGACAGGGGAGTCGGCGGCCTGGCCGGCGGAGGACGCGGCCGAGACCCTGCGCGGGGGCGCGGCGCTCGCCGCCGAGGCCCAGGCCGCGGGCGCGAGCCGGCTCCAGCCCGAGGTCGGTGGAACCGACGGATCGACCCGGTCCGCGCTCGCGATCCCCATCCGGTCCGCCGGGACCGTGCGGGGCGTCTTCTACGCGGAGGCTCCTCAGGGATGGTTCGAGGAACGCGACGCGGCGTTGCTCGAGGGCGCGGGGTTGTATGTGGCATGCGCCTTGGACGGCGCCGACATGGAACTCCGCATCGCCGAGATCGAGGCCCTGCTCGAGGCGATCGACGGCCTCGGGCTCGTGGTCGGGCGCCCGACCGGCGTCGACCGCATCCTGTCCGGTCTCCTGCGGCAACTCACCTTGGACCTGCAGGCCGCCGAGGGCTGGGTGCTCCAGGGCGGCACGCTCGTGCTGGCCGGATCGGACGCCCGGGGGCAGGAGCACCTGGACGCCTCCCGGGCGCGCGACGACGCCATCGCGGCAGCCGAGCACCGGGGCGAGCCCCTCCGCATGCAGCTATCGGACAGCGATTACGCCCTGGTCGCGCCCATCCAGGCCGGTACTTACGATCTGGGCGTCGTCTACCTCCGGCGGGGCGACGAGCCGTTCCCCGAAGCGGCGGAGGCCATCGCCGGTGGCGTGGCGGCGCGCATCGCCACCGTGCTGCTGACCGGCAGCCGACTGGAACAGCAGCGGCGCCGGCTAGCCGAGGTGGAGACGGCGCTCATCTTCCAGCGCGCGGGCCGCGCCGCGTCCATCACCGACGGCACGACCGGCCTGTACACCCGCGATTACTTCATGGACGCCCTCGAGCGGGAGTTCCAGGTCTCTCGCCGGTACGGGCATTCGCTGTCCGTGCTCGTCGTGATGATGGACGGCCTGGAGCGCTTCCGGCAGGTGGCCGGGGTCGAGTCGGCCGACGAGGTCTTCCGGCAGGTGTGCACGACGATCAAGGGCAAGTCCCGTGAGATCGACCTGGTGGCCCGGGTGGGAAGCGAGGTGGTCGGCCTCATCCTGCCCTTCACCGACCAGGACGGCGGCCTGTTCGTGGCCGAACGCGTGCGTCGCGCGGTCGCCTCGCTCGCCTTCCCCAGCGATACGGGCGGGGCGATCACGGCGAGCGTGGGCCTGGCGGAGGCGCAGTTGACGGACGCCACGGGCCGCGTGGTCCTCGACAAGGCGCTGGGCGCGATGCGCAAGGCCCACAAGGGCGGCGGCAACCGGATCCAGCGGGCTAACGAGGAGGTGACCCCGCCGATCTTCGAAGTGCGGGCCCTGCGCGCCTCCCGGCAGGAGACCTACATCGGCATGGTCGAATCCCTCTGCGCGGTGCTCGAAGAAAAGGATCCGTACCCCCAGATGCCGGCCCGCGAGATAGCCGACCTCGCCGCCGTGCTCGGGCGGGCCTTGGGGGCCGCCCAGGGCGACATCGAGAACATCCAGCTTGCGGCGCGGTTCTGCGACGTGGGCAAGATAGGCGTGCCCGAAGGCGTGATCCTCAAGGCCGAACCGCTGGGCGCCGCCGACTGGCGGGCGATGCGCAATCACCCGAAGCTGGGGTTCCAGATCCTCAAGTCCGGCAACCTGCACCACGTGGCCGAGATAGTCCTCTTCCACCACGAGCGGTGGGACGGCAAGGGCTACCCGTCTGGCCTGGCGGGAGAGGCGATTCCGCTCAGCTCGCGCATCGTGGGCGTGCTCCACGCATTCCGGAGCATGATGAGCGATCGGCCGTTCCGCAAGTCCCTGGGCTTGCGCAAGACCCTCGAAGAGCTCGAGGCGGGGTCCGGGACGGTCTGGGATCCGCGAGTGGTCGCGGCCCTGGCGTCCTTCCTCACCCGCCTATAGGTTGAGGGTGAAGCGGGCGCCCGCGCCCAGCGTCGAGCCGACGTACGGCCGGCCCGCGCCGTCGCTGACGTTCCAGACGTTCTGCGCGTCAGGCATGCCGGGCAGGCCGAAGGCCCACACGTCGAGGCCGGCCAGCCCGAGGAGCGAGAATCGCAGACCGGCGTGCGGTGCGGCCATCAGCGGGATGCCATGAAGGTAGCCTCGCGCGTCGATCGGATACCAGCCCTGGCCTTCGACGCCGACGTAGGGCACGAGCGGCCCGATCGGCACCTCGAGGTTCAGGCTGGCCTGCAGCGTCACGAAGTTGTAGCTGTCGCCGATCAGGCGCTCGCGCTGGTACGCGTAGCCCCCGGCGAAGTGCAGGGCCAGCGGGCCGATCGGGCCCCCCAGCCAGATGACGGGCACGGCCAGGCCCATGAAGTCATGGTTCTCCGCGCCCTTGAGGCTCAGGAGGTGGAAGCTGGCCGGCACCGTCCACTCGAATGCCTGGACCGGGCTCGCGGCCGCCGCGAGCGCGATCGTCGCGACCGCCAGGTGTCCTCTGCGTTTCACAGGACACTCTTACCCGCGCCGCTCTAACCCGTAGCGGTCGCCGCCTCGCCGATCGGCTGGATCTGGTCGCGAAACAGGTGCATGGTCAGGGTGACGATCCAGTTCGGGTCGAGTTCGTCGGGCAGCGTCACGCCGACCTCGCAAGGGCCTTCGCCCTCGGCCGGGGTGCGCCAGGCGATCTTGGCGGTCACGCCGCTCATGGCCTCGGGGCTGCGCATCTCGATGAGGATCTCGTCTTCCACGGCGGCGCTCTCGTGCACGCCCGAGAGCCGGAGGCCGTAGCCGCCGATGTCCAGCACGGTCGCCACGCGGAAGAAGCTGTTGGGGAGCTTGTACCTGACGGGGAGACTTGCGGGCTTCCTGAAGAGCTGGCGCTTCTGGCCGCGATACACGCCGCTGGCGACATGGATCTCCAGCTGGGGCGGCTCGCCGGGAATCGAGCGACCCAGGATGACCCGGCGCCGGTAGATGCTGAAATCCGCCGCGGCATGGTGCAGCTCCGCGAAGGTGCCGGGCGCGAAGAACGGGTCGAGTTCGTCCCCCCAGCTCGGCTTCTCGACGTACACCCTGGTCACCGCGTGCGACTGTACCGTCGTGGGGAACGAAATGGGGCACTCGTCGGCGATCAGGAAGAGCGCCTGCCCCATCACGTATTGCTCGCTGGTGCAGCGCAGGAGGCGCGCCAGCAGGACCTTCCCGTCGAGGGGCTTCTGCAAGTAGTCCATCGCGCCCGATTCCAGGGCCGTCTGGAGGAGATCCATGGAGTAGTCGGCCGACATGAAGATCACGGGGACCAGGGAGGTCTTGGGATTGGCGCGCAGGGCCTGGCAGAGCAGGGGGCCGTCGATCCCCGGGATCACCGGATCCACCAGGATGCAGTCGGGAGTCTGCATGATGGCCGTCGCCAGCGCCTCGACGCCGTCAGAAGCCGTGACGCAGTCGTATCCCTCGCCGACTAGCATGGCCGAAAGATTGCGACGTAGCGGCCCGGACGGATCCGCGACGAGAATGAGCTTCCCCAAGTTGCGGTGGGTTCCCTCCCCGCGTGCACCTTACTCTTCCTTCACAATACCCGTCCCCTAGGGGGCCGCAACGCCTTTCTAAAAACTTTAGAAGCAGGTAAGCTCCGCAATCATGGCTGCAACTCACATCACCACGGGATCAGGGGTCGAGGAGCTACTTGCCGGGCAAGCGGGTGTTCCCCTCCGGGCGCCGCGCGGGAGCGCCTTGTCCTGCAAGGGCTGGTTGCAGGAGGCGGCATTGCGGATGCTCCTCAACAACCTCGATCCGGAGGTGGCCGAGCACCCCGCCGAACTGATCGTGTACGGCGGTTCGGGCAAGGCCGCTCGCGACTGGGATTGCCTCCGGGCGATCGTGCGGGAACTCCGCGCCCTGCAGGACGACGAGACGCTGCTGATCCAGTCGGGAAAGCCGGTGGGCGTCTTCAAGAGCCATGCCGACGCCCCGCGCGTGCTGCTGGCCAACAGCAACCTGGTACCGCACTGGGCCACCTGGGAGCACTTCCGCCACCTCGAAGCCGAGGGCCTGATCATGTTCGGCCAGATGACCGCCGGGTCCTGGATCTACATCGGCACGCAGGGCATCCTGCAGGGGACCTACGAGACGTTCAGGGCGGTGGCCGAACGGCACTTCGGCGGAACCCTTGCCGGGCGCTGGGTGCTGACCGCTGGCCTGGGCGGCATGGGCGGCGCGCAGCCGCTCGCCGTGACGATGAACGGCGGCGTGGTCCTGGCCGTCGAAGTAGACCAGACGCGCATCCAGCGCCGCCTCGAGACGGGCTACGTGATGGCGTCCGCCCGGGATCTCGACGAGGCCCTGGCCCGCGTGCGCGAGGCGACGGCGCGCAAGGAGCCCCTCTCGATCGCCCTGCCGGGAAACATCAGCGAGATCGCGCCCGCGCTCCTGGAGCGCGGAGTCATCCCCGACGCGGTGACCGACCAGACGTCGGCGCACGATCCCCTGCGCGGCTACATTCCGGCCGGCATGTCCCTGGAGGAGGCCCGGGAGAGTTCGGCGGCCGACCACGGTGCCTACCTGGCGCGGGTCGGCCGGTCGGCGGCGGCCCACGTAAGGGCGATCCTCGGGATGCGCGCCCGCGGCGCGGTGGCCTTCGACTACGGCAACAACCTGCGGCAGGTCGCCAAGGATGCCGGCGTGGCGGACGCCTTCGCCTACCCGGGCTTCGTGCCCGCGTACATCCGGCCGCTGTTTTGCGAGGGCAAGGGGCCGTTTCGCTGGGCGGCCCTGTCGGGCGATCCCGCAGACATCCGGCGAATCGACCGCTTCATCCTCGAGGAGTTCGATCCGGATCCCGGCCTGGCCCGCTGGATCCGCCTGGCCGGCGAGCAGGTGCGGTTCCAGGGCCTGCCGGCGCGCATCTGCTGGCTCGGCTACGGCGACCGCGCCCGCCTCGGCCTGGCGATCAACGATCTCGTCGCGAGGGGCGAGGTCTCCGCGCCGGTCGTCATCGGCCGGGACCATCTCGACTGCGGCAGCGTGGCCTCGCCCAACCGGGAGACCGAGGGGATGCGCGACGGCAGCGACGCCGTGGCCGACTGGGTCTACCTCAACGCGCTGATAAACGCCTGCGGGGGGGCCTCGTGGGTGTCGCTGCACCATGGCGGCGGCGTCGGCATCGGCTACTCCCTGCACGCCGGGATGGTGATCGTCGCGGACGGCTCCGCCGCGGCCGCGAAGCGGCTGCAGCGCGTACTCACCACCGACCCGGGAATGGGCGTGATCAGGCATGCGGATGCGGGCTATCCCGAAGCGCGGGCCTTCGCCAAGGAGCATGGGGTGCGCGTCCCCATGGCAGAACAATCGTAGCCACGGTCGACCTCCTCATCCAGCACGCCGCGCAGGTGGTGACGCCGGCCGGGAGGGGCAGGCTCGCGGGGCCCGAGCAGGGTCGGCTCGAGATCGTCCCGGACGGCGCGGTCGCGATCGCCGGTGGCCGGGTCGTGGCGGTCGGCCCCACCGGCACGGTGCAGGGCTCCGTGGGCCTCGGGCGGACGACGCGCATCCTGGACGCCCGCGGCAAGGTCGTGACGCCGGGCCTCGTCGATGCGCACACGCACGTGGTCTATGCTGGCGATCGCCTCGACGATTTCGAGCAACGCGCCCGCGGGGCGACCTATGCCGAGATCCTGGCAGCGGGCGGGGGAATCCACCGCACCGTGGCCGCCACCCGCGCCGCCTCGGCCGACGAGCTGGCCCTGCAGGCGTCCAGTCGCCTGGACCGGATGCTGCTGGCCGGCACCACGACGGCCGAATCCAAGAGCGGCTACGGCCTGGACACGGATACCGAGCTGCGGCAGCTCGAAGTGATGGGCCGCAAGGCGCTCGGCCGGCGGCATCCGCTCGAGCTCATCCCGACCTTTTTGGGAGCCCATGCGATCCCTCCCGGGCAGGACGGCGACGCGTTCGTCGACTACCTGATCGCCGACATGCTGCCGGCCGTCGCGAGGCAGGGCATCGCGAAGTTCTGCGACGTCTTCTGCGAACGGGGCGTCTTCACCGTCGAGCAAAGCGAGCGCCTCTTGCTCGCGGCCCGGGAGCATGGCCTGGCTCCCAAGGTCCATGCCGACGAGCTGGCCGACACCGGCGGGGCGGCCCTGGCAGCCCGACTCGGCGCCGCGTCGGCCGACCACCTGCATTGCGCCAACCCCGCAGGCCTGGCGGCGATGGCCGCGAGCGGCACGGTCGCGACTCTCCTTCCGGGGACCGGGCTGTTCCTGGGCATGCGCGAGCACGCCGCCGCTCGGGACATGATCGAAATGGGCGCGCCGGTCGCGCTGGGCACCGACTGCAACCCGGGCTCCTGCCCGTCGCATTCCATGGCGCTGATGATGTCGCTGGCCGTCACGCAGCTCAGGCTGTCGCCGGCCGAGGCGCTCGTGGCCGCCACCGCAAACGCCGCGGCGGCGTGCGGCGCGGGCGAGCGTCTGGGCCGCATCGCACCGGGGTTCCAGGCCGATCTGGTGGTGTGGGACGCGGCCGATTTCCGCGCGATCGCCTACCACCTCGGAGCCAACCTGGTACGGAACGTCATCAAGCGCGGCGTCGTCGTGCATGAGACAGAGGAGTTTCGGCCCGTCTACTCGGGGGCATAGATCCTCGCGTAGCCATGTCTAAGGGGAAACAGTCGCTCCGAGCCCGTTTTGCCGCAGGGTTGGCCTTGCTGGCGCTGGTCGCATGCGAGACCGGCGCGCCGGGCACCGTGGGGCGCGGCGCGCCGGGCGGTACCACCGGCGGGGGCGTCACGCCCGCGCCCGGAGCCCCCACTCAGGCCACCGACCCCGCCTCGGGATCCGCGACCGCCAGCGCGGGGCCGGTCAACCTGTCCGGAAGCTACGAGACCACCGAGGTCTCGACGTTTGCCGGCAGGGGGACCAAGGGCGGCGGAGACGGCTTCCGGGACGAGGCCCAGTTCGGCAAGACCGCGGGCATGGCCTTCGCACAGAACGGCGCGCTCTGGGTCTGGGACTCCTTCAACGGCCAGATGCGCATCATCGACGAGAACGGCTTCGTGGTCTCGGGCGCTCCGACCAACAGTGCCGTCATCGGGCCGGTGCGCGGCCCGGACGGCGCGCTCTACGCCATCACCAAGGGGACCAAGCTGGCCATCGTCAACTCGTCGCAGGTCTGGCCGGTGCTCGCGTGCGGGATCACGACCTACGACGAGCTGAACGACCGGATGCTGACGTTCCAGAGCTTCGACTGGATCGATTTCGTGCCCGGGCTCGTGGCGACCGCGTCCCCGACACCCAGCCCGACGCCCACGGCGTCGCCGTCTCCCACGCCGGCCCCGACACCAACCCCGACTCCCGATGCCAGCGCGTCGCCGACTCCGACACCCTCGCCGACGCCGACGCCGGCCGCCACGCCCAAGCCGACGCCCACGCCCTGCCCGCTGATCGATCTCAAGACGGTGGACGCGCAGGGCCGGGGTTACTTCACGTTGCGCGACTGGAAGCTCGACACTCGCCCCAAGGAAGGCGGCCACCGCGTCTTCGGGCCGTCGGTCACCATCACCGACAACAAATGCGTGGCCGACAAGTCGCAGTGCCAGGTCGGCAGCCGCTTCACCGGCTATATCGACGGGTTCGCCCTGCAGGCGATGTTCCGCGATCCCAAGGCGATCGCGGTCACCTCGACCCAGAGCCTCTATGTGGCCGACACGGGCAACCACGCCATTCGCCACGTGGATCGGCAAGGCAACGTCTCGACCCTGGCGGGCGACGGCACGCCGGGCTTCAAGGACGGCAAGGGCAAGGAGGCGCGGTTCAACAAGCCATCGGCCCTGGCCATCGCGCCCAATGACGACCTCTTCGTGGTCGATGCGGGCAACCATGCGATCCGCCGCGTCAAGCCGGACGGGACCGTCACGACGGTCGCCGGCGGCGGCGCCGGGTACAAGGACGGGCCGGGCCGGGAGGCCAGGTTCAAGGATCCGGCGGCCATCGCGCTGAGCGCCAGCGGGTCGCTCTTCGTGTCGGACGCCGGAAACAACCGGATCAGGAAGATCGAGTTCAAGTAAGGCCGGCACGGGGCCGGCCCCACCCGGAATCGAGATGCGCCGGCCTCCGTGCCGGCGTATCTTGCGAGCGATCGGCGCAACCGGTGGATACCTCATGGGATACTTCCTTCCATGTCGCAGCTGATCGAATGTGTCCCCAACGTAAGCGAGGGCCGGCGCCCGGAAGTCGTTGACGCCCTCTGGGAGGCGCTGGGCTGCGAGCCCGGGGTCGTGCGCCTCGATCGCTCGAGCGACGCATCGCACAACCGCACGGTCTTCACCATCGCCGGCTCGGCGCGGGCTGTGCGGGGAGCCGTGCTGCGGCTCTTCGAGGCGACCCTCGCCCACGTCGACATGCGGGAGCACAAGGGCGAGCACCCCCGGATGGGCGCGGTCGACGTCGTGCCGTTCGTTCCGGTGCAGGGCTGCGACCTGGCGTTCTGCGCCGACCTGGCGCGGGAGGTCGCCGCCGAGGTGGCGTCGCGGTTCGATCTGCCGGTCTTCCTGTATGCGGAGGCGGCGTCGCACCCGGGCCGCAAGGTCCTCGCCAGCATCCGCAAGGGCGAGTTCGAGGGGCTCGCCGAGAAGCTGGCGAAGCCCGAGTGGCAGCCCGACTTCGGCCCCGCCGCGCCGCATCCGCGCGCCGGCGCCACCGCCATCGGCGCCCGGCCGTTCCTCATTGCCTACAACCTGCAACTCGACACTCCCCGAGTGCAGGTAGCCCAGGCGATCGCCAAGGCGGTGCGCGCCTCGGGCGGCGGCCTGCCGCATATCCAGGCGATGGGCGTCGACCTTGCGGAGCGCGGCTGCGCCCAGGTCTCGATGAACCTGCTAGACTTCGAGAAGACCCCCATCTACCGGATCCAGGAACTCGTGAAGGCAGAGGCCGCCCGCTACGGCGCCCGCGTGGTCGATTCCGAGATCGTGGGCCTGGTCCCGCAGGCGGCGCTGGCCGAGAGCGCCGCATACTACCTCCAGGCGGGCAACTGGTCGCCTGACCTGGTCCTCGAGGAGCGGATCCGCAAGGAACGCGAGGCGGGGCAGGCCCTCACCGACCTGTCGGTGGCGGATTTCGCCGCGAAGCTGGGCTCGAGCGACGTGACGCCCGGCGGCGGGTCGGCGGCGGCCCTCGCGGGCGCGCTGGGCGGCGCCCTGGTCGGGATGGTCGGCCACCTGACTTTGAAACCCAGGTACGAGGACGTGCGCGAGACCGCCGAGCATCTGCGGGACGAAGGCGCCCACCTCCAGGGCGAGTTGCTGGAAGCCGTGGACGCGGATACCGAGGCGTACCAGGGAGTCGTCGCGGCCATGGCGCTGCCCAGGGAGAATGACGCCGAGAAGGCCGCCCGATCCGCGGCCATCCAGGAGGCGACCAAGGCGGCCGCCGAGGTGCCTCTGGCCTCGGCCCGGAAGGCCCTGGCCGCCGCCGAACTCTCCCTGTCGGCCCTCACCCACGGCAACTCCAACGCGGCGTCGGATGCCGGCGTCGGCGGCCTCTTGGCGCTGGCCGGCCTGGAGGGTGCCTTGCTGAACGTGGCGATCAACCTCGGGTCGATCAAGGACGCCGACTGGGCGAAGGAGCGCGCGGACGAGGCCGCGGCCCTGCTGGCCCGGTCGGGGGAGCTTCGCGCCGAGCTCTGGAAGCTGCTTCCCGAGCGCATCCCCGACGTGGCCAGGTTCGTGGCGCCCGATCTGGCCGACGCCCGGGCCCGGTAAGCCATGGCGGCGGTTGCCACCGCGTCGCCCGTCCTGGTCGGGGGCGACGGGCTAACCCTGGGCGAGGTCGTGGCGGTGGCCTGCCACGATCGGCCCGTGGCGCTGGATCCGGACTGTCGCGATCGGGTGGCCGCCAGCCGCCGGTTCATCGAGGACGTCGTCGCCGACGGGCGGGTGATCTACGGCGTCACCACCGGCTTCGGCGCCTTGAAGGACCGGCGCATCCCGCCGCACGCGGTCTCGGATCTGCAGGTCAACCTGGTCCGCAGCCATGCGGCCGGCGTCGGGCCCCTGCTGGGCCGGGCGCCCGTGCGGGCCATGCTGCTGCTGCGCGCCAACGCCCTTGCCAAGGGAGTTTCGGGCGTCCGCGCCGAGACCATCGAGTTGCTCCTGGCGATGCTCAATCACGGGCTGCATCCCGAGGTGCCATGCCAGGGCTCGGTCGGGTCCTCGGGCGATCTCGCGCCGCTCTCGCACGTGGCCCTGTGCCTGATCGGCGAGGGCTTCGTCGAGCGGGCGGGCCAGCGCCTGGCGGCGGCGCAGGCTTTCCGCGAGGCGGGCCTGCGGCCGCTGCGGCTGGGCGCCAAGGAAGGCCTGGCGCTCATAAACGGCACGCAGGCCATGACCGCCGTCGGCGCGCTGGCCCTCGCCGGTGCCGAGCAACTCGCAAAGGTCGCCGACATCGCCTGCGCCACCTCCCTGGACGCGACCATGGGCTCGTCGCGAGCCTACTTGCCTTACTTCCACGCCTTGCGGCCGCACCCCGGGCAACTCGCCAGCGCCCGCAACCTCCTGCGCATGGCGGAAGACAGCGAGATCTTCGCCTCGCATGCGGATTGCGACCGGGTGCAGGATTGCTACTCGCTGCGCTGCGCGCCGCAGGTTCATGGCGCCAGCCGGGACGCGTTCGCCCACGTGCGGCGCGTGCTGGAAATCGAGATCAACTCGGCGACCGACAACCCGCTGATCTTCGCCGACCGGGGCGAGGTCCTGACGGGCGGGCATTTCCACGGCCAGCCGGTCGCCCTGGCGATGGACTTCCTCAAGATAGGCCTGTGCGAGCTGGCCAGCATCGCGGAGCGCCGCACCGAACGCCTGGTCAACCCCCAACACTCCAACGGGTTGCCGGCCTTCCTCACCCCTGATGGCGGCCTGAATTCCGGGTACATGATGGCGCAGTACACGGCCGCGGCGCTGGTCAGCGAGAACAAGGTCCTCGCGCATCCCGCCTCGGTCGATTCCATCCCCACCGGAGCCGGCCAGGAAGACCACAACAGCATGGGCACCATCGCCGCACGCCAGGCCGCGGAGATCCTCTCCAACTGCCAGCAGGTCGTGGCCATCGAGCTGCTGTGCGCGGTGCAGGGCCTGGATTACCGCCACCCCCTCCGTCCCGGCGCGGGGCCCGAGGCCGTCCGCCTGCGGCTGCGGCGCGATGTCGAGGCCCTGGGCCGGGATCGGCCCATCACCGAAGATCTGGCTGCCGCGGCCGCCCTGGTGCGCTCCGGCGATCTGCTGGAGGCCGTCGAGGCGGCCGTCGGCGCACTCGACTGAGGGGTCCCCGACTTTGCGTTTCCTGGATGCGGTCAAGGGCAAGCTCATCATCTCGTGCCAGGCCCAGAAGGGCGAACCGCTGCACGGCCCGGAGCACATGGCCGCCATGGCCCGCGCGGCCGAGATGGCCGGCGCCGCGGCCATCCGCGCCGAGAGCCCCGACGATATCCGGGCGATCAAGGCGGCGGTCGCCATCCCGGTGCTCGGCCTGTGGAAGCAGAAGGACCTGCCCGGGCTGTGGTCCACGATCACGCCCACGTGGAAGGCGGTCCAGGAGGTGGCCAATGCGGGCGCGGACGCCATCGCCATCGAGGGCACGAGCAATCCGCGGCCCGACGGGCAGACGCTCGCGACCACCCTGGTGCTGGTGCACCTGGAAATCGGCAAGCCCATAGTGGCGGACATCTCGACGGTGGACGAGGGCCTGTCGGCGGCGCACAACGGAGCGAATGCGGTCGCCACCACGCTTTCGGGCTACACCTTGCAGAGCGGCGGGCATCGCGACACCCCAGACTACGACCTGCTCGACGCCCTGGTGGCGAAGTGCCCGGTGCCCGTGATCCTGGAGGGGCACGTGTGGACTCCCGAGCAGGCGGCGGAGGGCCTCCGGCGGGGCGCGCACGCCGTGGTCGTGGGTTCTGCCATCACCCGCCCGCAGTTGATCGGCAAGCGCTTCGTAGAAGCCATCGCCGCCGCGCTACCGGTGGCCGCCCCCGGCGGTCCGTGAGCGTGCCGCCGCTCGCCATCGGGCTGGATCTGGGCGGTACCAAGATCCTGGGCGGGCTGTGCACGGCCGAGGGCGAGGTGATCCGGGAGGTGCGGGTCGCGACGCCGCCAGGAGGCGCGCGCGCCGGCATCCTGGCCGCCATGGCGGCGGCCGCCACGCAACTGCGCGACGCCGCGCCGGCGGCCGTGATCGGCATCGGCGTCTCGAGCGCCGGGCACGTGGACTGGGAGACGGGCGACGTGGTGGACGGCACGCCCAACATCCCGGACTGGGCGGGCACCCGGCTGGGCGCCGAACTGCGCGCGGCGACAGGCTTGCCGGTGTCCTGCGACAACGACGGGAATGCCGCGGCCTACGGCGAGGCCTGGGTAGGCGCCGGGCGCGGCTGCCGGGCGATCGTGGCGATCACGCTGGGCACCGGCTTCGGCGGCGGGCTCTACGATCGCGGCGCCGTCGTCAGAGGGGCTCGCGGCGGCGGCGGCGAGTTCGGCCACATCGTGCTGGTGCCCGACGGGCGGCCTTGCAACTGCGGGCAGCAGGGCTGCGTCGAGGCCTACGTCTCGGGCACGGCGCTGGAAAAGCAGGCGCGGGCGCTCTGGGGGCCCGAGGCCGGGAGCCGCGACGTCTTCGAGCGCTCGCGGGCCGGCGAGGCGGCGGCGCTGGAACTGGTCGACGAGTTCGCTCGCCATCTGGCCCTGGTGATCGTGTCGCTGTTCAACATCGCCGATCCCGATCGGTTGCTCGTCGGCGGCGGCTTGAGCACTCAGGCCGACCTGTACCTGCCGGCCACCCGGCGGCGCCTGGCGCGGTACTTCGGCGGCA
>Ga0194120_10004235_pt1 | contig 22382 bp, 21 predicted proteins | sample TA2MahCa65mmetaG_FD_148642 | JGI IMG/M metagenome (GOLD analysis project Ga0194120, IMG submission 148642) | Freshwater microbial communities from Lake Tanganyika, Tanzania - TA2015019 Mahale Deep Cast 65m | ecosystem: Environmental > Aquatic > Freshwater > Lake | place: Tanzania: Lake... | reverse complement strand
TTGCTGCCCGGCAGCACTCGCCCACCGAACGCCACCGCCTCGCCCGACTCCTTGAAGATCGGGAACATCACTCGCGCACGAAACGAGTCTTGCTGGCGTCCCCGACTGTTGGTGAATGCCAAACCACAGTCTCGCATCATGTCGGACGATGCATCGAGCGCCTTACTGAGCGCATCCCAATCATCGGGCGCCCAGCCGAGACGAAACTGTCGGGCAACGTCGCCGGCCAGCCCGCGCGAGCGCAGGTACTCGCGCGCATCCTTTGCATCGGGTGCCGTGAGCAGGCGCTGGTGATACCACTCGACGGCACGCTCCATGACATCGAGCAACTCCTTGTTGCGTTGGCGGTCGCGCGATGGGCCGCCCGTGGTGTAGTTGAGGGTGATTCCGGCTTTTGCTGCGAGATGCTCGACCGAACCGACGAAGTCCATGCGTTCAACTTCTTGAATGAACTTGAAGACGTCGCCCGAAGCACCACAGCCAAAGCACTTGTAGCGACCTGTCTCGTCGCGCACGTTGAACGACGGTGTCTTCTCGCCGTGAAACGGGCACAGGCCGAGGAAATTGCGCCCCGCACGCTTCAGCGCCACATAGTTGCCGATGACCGCGGAGATGGGTTGCGCGGTGCGAACCCGTTCGATGTCGTCTTCGGAGATGGCCACGCGCGAGAGGCTAGTTCTGCGCTGGGCGACACCTGCGTGGTGCGCGCGATGCGACTATTTGGTCTCGCTCTTTGCGCCACCGATGATCGCCTGCGCCGCCGCGAGACGAGCAATCGGGATTCGGTACGGCGAGCAACTTACGTAATCGAGACCCGCACGGTAGAAGAGGCCAATCGACTCGGGGTCGCCACCGTGTTCGCCGCAGACACCCAGCTTCAACTTGCGCTTGGCTTTGCGTCCGCGTTTGGCGGCGATTTCGACGAGTTCTCCGACGCCGGTCTGGTCGATGGTCTCGAACGGGTTGCGCTTCAGCAATCCGGCTTCGAGATACGCCGGCATCATGCGGCTCTCGACATCGTCGCGGCTGAAACCAAACGTCATCTGCGTGAGGTCGTTGGTGCCGAAACTAAAGAAGTCGGCATGTGCCGCGAGTTCATCGGCGCGAATCGCCGCACGCGGGGTTTCGATCATCGTGCCGATGGTAACTTGCGGGCGCTTGGCCTTCTTGCCCGAGGGCGTCGTGCGCGGGCGCGACGAAAATTCATCGAGCACGCTCTGCACCCAGCCTCGCGCGAGCGCGAGTTCGTCATCCGTGACGGTGAGCGGAATCATCACTTCAACGACCGGCTCGTAACCCTCGCCAGCCACTTGGTCGGCTGCTTCCATCAGCGCGCGCACCTGCATTGCGTAGAGGCCCGGCTTGATCACGCCGAGTCGCACACCACGTGTGCCGAGCATCGGGTTGACTTCGGCCCACGCGTGAGCGGCCTTGAGGAGTTGCTTCTCTTCGGCCGACAGACCACCGGTCGCGGCTTTGATTTCGAGCTCATCGACGCGCGGGAGGAATTCGTGCAACGGCGGGTCGAGCAAACGCACCGTGACGGGCAAGCCGCTCATGGCGCGCAGGATCGCCGCGAAGTCTTCTTTCTGCACTGCGCGCAACTCCTCGAGTGCCGCGGTTTCTTGTGCCGGTGAGTCGGCGAGGATCATGCGTCGCACGACCGGCAAACGGTCGGGCGCCAGGAACATGTGCTCGGTGCGGCAGAGGCCGATGCCTTCGGCACCGAAATCACGGGCCACTTTCGAGTCGTCACCGGTGTCGGCGTTGGCGCGCACGTTCAACTTGCCCTTGCGGAATTCGTCGGCCCACTTGAGGATGGTGTGGAACTCGGCCGGCGGTTTTGATCCGGCCATTGCGAGCGCACCGAGCATGATCTCGCCCGTCGCACCATCAATGGAGATGGTGTCGCCTTCGCGCACCGTGGTGTCGCCCACCGCGAACTGTTTGCCGTCGATCTTCACGGCTTCGGCACCGACGACGGCCGGGGTTCCCCAACCACGAGCAACGACCGCGGCGTGACTGACAAGACCGCCGCGCGCGGTGAGGATGCCTTTGGCCACCATCATTCCGTGCACGTCTTCGGGGCTCGTCTCGTTGCGCACGAGGATGACGGCTTCGCCGTTCTTGGCCGCGCGCTCGGCGTCGTCGGCCGTGAAGTAGACCTTGCCGACCGCCGCACCGGGAGATGCGGCGAGACCCTTGGCGATCGCCTTGGTCTTGTTGGCGAATTGCGGGTGCAGCACCGAGTCGAGGTGGTCTGCGGTGATGCGCATGAGCGCTTCTTTCTTGCTGATCTTCCACTTGTACTTGGCGGTGCCGCCGTTCTTCACCATCTCAGCCGCCATGCGCAGCGCTGCCGCACCCGTGCGCTTGCCGACGCGCGTCTGCAGCATCCAGAGTTTCCCATCTTCGATGGTGAACTCGGTGTCACACATGTCTTTGTAGTGGCGCTCGAGTCGCGCAAAGATCTCCAAGAGTTGTGCATGCACCTTGGGGAACTGGCGCTTGAGCGAGTCGAGGTCTTCGGTGTTGCGAATACCCGCGACCACGTCTTCGCCTTGTGCGTTGATGAGGTAGTCGCCGTAGGGCACGTTCTCACCGGTCGCAGCGTTGCGAGTGAAACCGACGCCGGTGCCCGACTGCGTGTTGCGGTTACCGAACACCATGGCCTGCACGTTCACCGCGGTGCCGAGGTCGTGGCTGATCTTCTCGCGCACGCGGTACGCGATTGCTCGCGCACCATTCCATGAGCGGAACACGGCTTCCACCGCGCCGCGCAACTGCTTGGCGGGCTCCTGTGGGAAATCTTTGCCGGTTTCGCGCTTGACGATTGCTTTGTACTGCTCGCTGAGTTCGCGCAACTTCGAAGCCGGAAGATCGGCGTCGTTCTTCGTGCCGACGGCCGCTTTTGCTTGCTCGAGCGGGTGCTCGAAGTGATGCCCGTCGACACCCAACACGATGCGGCCGTACATCGCAATGAAGCGGCGGTAACTGTCGTAGGCGAATCGTTCGTCGTTGGTCGACCGCGCGAGGCCCTGCACGCTCGCATCGTTGAGACCAAGGTTGAGAACCGTGTCCATCATTCCGGGCATCGAGAACTTGGCACCTGAACGCACCGACACGAGCAACGGATCCCGGGCGTCGCCAAGTTTGCGACCCATCTTTTTCTCCAGCGAGGCAACGTGCTGGGCGATTTCTTTGTCGAGACTCTTCGGCCAGCCGCCACGCATGTAGTCGCGGCAGGCGTCGGTGGTGACGGTGAAGCCGTGCGGCACCGGCAACTTCAGCACCGTCATCATTTCGGCGAGGTTGGCACCCTTGCCGCCGAGCAGATCTTTCATGCTCATCGGCGCCTTGCGGTGCTTGTGGTCGAAGGCGTAAACGTACGTCATAAGTTTGGGGAAGTCTACGAGCGCACGAGTGCTTCGGCGTCGCCGAGGTGCGCTCTTGTCACCATCACGAGCGCAAATTCACCCGCCACCGAGGTGCACCGACCGAGCGGCGTGTCGCCGACCGTGTATTGCTCGCCGACCGCGGCAATCACACCATTCGCGGGCCGCGCGGGTAGGCGCAGCAGTCGGCGTGGTGCGGTGCTACCACGGCTATCCATGCGTTCGACGAGTTCTTGGCCCGGATAACAACCCTTGGTGAACGACACGCAAACATCCACCAACGAGGTTTCGGCGGGGATCGTGTCGCCGTCGATATCGATGCCGAAGATCGGCCACGCACAACGCAGGCGCTCCGTGTGATAGGTGGCAAGGTCGGCAGTCGGCGCGGTCGTGTCGACGGTGGACGCAAGCCCATCTGCGGCGTCGAAGATATCGACTGCACCATCGGCTTCACGCCACGCGCCTACGGCGCCGGGTCGTGCAAGTGCCGCGGTGCGGGCTTCGGCATCGAGACCACGCACGGCCACCACATGTTGGCTCGTGAATGTGAACTCGCACTTCACGCGAATCTTGAATTTGTTCAGGCGTGTAAGGGCATGTTCGCCACATCCTTCGTCGACATCGAGCACGAAGTGATCGTCAGCAAGACAGTGCACGCGCAATAGCGCACTCACCTTGCCGGTCGGCTCGAGCACGAACGAATATCGCGATGCTCCCGCCGGCATCGACATGATGTCGTTGCTGAGTTGCGAGTGCAGGAAGCTGCGCGTGTCGGCTCCACGGGCCGTGATCACGTCGCGGATGAGACGAACCGAGAACGCGGTCGTCATCCGAGACCCGACTTACGTTGTGCGATCACGCGCTCCCCGACTTTCGTTGCGCAGTCATTCGCCGTGCTGCCGGAACCGCGGCGAGCAGTGCTGCTGCCTTGTTGTGACACTCCAAGTTCTCATCGTCGGGGTCGCTGTCGGCGACGATGCCGGCACCAGCCTGGAACCACGCGTCATTCCCGCGGGCGAACATCGTGCGTATCGCTATCGCTGCATCAAAGTTGCCGTTGAAATCGACGTAGCCGACGATGCCGGCATACGGGCCGCGCCGCACGGGCTCGAGTGCGTCGATGATCTGCATGGCGCGCACCTTGGGCGCACCACTCACCGTGCCGGCCGGCAGCGTGGCGCGCAATACGTCGATGGGGCCGAGACCGTCGCGCAACTCCCCCGACACCTGCGAGGTGAGGTGCATCACGTGGCTGTAGCGCTCGAGTGTCATCAGTTCATCAACCTTCACGGTGCCAAACTTCGCCACGCGCCCCACGTCGTTGCGCGCCAAATCGACCAGCATCACGTGCTCGGCGCGCTCCTTCGGGTTTTCCTTCAGTTCTCCGGCCAACCGCCGATCGTGTTCGTCGTCGCGACCGCGCTTGCGCGTGCCGGCGATCGGTCGGCTCGTCACCCGACCATCGCGCACCTGCACGAGTGGCTCTGGCGAACTGCCGGCAATCGTGAGTGCATCGTGGCGAACGAAGTACATGTACGGACTCGGGTTCACTTGTCGCAGCACGCGATAGAAGTCGAACGGGTCGGCGTCGAGTTGCACGTCGAATCGTTGTGACAACACCACTTGGAAGATGTCGCCGGCGAGGATGTGCTCCTTCGCCACACGCACGGCGTCTTGATACTTGCCCTTCGACATCGATGACGGCGCCGCAATGGGCGTATCGGTGCCGAGTGGCGGTGCGACCGAGTCGCCTGGTGTGGCGCGGGCAAGGTCATCGGCCATGCGCTGCACGGCAACGGCGGCGCGGTCGTAGGCGGCATCGAGCTCGGCCGTATTCAAGCCGAGCGTGGGAACACTTTCAATCAGGTAGGCGCGCTGCCGCCAATGGTCGAAGGCAGCGAGTGAACCGATCATCGACATGATTGCCGCCGGGATACCGCGATCGTCGTGTGGTGCATCGGGCAACCGTTCGACTTCGCGCACGATGTCGTAACCGATGTGGCCGATCATGCCCCCTTGCAATGGCGGCAACTCGGCGATCACTGGTGCCCGATGCGCCTCGAGCATCGCCTCGAGTGCAACGAGAAAACCTTTGTCGCGCGGCACCGATGCGGGCACGGCGCCTGTCACGCACACTTCGCCGTCGATGAGCGAAAGTTCGGCGCGCGGTCGGCATCCGACGAAACTGAAGCGGGCCCAGCGTTCGCCGTGCTCCACTGATTCGAGCAGGAACCCGGGCTCGTCACCGACGAGGGCGAGAAAGGCGCCGACGGGAGTGTGCCGGTCGGCGAGAACTTCCGTCCATACGGGCACTACGCCGTGCGATGCCGCAAGTGCTACGAATTCATCGCGGCTCGGCGAAATGCGCACCGGCGACCTCAGAGGTAGAGACCGGTGCTCGCCTCGATGCGCGAAGCAGCTACGGCGTGCAGGTCGCGCTCGCGCAACATGATGTAGTCGACACCACCGACTTCAACCTCGTAGCGGTCGTCGGGGCTGAAGAGCACGCGATCGCCGACTTCGGCCGCGCGCACACTCTGTCCGAGCGCCACGACCTCCGCCCACACGAGTCGCTTTGCCACTTGCGCCGTCGCGGGGATCAAGATGCCACCCGACGAGCGCCTTTCACCGTCGGCCGACGGGATGCGCACCAACAACCGGTCATTCAACATCTTGATCGGAAGTTTTTCGTCGCCCGACATTTGGGTCAGGCTACTGAGGCATTCGCGCTCAGCGTGCCGGGCGCACGCGCACACCGCGCGCCGCCATCGCGGTCTTCGCCTGCGCCACCGTGAACTCGCCAAAGTGGAAGATTGAGGCAGCCAACACCGCATCTGCCCCGCCAACGAGCACACCATCCGCCAGATGGTCGAGTGTGCCGACGCCGCCGCTGGCGATCACCGGAACATCGACCGAGTCGACGATGGTGCGGGTGAGTTGCAGGTCGAATCCGTTGCGTGTGCCGTCGCGATCCATCGAGGTGAGGAGTATTTCCCCCGCACCCAGTGCGACGGCCCGTTGGGCCCACTCGCGCGCATCGATACCGGTGGGTGTGCGGCCGCCGTTGACGAACACTTCGTAGCGCGAAGTATCGACATGTTTGGCGTCGATCGCACACACCACACACTGGTTGCCGAAATCTGCGGCGATCTCCCGAATCAACTCCGGGCGCTGCACGGCAGCAGTGTTGACACTCACCTTGTCGGCACCCGCGCGCAGCAGTTCGCGCGCCGAAGCGGCCTCGCGCACTCCGCCGCCCACCGTGAGCGGGATGAACAGTTGCTCGGCGGCACGCGCAACAACGTCGACCATCGTGTTGCGCTTGTCGCTGGACGCCGTGATATCGAGAAAGACCACCTCATCGGCTCCCTCGGTGTCGTATCGAATGGCGAGCTCCACAGGGTCGCCGGCATCGCGTAAGCCGACGAAGTTCACGCCCTTTACGACGCGACCATCCGTCACATCGAGACACGGGATGACCCTGGCGTATGTCATGCGCGCAACACCTTCAATGCGTCAGCAACGGTGAACCGACCTTCGTAGATGGCCTTGCCGACGATCACGCCACCAAGTGTGCGTCTGGTATCAGACGGCGATGAACCGCCGATGCGCACGTCACGCAGTGCCCTGAGGTCGTTCAGCTCGGCGACACCACCGCTGGCGATCACCGGCGTGGTGGTGAGTGATGCAACTTCTTGCAATCCATCGATGTCGGGGCCGGCGAGCATGCCGTCACGCGAGATGTCCGTGATGACCAAAGCGCTGGCGGCCGGGTAGTTCGCCACGGCGGCATGCAACGTGAGGGTGGAGCCGCGCAGCCAGCCGTCGGTCGCCACTTCGCCGTTGCGGTGGTCGAGCCCCACTGCCACGCTGACCACGCGCGATACCGCGTCGACGAGATCGGGTTCACGCACTGCCGCTGACCCCATCACCACTCGCGCGACGCCTGCATCGGCGAGCTGTTGGGCATCGTCGAGACTGCGCACGCCTCCCCCGGTTTGAATTTGCACCGACGCCCCGAGCGCAGAAGCGATGCGCGACACCACTTCGCGATTGTTGCCGTCACCCTTGGCTGCATCGAGGTCGACGATGTGCACCCATGTGGCGCCGGCGTCGGCAAATTGCCGCGCCACTTGCAGTGGGTCGTCGCCGTAGACGCGCTCGCGAGTAAAGTCGCCCTGCTCGAGTCGCACGACACGACCCCGACGCAGGTCGATGGCCGGGTACAGGTGCACGTCAGCGCCCGGCTGCATTCACGAAGTTGCGCAACAAGGCGAGCCCGTCGGTGGCCGACTTCTCTGGGTGGAACTGCACCGCGAACACGTTGTTGCGTCGCACCGCGGCGGTGACCTCACAGCCGTAGTCGGTGGTGGCAGCCACATGCGACGAGTCACTCGGCACGCAGTGCAGCGAGTGCACGAAATACATCCACGACTCGGCGGGCAAACCAGCGAACAGCGGGTCGCTGCCGCGCAACGAGAGGCGGTTCCACTGCATTTGCGGGCGCTTCACCGTGTCGGGTAGATACCGCACCGCCCCACTCACGACACCGAGCCCCGCCACACCCGGGCTTTCTTCGCTCGAATCAAACAGCATCTGCATACCGACGCAGATTCCCAGGAACGGCGCGCCGCCATCAACGCGCTCGTGCACGAGATCTTCCATTCCACTCTCGCGAACGGCGTTCATGCAGGCACCAAAGTTGCCGACGCCGGGCAGCACCGCCGCGTGCGCATCGCGGATCAACGACGCGTCGTTCGTGAGTCGCGCGTCAGCGCCGACCTTTTGCAGCGCCTTTTGCGCCGAACGCAGGTTGCCGATGCCGTAGTCGAGCACCGCGATGAGCGGTGTCGGCATCAGAGCGTTCCCTTGGTGGAGGGCACTCCTGACGACTCGACACGGACGGCATCGCGCAAGCACCGCGCGAGACCCTTGAACGTCGCCTCGATGATGTGGTGCACGTTCGTGCCGGTGCGCTTGCGCACGTGCAGCGTGATGGCAGCCGCATTGGCGAACGACGACACCGCGTGCTCGGCGAGTTGCGGATCAAACGGCGGGCTGCCGAGCGGTAGGCACTCGGGCAGCGACACGTCCCACGCGACGAACGGGCGACCACTCAGGTCGAGCGCCACATCGATCAGCGCTTCGTCGAGTGGAAACGCGCCACTCGCAAAGCGTCGAATTCCGGCCTTGTCGCCGAGCGCTTCGCGGAAGGCCTCGCCGAGCGCTATAGATACGTCTTCAATCGTGTGGTGCGTGTCGATGTGCAAGTCGCCCTTGGCGCGCACCTCGAGACGAAAACCGCCGTGCTTGCCCAACTGATCGAGCATGTGGTCAAAGAACGGAATACCGGTGTCGACGCTGGTCGCGGCCGGACCATCGAGGTCGATGATTACATCAACCGACGTCTCCTTGGTCGCGCGCGAGCGGCGGGCCGAACGGGTCATGGTTCTAGTCTCGCGCCGTAACCGCGCCGCGCAACGCGCTGAGGAAGGCGTCGTTTTCGACGGTCGTACCCACGGTGACCCGCAGACAATCGGTCAACCCGTCCCACGATGAGCAGTCACGCACCAAGACTCCGGCGTCGAGCATCGCCTGCCACGCGACGCGCCCCGCGACCTGCGTGGGTCGAAACAGGATGAAGTTGGCCTGGCTCGGCCACACGGTGAGCGGCAGGCTGCGCATCGCTGCCAGCAGTCGCTCGCGCTCCGCCACCACCGTCTTGACGCCGGCTTCCATGTGGCCGATGTGCTGCAAGGCGAGCAGACCGGCGCGTTGCTTCATCGCGTCGAGGTGGTACGGCAGCGTGACGATTTCCAGATCGCTGATCATCCACTTCGGCGCGATCAGGTAGCCGAGTCGAGCGGCCGCCATCGACCACGTCTTGGAGAACGTACGACTCACCGCAACTTTCGACTCTTCGCTCACGTAATCGAGCGCGGTGTGCGGTGAGAACTGCGCATACGCCTCGTCGACCACGACGACGCCTGGTGCATGTTCGACGGTCGCCTTCACTACGGCAGGATCTTCGGCCATGCCCGTGGGGTTGTTCGGTGAACAAAGAAACGTGACGCTCGGTGCGAACTCGCTGCAGACGCGTCGCACTTCGCTGACGTCGAGCGTGAAGTCGGGGTTGCGCTTTCCGTTCACCACCGTGGCTCCGGCGATGCGGGCGATGTGGGAGTGCAACTGGTAGGTGGGCTCGAATGTGGCGACGGTGCGACCCGCGCCGGAATATGCAAGTAGTACCGCCTGCAGCACTTCGTTGCTGCCGTTGGCGACGAAGACGTTTTCTGGCCCCACACTGTGCAGTGCTCCGATTGCGGCGCGCAACTCGCGGGCCGCGCGATCGGGATAGCGATTCCATTTCACGTCGCTGACTGCAGCTGCAAGCGCCTTCAGAAACTCGGCAGGTGGTTCGATCGGCGACTCGTTGGTGTTGAGCCGTACCTTTACCGACACCTGGGGCGAGTGGTAGCCCGACATCTCGCGCAAGTCGTCGCGACGCGGGTAACGATCCACACGTCAAGGCTAAGAGTGGCGGCGGGTTACCACGCTGCGTGTTTACGGAATGTCAGCGGGCCGAGCGGGCGGCGCGCTGCAGCAATCGGATCGCCGTCGAGAGCCCGCGCTCGGCTTCATAAATCGCGATCAGCAACGAGTCGGCGTCGTCGTCTTTGCCGCGCGCCGCGGCGTTACGCCGCTCAGCCAACGCGGTCAGTCGCGCGCGGCACGCTTCGACTGCATCGACCAATGCCGCCAATTCGGCTTTGGCACTGGCGTCGTCTCTGTCACTCGACATGCGGGCACAGACTATGTCTGACGCGATGGGCAGATCGGCGCCATTCGACACTCGTCGCAGCGTGGTGAGCGGGCGTCACAAACACGACGGCCGTGCAGGATCAACCGCAGGCTGAACTCGCCCCACTCTTCGGGTGGCAGCAGTGCGTTCAGCTGCATCTCCACCTTGACGGGGTCTTCGTCGCGCGTGAGCCCGAGCCGCTTCGACAGACGCAACACGTGCGTATCGACGGGCAGACCGGGCAAACCGAGCGCGGCACTGCGCAACACATTTGCCGTCTTGCGACCAACGCCTGGCAGCGAGACGAGGTCTTCCATCGCCGAGGGAACTTCGCCGCCAAAGCGTGTCATCACTGCGTTCGCCATGCCGATTAGGTTCTTCGCCTTCGACGCGTAGAAGCCAGTAGACCGCACGAGTTGCTCGACATGCGAAACATCCGCGACGGCGAGATCAGCCGCCGTCGGATACGCAGCAAACAGTGCCGGCGTCACCATGTTGACCCGCACGTCGGTGCACTGTGCCGAAAGGATGGTGGCCGCAAGCAGTTGGAAGGGTGACTCATGCGTCAGTTCGCAGATGGCGATGGGATAATCCTGTTTCAGATCACGCAAGACGCGCAGCGCATGTGCCGGTAGTTCAGCCTTCGTCGGGCGCTTCGGACGTGTGCTGCGCTTCTTCTTCGCCACGCGCTTCTTTTTCGTCGACTGCTTCTTCTTCGCCACGCGCCTACGGTAATCGCACGAGCATGGGGTGCGGCCTGGTGCGCGGCGCGCGAAGCATGGCGTGCCCCCGCGAATCCCACCGCGAAGTGCTCCGAGACGACGAATCGGTAGCCTTTCGCCGTGTCAAGCATTCATATCTCGCGAATCAATCGCGGATGGGTGCTTCGCGGTCACGGTCGCGTTTCACGTGACGACTTCAACTCTGCGATTACGCAGGTGAAACATGCCGGCGGAGGCACGGTGCGTTGTTTCATCTGTGAGTCGACGGCTGACGAGCGATCGCTTGCCGCGTCGCACGGTCTGAAGCAAGCGGCTCCCCTTCTGCACATGCGTTGTGCGCTGCCTCTCGCCACACGTCATCGCGTGCCTGACGGTTTTGTGACGCGCGCCTTTCGACCTGGCATCGATGATGCGGAGTGGCTCGCGGTCAACGCGCGCGCGTTTGCCGCACACCCCGAGCAGGGCGACTGGACGCACGAGGTGCTCTCCTCACGAATCGCCGAGCCATGGTTTGACGCGGCCGGATTTCTCATCTACGAGGTGGCTGGTCGTATTGCCGGCTTCTGCTGGACGAAGGTGCACGAATCCGGACACGGCCATGTGCACGGCGAGTCGACCATCGACCCTTCGGTGCCGGCCGGCGAGATCTACGTAATCGGCGTCGACCCCGCGCAGCACGGCACCGGTCTCGGTCGGGCCCTCACGATCGCGGGCTTTGCGCATCTTGCCGCTCGCGGACTGCACCACGGCTTGCTCTACGTCGCTGGCGACAACGCGGCGGCGATTCGGCTCTATGAGTCGCTCGGCATGACGGTGGCGCATCACGACGACGTTTTCGTCGGCGCCGTCGCCGCCCAATAACACAGCAACGCCACCCGATAACTGGCCGTAGTTCTCGCCCGATAGTTTCGCTGCATGCCTGAAACACCCGCCCTGCCCCGCTGGAGCGTCGCCGACGTTCACGAATCGTTCGACTCCCGCTCATTCATGGATGCCATGGAGCGCCTCGGTGCCGACGTCGGTCGCCTCACTTCGCTCTTTGACGAACACGACGTGCGCGGTACCGAACGCCGCAAACCAACCACGCAAGACGGCGATGCAGCTGATGCGGTGATCACGGCCTTCAACTCGGTTGCCGAAGCCAACAACATCCTCGGCGCCTATGTCTACGCCACGGTGAGCACCGATTCGCGCAACGAGAAAGCACAAGGCCTGCTCTCCGAACTCGAGGTGATGGATTCCAAGTTGTCGCCGCTCGTCGCCCGCCTCGCGGAATGGGTTGCCTCGCTCGGCGCGGACGAACTCTCGCAGGTGAGCGACCAGGCGCGCGAACATCTCGGGCCGTTGCGCCGCCTGCAGGCACGTGCCGAACATCAGATGAGCGAGCCGGAAGAAAACCTGTACTCCGAATTGTCGACGACAGGTTCATCGGCGTGGGGTCGGTTGCAAGGCGACGTCACATCGCAACTCAAGACGCGGGTCGAACTACCCGACGGCGCCAAGGATCTGCCGATGGCCGCCGTGCGCGGTTTGGCGAGCAACCCCGACGTGCGCGTGCGAAAGGCGGCGTACGAGGCGGAGATGCGCGCGTGGCCGACGATCGGCGTGCCGTGTGCCGCGGCGATGAACGCAATCAAGGGCGAAGCCAACACGGTGAACCGTCGCCGCGAGTGGGCATCGCCGCTCGATGCGTCGCTCTATGCCAACAGCGTCAGTCGCGCAACGTTCGACGCGATGCAGTCGGCGGTGCATGCGTCGCTGCCCGACTTTCGTCGTTGGTTGCGAGTGAAAGGCAAGTTGAACGGCGACACGAACGGCCTGTCATGGTGGAACCTGCTCGCCCCGTTGTCGTTCGCCCCGAGCAACATCTCGTGGGACGACGGCGTCAAGTTGGTGCGTGGTGCGTTCAGCGCATACAGCGACCGCCTCGCCGGCCTCGTCGATCGTTCGCTCGATGAACAGTGGATCGACGCCGAACCGCGCGAGGGCAAGGTCGGTGGCGCGTTCTGCATGTCGTTCGTCAACGATCGCTCGCTCGTGTTGCTGAACTGGAGCGGCAGTGTCGACTCGGCGCAAACAACGGCGCACGAACTCGGTCACGCCTATCACAACACCCAGCTCGCACACCGCACACCGATGCAGCGCAACTTGCCGATGGCTCTTGCCGAAACGGCCAGCATCTTCTGCGAAACACTCGTAGTGGAAGAGGGACTCTCCCGCTTGCAGGGCGACGAGCGTCTCGCGCTGCTCGACGTCGACTTGCAGGGTGCCGCGCAGGTGGTGGTCGACATCCACAGTCGGTTCCTCTTTGAGTCGGAGGTGTTCGCCCGCCGTCAGCGTCGCACGCTGGGGGTCAGCGAGTTCAACGAAATGATGGGCGATGCGCAGAACCGCGCCTACGGCGACGGCATCGATCAGTCGACGGCGCACCCCTACATGTGGATTCTCAAGCCGCACTACTACGGCAGCCACTTCTACAACTGGCCGTACACGTATGGCTTGCTGTTCGGCTTGGGCTTGTACGCGCAGTACAAGCGCGACCCCGAGCGTTTCCGCGGCGGTTACGACGACTTGTTGTCACGGGCCGGAATGGATTCTGCCGAGCAACTCGGTGAGTCGTTCGGGCTCGATGTCACGCAGGAAGACTTCTGGACTGCCTCACTCGACGTGCTGCGGGCGAGGATGCGCGACTACGAGCAGCTCGCCGCACCACACTTGAAGGCGTGACCGCCACCCTCTACGACGCCACGCGCGCCACGCTTGCCGAGGTGATGGCGGGCGAACCCGCGTATCGCGTCGAGCAGGTGTGGTCAGGGCTCTACAAACAGTTTCAGGAAGTCGGCCAGATCACCACGATCTCTGCCGCGCTGCGCGAGAAACTCGCCGCCGCACTGCCGACGAGTCTGGCCCTCGTGCGCGAGAGCGTGAGCGACAAGGGCGACACGGTGAAGTTCTTGTGGCGCTTGGTCGACGGCAATCATCCGATCGAGACGGTACTCATGCACTACGCAGATCGTGTCACGGTGTGTGTCAGCACGCAGGCGGGCTGCGCGATGGCGTGCGGATTCTGCGCCACCGGGCAGGCCGGCTTCAATCGACAACTCACGACCGGCGAAATCGTGGAGCAGGTGGTGCGCGCCGCTCGCCACGCCAAGCAGCGCCAGCAACGCGTGGCGAACATCGTGTTCATGGGGATGGGAGAACCGCTCGCCAACGAACCTGCCGTGTGGGCAGCGATTGAGCGCCTGCATGACGACATCGGCATCTCCGCGCGACACCTGACGGTGTCGACGGTGGGCATCATCCCCGGAATTCGTACGCTTGCCACTCGCCCACTGCCGGTGAATCTCGCCGTATCGATGCACGCGGCGCGCGATGACCTGCGCGACGACCTCGTGCCGATCAACAAGCGCTACCCAATCAAGGATCTAATGGATGCCTGCCGCGACTACTTGCGCGTCAAGAACCGCCGTATCAGTTTTGAGTGGGCGCTGATTGCAGGCGTCAACGACACCGCTCGTGACGCAAACGAGCTCGCCAAATTGGCGCTGTCGTTGAAGCCGACTGCACACGTCAACATCATCCCGTTGAACCCGACACCGGGATTCCCCACGCGCGGCACCGACGCTGCCGGCGTGCGACGATTCGCCGACCGACTACGCGACCGTGGCGTCAACGCAACGGTGCGACGCAATCGCGGCACCGACATCGATGCAGCGTGCGGACAATTGGCGGCCGGTCAGCCCGTGGTGCTGACCGCGCGGCGCAACGTTTGAACACGCCCGAGCCACGACGTCTGACGACGCCCGAGCCACGACGAAACGTCTAGCCGGCGAGCAACTCGCCGAGACGCTGGCGTCCGGCGTCGATGTTCTGCTGCAGAATCGCCTCAACTACCGACACGAAGAAGCGTCCGTCGTAGTGCAGGTGCATCGTGAGATGCGAACCATCCGACGCTCGTTGCACGACGACGCGAAGTCGCCACGCGGCATGTTGACGACCATCGGTCTCTCGTCGCTCGAACACGATGTTCGTCGTCTCACCCTCGACGAACTGCGAGCGCACCATGCGCAGGCGCTTTGATCGGGCGAAAGGGCCCACCTTGGCACGTAGTTCGACATCCCACGCTGGTTCGGGCATGTCGGCGATGCGGGTGGCGGAGTGCACGAGTGACATCCACTCGGGGTATCTGTCGAGTTCGGCAACACGAGCGACCACTGCAGACGGTTGGGCTGTGGTGCGCAGCGTTGCTTCAATATCCATCGCGGTGCGAACGTCGACTACTCGACGCGGCTACTCAACGTGGTCGCCCTGGTTGAAATCGTCGATGTGGTCACCCTGCGGTAACGAGTCGGTGTTTGATGCCCTGCGCTGTGATGCGGTGTCGTCGTCGCTCGTCGGACGTTCGATCGGCTTGGTCTGACTGGAGAATGCGCGGCGCAGCAGTCTCCCCGTTGCGTTCAGTGCACCGCCCACGTCGCTTGTGCGGTCGAACTTTGGCGCGTAGGCGGGCACAGTGGTCTCGACTGCGGTGTCGACCGTCGTGTCGATTGTGGTGTTGACCGCAGCAACAACCGGCTCGGTCGATAGTGGCGCTAGCCGCGGGGAATCCATCGGCAACGTGGGGTCGAACAGCCCGGGCCCATCCATCCGCTTAAGAGGAGCAGACGTGTCGCGCGAAGTTCGTCGCGGAATCGCTCCGGTCTTGTTTGCACTCTTGCGTGGCTTCGTGCCGGGCTTGGCCGCCGACTTGCGCGCAGCCTCCGATTTTGCGCGCTGGTGCGAGGCGACGAACAGGCGTGGTGATCGCTCACGACGATCGTCGAACGACCACCCGCGCGGCAGTGTGAGTCGCGCGGCGTGCTCGTCGCACAGGCGATTCAGGTGCCTGGGTTCGTCCTCGTCGTAGTTCTCCAGCCACACGACGCACGCCATGCGGTCGATACCGAAAGCGACTTCGGCTGGCTTGTTGCAACCTTGCTTTTCGCAACTGCGACTCATTGGCATCAAGAGTAGGGAGAATGGCGTGCTTGGTGGGCGAATGTCGGTCGCCACGAACTGCGCTTGGTGGGCGATGCGGGCCTCGATCCCACGACTTCTACGATGTGAACGTAGCGCTCTTCCGACTGAGCTAATCGCCCTTGGTGCTCAGTGAGGCTAGCGGCAGCATGCCTCCACCCGGCGCCGTACCGTCACGGCTCGATGCACACCGTGCCCATCCCCTGGCGGTCGCGCGCTTGCGTGGTGTCGCTGTCGCACGGCGAGTCGAATGGCACCAGTTCGCGCACCACTGCCTGGTGCGGCCCACTGCACGGCACTTCGAACGCCGCACCAAGTTGATCGAAATCGACGCACGACCCGGCCGAAATCAAGCCGTCAATCCCGCGCTCGGGCATCGGATCACCCATGATGTGCAACACGATGAGAATCGCCGCACCAATCCCGATGATGGTGAGCACGAACCGCCAAGGAAATCTCGCCGGCGGATACACGCGATCAAGGTTCGGGTCGTACCCCGGCGGCGTTGCGCTCGTTGCAGCGCGCGCTGCATTACCCGTCGCAACTGCGCCGACACCTGCTGCGCTGCCGGTGGCCAACTGAAGGTCGTACGCCGCACGGCGAGCAGGTGACGACAACACGTTCCACGCTTCGGCGATGCGCGTGACTTCCGCCGTCGTGGAAGATGTAGACGAACCCGTCCCGCCGCGCGAGTCGGGGTGCGCCTTACGCATGCGGTTGCGGTAGGCACGACGAATGTCGTCGATCGTCGCGTTACGTGGAACACCGAGCACTGCGTAGTGGTCAGTCATGCCGAAACCATCTTGGCAAGGCCGCGACGTTCAATACCCGAGGCTGACGTTGACCAGACCAACGAGTGGCCGGCCGGCGGCGAACAGTCGACAATTCGTCGTTATCCGCTCCGACAACAACGGCACCGCCATCGCGCGAGTGTTGCCGATGTGCGGCGTAATGAGGCAGTTGTCGAGTGACCACAGTGGATGTTCTTTCGGTAGTGGTTCTGGATCCGTTACATCCAGCGTGGCACCACCGATGCGATGATTACGCAACGCATCCACCAGATGGTCGGTGACAATCAACCGTCCGCGGCCGACGTTCACGATCCATGCATCTGGCTTCATCACTGCCAATTCGCGCGACGAGATGAGGCCATCGGTTTCGGGTGTCAGCGCACATGCCAGCACCACCGCATCCGCCGCCGGCAGCACCGAGTGCAAATCTGGCTGCCCCACCACGCGCTGCACACCGTCGATTGGTGCCGGATGCCTGCGCACCACGGTGATGTGCGTGTTGAAACCCTGCAGCATGCGCACCAGCGACGTGGCGATGCCTCCCCCGCCGACAATCACGACGTTGCCACCGAGGAGGTAGCGACCGTGATCGACGGTCCACTCCCTTACACGTGAGTAACCAATCACATGTCGCAGTCCGCCGAGCAGAAATGCCATGCACAACTCCGCGACCGGTTCGGCGTACACACCCTTGCCGCTCGTCCACACGCGCTTGGTGTCGAGGTGCGGCACGAAGTTCTCGATACCGGCGAACGGCAACTGCACCCATCGGAAGTGCTGGTGGGCACGCATCACTGCACCGAGCGCGTCGGCGCCGCGTGGGTCACCCCACACCAGCGCATCAGCGTCGGCGTAGTCGGCAAGTTCGCAGCCAGCCGCACGCACGGCATCGCGAATCCACTCGGGCGTCCTGGGCGGTCCTACGGCAACACGCGTCATCGACGCCGCCGTGCGACGCAACGCATCAGTTGCCGGTGAGTGTGGCAGCGATGTTGCCGGCTGAAGCTCCGCCACGGCGCAAGATCACGACGAGGAACCACAGGGACGCCATCGTCACGACGAACAAACTCACCGCACCCACGCCCCAAAACGGCTTGATGGTGCTGCGTGTGGCGCCGAGCAACGCGACAGGGAACGTGGTCGAGCCAGCCTCGCTAATCAGCGATGAAACGACCGCGTTGTCGAGGCACAGTGCAAACGACAGCAAACCACCGGCAATCATCGCCGATGCGATCAACGGCAACGTGATCTGACGGAACGCGCGGCCAGGAGGTGCACCAAGGTCGCCCGCGGCCTGCTCGAGCGACTCGTCAAGACCGGCAAGTCGCGCGCGCACGATGAGCGTGACCACCGCAGACGCATACATCGATTGACCAACCCACAGCTTGTTCATGCCACCGTTGAACGGTCCCCAGCCGTCGGTGAAGATGTATCCCACTGCTGGCACGTTCTGGATTCGTGGAAACCACGTGGCGAGTGCGATGGCTTCCATGATTTCTGGGGTCACGAGGATGAGGAACACCACCACCATGAAGGCGTTCGACCAAGCGCCGGGTCGCCGGGCCAGGGCCACGCCTGCCGTGCCTCCGAGCGCCACCGCCACCACGGTCGCGCCGAATGCGGCCATGAACGAATTGCGGATCGCGTCGCCGATACCAGAGAAGTCAAAGAGATTCGCATACCAGCTGGTGATTACGCCGTTTATCACCAGCGCAAGCACGAGGCCGCTCGGCACTAACCATGCCGTATACCCGCCGCCGAATTGGGTGCGACGCTTCAACACACGTCGAGCAACGACTGCGACCACGACGATTGCGGTGAAGAGCAATGCCGTTTGCGCAAACACCGCACCATCGAACAACTCACCCCACCACTTCGTGCTCACTGCATACGACCAAATCGTGAATGAGTTACCGCGGTTGAAGGAGTGCAAGAACACCAAGGCGACCGGAATGAAGAGGAAGATGAGTACGAGCGTCATCCATACGCCAAGTGCACGATGTATCACACTGTCGGCGGTCGCCGATGAGGACGATGGCTGTGTACCCACCTTGCGCGGTCTCGCCGCCCGCGAGCGTCGCCACGCTTGTGTCAACGGCTCGAAGAGCACCATCAACTTTGGCGTCAGCCACACGATTGCGGCACCGACCACCAGGGTGAGCAGCACGGCTCCAATCATCAGCACTGCCATCGCCGAACCCAGCGGCCAGTTCTGCGCTTGGTTGAACTGCGACGCGATCATCGCGCCAATCATGTTGCCTTTGGCTCCACCCAACACGGTCGCTGTCACGTAGTCGCCGCACATCGGGATGAACGTGAGCAGCACGCCAGCCGCGATTCCTGGCCCGGCGAGTGGCAAGGTGACCCCAAAGAACGTCGCGAATCGGCCAGCGCCGAGATCTTTGCTCGCCTCCCGAAGTCGCACGTCGATGCGGTCGAACGCCACGTACAGGGGCAGGATCATGAACCCCAAGTAGTTGTAGACGATTGCCAATTGCACGGCGGCGGCGGTCTCGAGAATCTGAATGCCGTTCTCGCCCACGACTCCGATGTCTTGCAGCCACTTCGAAAACATGCCGTTGGGCGCGAGCGGGATCCGCCAAGCGACGGTACGAATCAAGAAACTCGTGAAGCTCGGCACCACGACGGCAGCCAACACGATGGCGCGCCACTTCTCGCTCGCCTTGAAGGCCGCGAAGTACGCGACGGGTAGTCCGATCAGCAGACACAACAGCGTCGCCGTTATCGCGATGCGCACCGTACTGCGGAACACCTGGAAGAACGTCTCGTCGAAGACCGCGCCGTAGCTCGCCGTCGATGGGTTGGAGAAATCGACTGGTACGAGTTTGCTCGAATCCTTCGTGCCGAACGAATACACCACCACGAGCGCAATCGGCACCACGAAGAACGCCGCATACCACACCATTGACGGCAACGCGAGCGCAAACTTTGGCGCTCGCAGCCGCCGACGCGAGTTGGGGAACGCGGCGGTCATGTCGCGTCAGGCTTCTGTCGTCGCCTGGCTGTTTGAATCAGGCTCCGGCTTTCGCCTTCACCTTGTTCACGATGTCGACCATACGATCGAGCGACGGCGTGATTTCCTGTGTTTGGAACGTGGCGACTTGCTCGGCGTTGAAGAAGATCATGTCGCCCAACACCAGGTCGGGTGCCAACTCGGTGACGAGCGTGTCCATGTTCTTCAATCCTGTGTTGTAGCCGTGGTACTGCAGGTCCTTGATTGAGATTTCCGGGACCAGTTCCCAGTTGATCCACGCGTGCGCAGCGTCAGGATTCGGTGCACCCGTTGCGACGCAGTAGGTGTCCATCCACAATTCGGTGGCGGGCGCACCGAGCACCCACACCCACTCGTCTGGGTTTCCGCCGGCATCAGCGATTCGTGAGTACGCCTGTCGTAGGTCTCCGTTCCATCCCATGGCGATGGAGTACGCACCTTCGGCGAGCTTGGTGCTCGGGTACGAGTCGAATGCCTTGATGTGCTGTGCGAACTCGTCGACGAGGAACTGCTCGCAGGCGTCGAGTTTGGCGGGGTCTTGGTCGTTCCAGTTATGGCCGTTGGCCCAGTACCACATTCCGCAGAGGTTCGGTGCGGTGTCGATCATCGCGCAGTCGCCGCTGCCTTCGTTCATGCAGGCGTCGATGAAGTCTTGCCAGGTTTCCATCTTTCGGGTGATCTTGGTCTTGTTGTAGATGTAGCCCGTGCTGCCCCAGTTCTTGCAAACGGAGTACTCGTTGTTCGGGTCCCAGTCGCGTGAGACGTACGCCGTATCGAGATTGCTGAAGTTCGGAATCTTCGACATGTCAAGTTTCTGGATGAGACCCTTTTCAATCATTTGCGGAATGTACGGGCCGGTCGGCACGACGATGTCGAAACCACTGCTGCCCGCGCCTGCCGCCAATTTCGTGATGAGGTCTTCGTTGCTCGGGTAATAATCGACCTTCATCTTCACGCCGAGTTCGCTTTCAGCTAGTGCACCGATGATGTCGGGTTCGTTATAGTCGCCCCAGGTGTACATGGCGAGCGAGCCCGATGATTTGTTGATCACGCGGCTGTACTCGCCGGTTGCTTCGCCACTTGTGCCACCGTCATCAGTCGCAGCATCGTCGGAACCTCCACACGCAGTGAGCAGCACGGCGAATCCCGCTGCTGCGGTGCCACCGGTGATGAATGCACGGCGCGAGAGATGCTCGCGGAATGCGTCCGGTGCGAGTATGCGAAGTTGCTTGGTCATTGCTTCCCCCTATGTTGTGATTGCACTTATCCCGACGTTAGTACACGGCGATAGGGCCATCTAGACAGAAGCGGTGGCGGGAGCGGCCAGCACGATGTTGGCCTGCCGGGCCGAGAAGAGATAGACGTCTTCGGCCGACCACGAACACCACACCGGGTCGTCGACCTGGAAGCGTTCGGGGTTGGTGCGCGGCACCAGCACCAAGAGGTCCTTTGTGCGGGTTCGCACGACGTACTGTAGCACGTCGCCGAAATACGACACGCCGGCGACGGTGGCCTGCACCGAATTCTCGGGCTTGGCGGGCTGTTTCGCACTCAGCGAGATGCACTCGGGGCGCACTGCCGACAGCGCCGGCTCGCCGTTGGGAACGTCTTCTTCCGGTCGGCTGGCGACAAACACGGTGCCATCGTCGGCTTGTGAGCCGTGCTCGGTGGCCGTGCCCTGCCAAAAGTTGTTGCGACCAACGAAGCCAGCAACGAACGCAGTGGTCGGACGCTCGTACACCGTTTCGGGGTCGGCAATCTGTTCGATGTGACCACTGAGCATGATGGCGATGCGGTCGCTCATCGACATGGCTTCTTCTTGGTCGTGCGTGACGAACACAAAGGTGATGCCGAGTCGTGTCTGCAGCAACTTGAGTTCGATCTGCATCTCTTCGCGCAATTTGCGGTCAAGCGCACCGAGCGGTTCGTCGAGCAGCAAGATGCTCGGGCGGTTCACCAAGGCTCGTGCCACCGCCACGCGCTGTTGCTGGCCACCCGACATCTGACGAGGTTTGCGTTCAGCGAGTTTTGACATCTGCACCATGTCGAGCGCTTCGACGACACGAGTGGCAATCTCCGACTTGTTGACACCCTTTTGGCGTAGGCCGTACGCAACATTTTCCGCAACCGTCATGTGCGGGAAGAGCGCGTAGTGCTGAAACACCGTATTTACATCGCGCTTGTACGGCGGAACACCCTGCACGTATTCACCCGAGATGCGAATGAAGCCTTCGTCGGGTTGCTCGAAGCCGGCGAGCATGCGCAACGTGGTGGTCTTGCCGCAACCGCTGGGGCCGAGCAGCGAGAGAAACTCGCCGGGGTGAATCTCGAGATTGATCTTGTCCACGGCAACGACATCGCCGTAGCGCTTCGTTACATCAACGAGTTCAACTGAGCCACGCTCGATGCTCACTGTCGGTTATCGCCCCCTTGACTGCGAAACGCTAGTCAGCCGAGGCGTAGTCGCGCGATTCATGCGTGGGCGAAATGGCGTCATCTAGATGTTGATGTTCGCCATCACGTGCTTCACGCGCGTGTAGTCGTCGAGTGCATACGCCGAGAGATCCTTCCCGTAGCCCGACTTCTTGTAGCCGCCATGCGGCATCTCGGCCACCACGGGGATGTGGGTGTTGATCCACA
>Ga0194120_10004228_pt1 | contig 22417 bp, 19 predicted proteins | sample TA2MahCa65mmetaG_FD_148642 | JGI IMG/M metagenome (GOLD analysis project Ga0194120, IMG submission 148642) | Freshwater microbial communities from Lake Tanganyika, Tanzania - TA2015019 Mahale Deep Cast 65m | ecosystem: Environmental > Aquatic > Freshwater > Lake | place: Tanzania: Lake... | reverse complement strand
ATCGGGCTGATGTTGTCGGCCCTGCGGTCCATCCCGCATGCCGACCGGGGGGTGCGCAACGGTGTCTGGCACCGGTACCTTGGCATGCGGCTTGCCGGAAAGACAGTCGGCGTGATCGGGGTGGGCCGGGTGGGAAGCCGGGTCATCCAACACCTCGCAGGATTCGACACGCGTATTCTGGCGAACGACCTGAAGCCTGATCTTGCCTTGAGTGCTGAATATCACGTCCGATGGGTGGACAAGGCCACGATTTATCGAGAGGCCGATTTGATCACCCTGCATCTTCCGCTTACCCCCGAAACCCGGGAGCTGATCGCACGGCAGGAGATCGCGCTCATGAAGTCGCACGCGATCCTGATCAATACTTCCCGCGGCAGCATGATCAACGAGCGCGACCTCGCAGAAGCCCTGCGGACCCATCGGTTGGGAGCAGCAGCTTTGGACGTCTTCCAGCAGGAACCCTACGGGGGGCCTTTGACGACGGTGGAGAATTGCATCCTGACTTGCCACATGGGGTCCATGTCGAAGGATTGCCGGGCTCGCATGGAGCTGGAAGCAACCGAGGAGGCGGTGCGGTTCCTCAAGGGGGAGCCGCTACGCCAGCCGGTCCCGGATGTGGAATACCAAATGACAGAAGGGAGAAGGGGCCTCTCATGACCAAGGTTCAGGCCAACGCCAACTTCCACAGCGTGACCGGCCAGAGCGTGTTCGATTCCCGAGAGGCCGATCCACGGTTCCGGGAGTACCGGCGCCGCTGGATCGAAGAGCCGGCCTCGTTTACAACCGGGCCCTTTCCCATCCATCTGGATGTTGAATCGACAGGCGTCTGCAACCTGCGCTGCCCATTTTGTGCCACCACGACCAAGACGTGGGGACCTGATGCGCCGGGCTATATGAAACTCGACCTTTTCCGGCGCATCATTGACGAGGGAGCTGCCGAGGGCCTGTGTTCCATCAAGCTCAGCTTCCGCGGGGAGCCGACCCTCCATCCACACCTGTCCGAAATGGTGACGTACGCCAAGCAGAAACACATTCTTGATGTTTATTTCAATACCAATGCCACACTGCTCACGGAAACCCTCGTGCATCAACTGATTGATGCGGGTTTGGACCGTATTTCGATCTCCTTCGAAGGCATCACCAAGGAGGCCTACGAGCTCTACCGAGCCGGCGCGAAGTACGAGAAGGTCATCGAGAACGTGCAGCGGCTGCGCAAGATACGGGACGTGCGTGGCTTGGGATATCCGCAGATCCGAATGCAGACCGTCATGCTGCCCGAGCTGCGAGACCTATTCGAGCGGTACGTTGAATTTTGGAAGCCATGGGCCGATGAGGTCGCGTACCTGGATGCTCGTCGTGAGGGGCCGCACGACGACCATCGAGGGCTGCGGTCCGAGTGGGCGTGCCCCTTCTTGTGGCAACGGATGACGATTCTCTGGGACGGCACCGTGTTGCCTTGCCTGATGCACGGCATCTCTGACTTCTCGCTGTTGGCGTTGGGCAATGTCCAAGAGGGCACGATCAAGGGGTTCTGGCAAAGCGAGAAGGCCGTTCGGAACCGCTCGCTGCATCAAGCCGGACGGGGTCACGAGCTTGAGGCCTGCGACCGATGTTCCTACCGGGCGATGGAACTGGAAAAGTCCGGCCTCACAAAGACGAGCCGATGAAGCAGGCGAAACCAACACCGCGGCCTCAGGTTCAGGATCTGGTTCGCACGGCTGTTCCACAGTCCGGGCGGTATGGCACGCTTCGCCTCGACAAGAACGAGTGCTGCGCGGGCTATTCGGCGAAGGTGGTTCGCTCAATGCTGAAGGCCGTCTCGGGCGAGCGTTTGGCGGCGTATCCCGAGACGGTCCCTCTCTATGAACAATTAGCCAAATGGCACGGCGTCGAGGTCACTCAGCTCGCCGTCACAGCCGGCTCGGAGATGGCGATCCGGTACCTGTTCGAGGCGTTTCTGAGTCCCGGGGACGAGGTGGTGGTGCTCAATCCGTCGTTTGCCATGTTCGAGGTGTATGCGCGGCTTTGCGGGGCCAAGCTGGCAACGGCGGATTTCGACCGGCAGTGGCGCGTGGAGCCGGATGAGATCCTCCGACTGATCACGCCCCGGACCAAAATTGTGGCTCTGGCCAATCCGAACAATCCGACAGGCACCGTTCTGAATGAAAAGGTCCTTGTGGCGATTGTTCAACAGGCCGATCGTTGTGGCGCGCTCGTCCTGATAGACGAGGCCTACTATCATTTTTACAAGCGGACCATGCTGGGATACTTGCCGCGCTTCGATAATTTGGTCGTGACGCGCACGTTTTCCAAGGCCTGCGGCGTCGCAGGGGTCCGCTTGGGATATGCGGTCGGACACCCGCGGGTGATCGCGGCCTTGAACAAAGTCCAACCGATCGACCACGTCTCCGTCTTCGCCGTCCGGATCGGCATGTTCCTGATCGACCACGAGGATATGATCGAGGATTACGTCAGGCGGACGGAAGCGGGGAAACGCTATCTCTTGAAAGCCCTGGCAGCCCTGGGGTTTTCCGTCATCGGGAGCCACGCCAATTTCCTGCTGGTGGACTTCGGCCAAGACAAAGACCAGATCGTTCAATGGCTGCGGGATCGACGCATCCATGTGGGAACGATCCTGAGGCTTCCCTTCCCGTCAACGTTTGTCCGTGTGACGGCCGCGCCTGTTTCGGTCATGAAACGGTTCGTGACGGAGCTTGAGGATGTGCTGCGTGAACATCGAATGCTCCCGGCACGTCCCCCACATCCTGTGCGATGATTTGCGCATTGCTTTTGGGACGTGAAGGGTCGGCCGGGTTTCCGGGAAAGAATCTCGTTCCGGTTCTCGGGCGGCCGCTCGCGGCGTACCCGCTGATGGCGGCTCGCGATGCCAAAGTCGTGGACCGCATCTATGTTTCCACGGATTCGGCGAAGCTGAAGGCTATCGCCCAGGACTATGGAGCCAGGATCATTGACCGGCCGCCGCATCTGGCGACGAGCCAGGCTCTCGGCGAAGACGCCTATGTCCATGGCTATCAGGTGATTCGCGATGAAGTCAGGCGCAACAAAGGGGCTGTTGAGTTGATGGTTCTGCTCTTCGCCAACGCGGCCACAGTCACTGGTGAGACGATTGAGGAAGGGGTGCGGATTCTTCGCGATCATCCCGACTTCGATTCGGCCGTGACGGTCTCCCGCTACAACATGTGGAGTCCGCTGCGCGCCAGACGCATCGGCGAGAATGGCCTGCTGCATCCCTTCGTTCCCCTTGATGTCTTTGGCAATCCAGCCACTCTGAACTGCGACCGGGACTCTCAGGGGGATGTCTGGTTTGCGGACATGGGCGTCTCAATCGTGCGGCCTCACTGTTTGGAAGAGATCGAAGCCGGCCTCCTACCACAGCGGTGGATGGGACGGAGGATTTATCCCTTGAAACAGTGGGGTGGGTGTGATGTGGATTACGAATGGCAAATCCCGCTCGTGGAGTTCTGGCTGAAAGCGCACGGCCATGGTGAAGAAACCCGCAAAGCTGGCTCAACGGCTGGCGGGAAACTGCGCAGAGTCCACTCGCGCCGGAGACGCAATGGTGCATAACTCCGCCTCGGAGAGGATGCTTCGGGCGATTATCTTCGATCTCGATGGAGTCTTGCTGGAGTCCACGGAAGCCAAAACCTTGGCTTTTCGGAAACTGTTTGCAGACTATCCCCAACGTCTCAGCGAGATTATTGCCTACCATGAGTCCCATGGCGGAGTGTCTAGGTTCGAAAAGTTCCGCCATATCTATGCCCAGATACTGCGCGAGCCCTTGTCCGCAGAACGATTTGCATGGTTGTGTACTCGCTACTCGGAATTGGCCTTGAGCACAGTCCTGAACGTCCCGCTGGTCCCGGGCGCGGCGGAATTCCTCCGGGAGTTTCACCGACACATGCTGCTGTTTGTCGTTTCCGGCACGCCTACGGGGGAGTTGCAAGACATCCTGGATCGGCGCGGCCTGATGCCGTACGTCCAGAAAGCCTTTGGTTCGCCCGGCTCAAAACCAGAGATTGTGGCCATGATCCTCTCCGAGTGGTCGCTGGCTTGTTCCGACGTGCTGCTAGTCGGAGACAGCGACACGGACCTGGACGCGGCCGAGCAAAATGGAATCCCATTCATCGGTCGAGTCCATCCGGGAAGCCCTGACTCATGGCGGGAACGATCCGATCTCACGACGATCAAAGACCTGGCGGAATTGAGGGCCAGGGTCGACATCTCTACTGTCTCGCGGAAGAGCGTTCGCTGAGTCAGAGGGGCCAATGCGGGAGCCAACATTTACCGAAACCCAGATGGTGTCGATTCAGAAAATGGCCAATCAAAAGAGGGCCAGTACCGGCCGCCCGCACAGTGACTACCGCGTGCTCCTCGTATACCCGAACATCCAGCAATGCGCGCTGATGCCCTATTCGATCGGCTTGTTCACCGCCCTTCTCAGGCAGGAGGGGTTTCAAGTGGCGCTCTTCGATTCGACGTTCTACCTCAACGACATCAACTCGAACTATACGCATTATCAAACCTATGTCAGAACTTTCGACTGGGCCGAGAAGGGCGTCGAGTTCAAAAAGCAGGACATGCTCAGTGATTTCATTCGCAAGCTGGAGGACTTTGGCCCCGATCTGATTGCCGTTTCGGTGGTAGAGAATACGTACCCGATCGGGCGGGCCATGATCCAGGCCTTGCCGGAGCGGTTCAAGACGACGCCCGTGCTATGGGGGGGAGTGTTCGCGACCTTCGCGCCTGACTTGATCCTGCGGGACAACGTAGGCGATTACGTGTGTGTCGGCGAGGGGGAACACGCGCTCATCGAGTTCTGCCGCCGTGACTGTGCGGGGAAACCGGTGGACGACATCCCGAACTTGTGGATACGGCGTGATGGCAACATCAAGAAGAACCCGTTAGGGCCCGCGGTGGTGCTCGATGATTTACCGTTCCCAGACTATGATCTCTTCGAGCCGCAGGCGATCCACAGGCCGATGCAGGGGCGCATCTGGCGGACGCTCGGGATCGAAAGCCAGCGAGGGTGTCCGTACACCTGCACGTATTGCAATTCGCCGGGACAGAACGACCTTGCCAAGCGCGAGCAGGGTTCGATGTTCTATCGCAAGAAGTCGCTGTCCAAGGTCATGGAAGAGATTGCCTTCCTTCACAAGAAATACAACATCGAGCTCATCTACTGGCTGGTCGATACATTCCTGGCACTCGGAAATCGTGAATTCGACGAACTTGTCGAGCGCTATGCCGACTTCCGCATTCCCTTCTGGATGAACACGCGACCCGAAACCATGACCGAGTATCGCGCGGAGAAGCTCGATGAGATGAACATGCTGCGGATGAGCTTGGGGATCGAGCATGGCAATCCTGAGTATCGTCAATACATGCTCAAGCGCAGGGTCAAGGATGAGGTGATCATTAAGGGATTCGAGTATTGTAAAGGACGACGTTTCACAGCCGCCGGAAATTGCATCATCGGAATGCCGGAGGAGACCCGCTCGCTCGTCTTCGACACGATCGAATTATGCCGGAGGATTCCGAGCAACGTCGAGATGCCCGGTGCCTTCATCTTTGCCCCCTATCACGGCGCACCGTTGCGTGAGGTGGCAGTGCGAAATGGCTACCTGCCTCCCGACAGCATCTGTGATATCCAAAACCCGCGTGAAAGCATGCTGGATCAGCCACAGTTCCGCCGCGACGAGGTCATAGGTCTAGCGCGCACGTTCGGGCTTTACCAAACCCTGCCACGATCAGAGTGGAGGTGGATCGAAAAGGCCGAGAACGATACCCCCGAGGGGCGGGTAATCTTCGAGCGGTTGCAGCGCGAGTATAGAGTCATTCCCACCGAGGCCAGGCTGGATGAAGGGTTTAATAACTGACCCGGCGTTCGTGGTTGCGCCTAACCTGATGAAACAGGAGAGCTGTTGAAGGAGCGGATATGGACGAGGCGCGCGAAACGACTCACTTCGAAATAATCGATAAAATCGTGGCTCCCAGGCTGCCTCGAGATCCTAGTCCAAAGAGATTCAAAGTGCTCCTGGTCTATCCCAACTATTCCATGGTGAATCTGCTTCCCACCAATATCGGGATCCTTACGGCCTGCCTCCGTCAAAACGGGTTTGACGTCGGCCTCTTCGATACCACGTTCTATCGGACTACCGAGAAGACGCTCGATGAAATCCGCGTGGAGAATCTCCAGGTCCGGAAATTCAACCTGGAGGAATTCGGCGTCCGGTTCAAGCCCGGAAACTACCTCGAAGATTTTCGAAAAAAGGTCGAGGAGTTTCAGCCGGATTTGATCGGGGTTTCAGTGGTGGAGGATACCTGGCCCCAAGGGAAGGAATTGATCGAAGCCGTGCGTGACCATCCGGCGTTGGTGATCGTCGGAGGGGTGTTCGCCACCCTCGCGCCTGAGGTCCCCTTACGCTGTCCAGATGTGGATATGATCTGCATCGGAGAGGGGGAGTATGCCATCGTGGAGCTGGCGACGCGGCTCTGGAAGGGACAGGGTTACACCGACATCAAAAATCTGTGGGTCAAGAGAGACCGGGACGTCATCAAGAACCCGATGAATCCCCCAATACCCATGGACGAAGTCCCCTTCGGTGATTTCGATCTTTTCGAGAAGGAACGCTTCTTTCGTCCGATGCAGGGGAAGATCATGCGCATGGCGCCAATCGAGACCGACCGGGGATGCCCGTACAAATGCCGGTTTTGCGAGGCGCCCTCGCTGGTGAATATCTACCGGGAAAATACCGGTCAATATTATTTCCGCCGCCGTTCGTGGGGCAAAGTGCGGGAAGAGATCGAGGAATATAAGCGAAGGTACGATATTAATTACATTTATTTCAACTCGGAGACCTTCCTGGCGATGGGTGAGGAGGAATTTGACGAGTTCGTCGCAATGTACAAGGAGATCAAACTTCCGTTCTGGATGCAGACGAGAATCGAGACGCTGAACGACAAGCGGATTCGAGCGTTGGAAGAGGTGAACTGCAATCGCATCTCGATCGGACTGGAACACGGAAACGAGCCTTTTCGCAACGACATCGTCGGAAAAGGGTTCTCGAACCAACGAATCATTGAAACGTTCAAGCTATTTCGCAACTCGATGATTCCGACCACCATCAACAACATTCTGGGGTTCCCTGGTGAGAGTCGGGCGCTCATCTTCGATACGATTGAATTGAACCGGCATCTTTGCTCCGACAGCGTGAACGCTTACTATTTCACGCCGTACCGTGGAACAGCCATGCGCAAAGATGCGGTAGAGAAGGGCTATGTTACCGAAGATCAGGAAGCGGGAGCAGTCATCACCGGCAAATTTGCATTGAATCTTCCCACGATCAGTCGTGAAGAGATCATGGGTCTGGTCCGCACGTTCAGCCTGTATGTGAAGTTTCCCAAAGAAGAATGGCCGGAAATTGCTCTTGCTGAAAGATTCACGCCAGAGGGCAATGCCAAATTTGCCGAGTTGTCCAAGCGCTATTACGAGAGGTTTTTCGACCACGATTTCAAGCAGACCAAAAAGTCATGCATGACCTCTCACAGTTACGAAGCCGTCAAATCTATCACCGAAGATCTCCCTTGTTAGTGCTCATTTTCTACCCTTTTGAGTTGTATGTATAGGGATGGCGGATGGTAATTGTCTCCACAATTGCATCGGCGAGATCACTCGGAATTCTGAATAGTAAGGAATTCCAGTGGGTCTATCTGGGCAAGGACATCAACCGGAGAGAAACGGTCGCAGCCATCCTCGGGGTACAGCGCCGTCTGCGCCTTGGCGATAGACTCCATAGCATCGCCGACAAGCTTCGTCAACCTTTCTTGGACTTTATCGCCAATCTAGGTAAGGCGCAAACCGATCAGGTCGGGTGGTGGTCGAGTTCCTGTTCGTGGAAAAACTCTACGGCATCAGACTTCTTTCTGTTGGTTTGCTACGAGCACCTCGTTGGTCAACTCCTGCAAGAGCGAAAGAACAAACAGGAAACGCTGATTATAGTAGTCGAAGATGGATGGCTCTTCCGTCAACTGAGGGACTGTTTCGGGAGTGATCAACAGATCCGGTTTCGGCAGGCTGAGTCTTTATGGCCTTCCTGTGCGAGATCGTTCTTTATGGGATGGGCGGCTCGCGCCGTATGGACTGTGCGCCTTCTGTTGAGTTCGCTCAAGCAGAGGTGGTTTTCCGGATGGCGGGCACGCGGGGAGGTCTGCGACGCACGGATTGGATTCTACAGTTTTCCCCAGGCCCGGTGCTCTGCGGGAACGGATGGGTGGAGAGATTACTGTTTGGGAGACTTAGATGGCATCTTGGAAAAAGTGGGGTACTCTATCTGTCGGTTCTCTCCTCCTTGTACCATAGGTTATGAAAAGGCCTTGGCCGGACGCCGCCGCTATTTCGTCCCTTTAATCCTGTATATCCCGTTGTTTCAAATAGTCACTGCGGCTTTTGCGTTGTGGCGGGCCCGGTTGCCGAAAGCTCCTGAAATTGATGGCCAGCCGGTACGCTGGCTTTTATTAAGGGAGCGATGGCTGGACCGTTGGCGCTCATCGTATCTGATGCATCGGCTTTTCTTTATTGGCTTCACCCGGTTCTTGTCCGCTCACCAACTCGGCTTGATTGCCTATCCTTATGAAAACCAACCATGGGAGAGATTACTGGTCATGGCCGCCCAGACTCATGGAGTACGCACTGTCGCGTATCAGCACGGTGCGGGGTTGGCTCGCTTTATGCTGTCCTACTTCCATGGGGCCGGAGAGGCGGCATGGGCTCCGTTGCCGGATGTTATTGTCACCTCGGCACCCTATTCACGGGATCTCCTGTTACAGGGTGGAGCTCCACCCGAACAGTTGGTGATAGGGGGAAGCTTACGCTATCGCGGCTTATCGGTAGAGCCGAAAGCGGCAGTGTCCACACCGCGAGCCGGTATGTGTGTGTTGATTGCTCTTTCTGTCGAACCGACCCTATGCATGCATTTGCTTCATGCCCTGAAAACTGCGTTTCCAGACGGAGGCAGGGCTGATGGATTGGAATTTGTCATCAAGGCGCATCCTGAGTGTCCTGTAAAGGAGGAATGGCTCGAGTGGCCTGCGACAATCGCATCGGGAAGTTTTCGGGACACCGCAAGCCTATGTCCGATTGCGATATATTCCGGGACTTCTGCTGGAATGGAGGCACTTGCGCTGGGATGCAGAGTCATCCGCTACAAGTCCGAGCTTTTCTTCAATATGGATCGCGCCGAGTTCATGACCGCCGATTTCGGGGTCGTCGATTGTGGCGATTATGACTTGAGAGAAAAGCTACTTTCCGTGATGAAGAGCTTGGATGATCAGCCGTTGACTATTCGGAAGCGGAATGAGCTCCGTGATCTTATGTATGCTCAAGTCGACGAGAAAGCGTGGATGGAAGTCGTTGATGGCCTGTGTCAGCGTACCGAGAGGGGAACACATTAAAGCACGATGGTGACTACTCCCTCATCTCAAGTCCCACCCCTTGTTGACGTTGATCAAGCGGCTGAGGCTATTTCGGGGCTGCACCACTGGCTGCTCGAGAAAGGGTTTCCTTCTCTTGAGCGATACCCCTGGCCCGGGCACTTTCCCAGTCTCTATCATGATCCCTCTATTTTGTTCCGCTTCGTGAGAGGGAGGAGCAATTCCTGGCAAGCCTCTGCTTTATCCTCGCTGTACTACGCATGGTTGGCTCGGTCTCATTCGGATTTGTGGCTTCTCTGTCAGGCATTTATGCTCTGCCAACCGGTCGAATCCGAGCAACTGCAACGTCTCCTGACGCGAGTGAAGTGTCACGAGCTCTTGGAGGCCGGTGTCCTGTCTTCCCTCGATGGCATGTACAGAAGTCTCATCAGGGTGACGCCATGGCAGGGACGACTGTTCTGGCATGATGCGCCTCCGGGCTTTCGTGACTCCTGGGTCTTCCTCGGAGCCGACTCAGTGGATTTTGCCAGGCACCTCGCTGAGTGGGTCGTTAAGCATCGGGAAGTCCGGTATGATCGGGCCCTCGATCTCTGCACTGGAGCCGGAATTCACGCCCTGATGTTGGCCGGAATTGCGGGCGAGGTGGTCGGCGCAGACATCAATAAGCGCGCCATCGCTTTCGCCCGGTTGAATGCCGCGCTCAACTCCATCCCCAATGCTTCCTTTTGCCATGCGGATCTGTTTAATGGGATACCAGCCGGCACCTTCGACCTTGTCGTCTCGAACACGCCTTTTGTGTTCCTGCCGGACGAGTTGCGGCCTCGCTGCCGGGACGGGGATGGGGGAGCCATGGGCATTGAGTTGGTCTTACGGCTGGTCGAAGGGCTCCAGACGCATCTCGCTCCTGAGGGGGTGGCGATCCTCCATGCCAATTCACCTATTGTGAAAGGACGCGACCTCCTGCTTGATGGGCTGTGTGAGCGGCTCACCGGCGGACGATGGCAGCTCACCTTGATCCCCACCCATGAATTCCATGACGCGAGTTTCTATCAACTCTACGCAGTGCACAAGATTGAGCGGTTTGTGCGATACATCGTCATTCTCCGGGCAGGAAGGCCTTTCCAAGTTGAGCGACCTTCCCTGCCACCATGGCGAAAGGCAGCCTGTGCTGTCAGGATTGCCTCCGTGCATGCTCAAGGAACCTTCCGTCTGGGGTTGGATCAACTTCGTTGAGTTCCTCCTGTCGTCCCCTCGGCATGACCACCGCATGAATGGCGAAGGGAGCGCCACAAGGTCCCCAGCCAAGGTGAGGGCCAGGACTGTCGGGCCTCTCTACTGGCTTTGGCTTTGGGTCATCGATCTCGTCAGCCTTGGGTGGTTTGCGCTACGCACCATGCTGCCGTTTGCAGCTCGTCCCGACATCCGGATCCTCGTCTACCACGACATCGTGGATCTTGTACCCGAAGAGGATCCTTTGCGGATCAGTACCCCTATAGCCTTGTTCGAACAGCAGATGCGGTTTCTCCGGCACGGAGGATACTGTTTCCTTTCCGTGGCGGAGGCGGCGGAGCGGCTCTCAAGCAGGGATATTCCCCCTCGGGCCGTCGTTGTGACCTTCGATGATGGCCATGCTTCGTTCCTGGAAACGGCCGCGCCTATCCTGAAGCGGTATGAGATTCCTGCCACTCTGTTCGTGGCAGTAGGGTGTCTAGGTCAAACGCGTCTCCCATGGGTCCCGGAGAAAAGTCATTTCAGCCCACCTCTGCAATGGGAACAACTGGCCGCGCTCAGCAGCTCATACGCCGTGGAGATCGGTTCGCACACCATGACCCATCGTGCTCTGCATGCCCTGTCTGCTGCTGAACAGGTCATGGAAATTGCCGCATCCAGACGGTCTTTAGAGGAGCGTCTGAAGCGGCCGGTGCATGTATTCGCCTATCCCTTCGGAGGATGGGACACCTTCCCGAGCCCTTTGCATGATCTGCTGCGACGCCAGGGGTATCGTGCTGCCTGTACGAACGTGATGGGTGCCAACAGGGCCCGTGCCAACCCGATGGCTCTTCGCCGGGTTCGCATAGGATGGTGTGATACCTTGTGGCGTTTTCGCCTGAAGCTTGCCGGGGCCTACGACTGGAGTGATGGATTACGCCGGCTAGTGACGTGCGATCGTTCTGGTCTCGATGAAAGTGCGGTGATGGGAAAGGTCAGATGTACATAGTAGGTCTGGCTGGCCTCTTGATTGATGGTGCGGCCTGCGTGGTCGATCCGCGCGGCCGTGTGATTGCGGCCGTTGAAGAGGAGCGGCCTTCTCGCGTCAAGCATGCTTCCATGCGATTCGCCGGCGGACTGCCCTATGGCAGCCTGGAGCTCTGCTTCAGGGCTGCGGGGATCGGCTGGGACCAAGTGGACCATGTCGGTTACTTTTTTCAGCCATGGCGTGAGTTTTACCGAATGAGCGCCTTTAGGCTCAGAAAGGCATGGCCGGCTCCTTCCGTGGCGGCGTACTATGGAGTGCATCATCTCGACAGCCTGCGCGGCCATTTGGCGGTTCCTCGCTTTCTCTCGCTCCAAAAGGGGTATAGAGCACAGTTTCATAACCTCAGCCACCACCTGACTCATGCGGCAAGTACGTTTTATGTCTCCCCTTATGAAAGCGCTGCCATCCTGATCCTGGACGCGATGTCGGAGCGGGAGAGCATCTCCTTCTTTATGGGAGAGGGGACCCGAATCAAGCTGCTGAAGCGCGTGAACTTTCCTCATTCATGGGGATTCCTGTACAGCTTATTCACGCAATACCTCGGATTTCGGCCGAACAGCGACGAATATAAAGTCATGGGCCTGGCGGCCTATGGCAAACCGACCTTTTTGGCTGAAATTCTCCGAATGATCAGGCTCCAGGCAACGGGTGAACCCAGTCTTGACTGGAGCTATTTTGATTCTGCCTTCCGGGGCCCCCGCTATGTCAGCGACAAGTTCTATCGGACGTTCGGGCCCCCTCGCCATAAAGACGAGCCGGTGACGGAGCGGCATCAAGATCTGGCGGCCAGCATCCAAAAGGCCCTAGAAATCTCGGTTTTGTCCTTGGCTAAGGATCTGCACAGACTGACTCGGGCGAAAAGGCTTTGCGTCGCCGGCGGAGTCGGGCTCAATTGTCTGATGAATAGTCGCTTGCTCCTGGAAGGCCCGTTTTCGGAGGTCTACGTGCCCCCCTCACCCCACGATGCTGGATGTGCTATCGGAGCCGCGCTCCTCATCGCCCACCAGATACGAGGACTGCCGCGGGAGTACGTCATGACCCCCGCGTCCCTGGGGCCGGAGTATTCCGATGCAGAGGTTCGAGCCGTGCTGGAGTCTTGTAAGGTCCGATTCTCACAGTCGGAGGACATTGAAGCCGACGTGGCTGACCTGATCGCACAAGGGAACATCGTGGGATGGTTTCAGGGGAGAATGGAGTGGGGACCCCGTGCGCTCGGGCAGCGCAGCATTCTGGCCGATCCCACCAGGCCCGGGATGAAGGACCGTGTCAATGCGGTCGTCAAGTTCCGGGAAGACTTTCGGCCGTTCGCCCCCGCAGTGCTGGCTGAAGCCGCAGGTGATTACTTTTTGGATATTAAGGAAAGCCCATTTATGCTGTTTGTGGCTCGCGTCAGGCCGGAACATGCTTCAACCATTCCCGCGGTGTTGCATGTTGACGGCACCGCTCGACTCCAGACTGTGGATCGGACGCTGGCTCCGAGGTTTTGGCGTCTCATCCGAGCCTTCGCTGATCGGCGAGGAGTTCCGATGGTGTTGAATACATCCTTCAATGTTCAAGGGGAACCTATCGTGGCCACTCCTCGAGACGCCGTCCGCTGCTTCTTTTCCTGCGGGTTGGATGCCTTGGGCATTGGAAATTATCTCGTCCGCAAGCGCGAGAATTGATCCGCGTCGCTACAGAGCCATCTGAGCCCACAACTGTGAATTTGCAACCCAGCGACAGAGTGTTGATTGTGGGTGGAACGGGGTTCATTGGAAGCCATCTGGCTCACCGATGTCTTCAGGATACGCCTTTTGTGACGTGCGTCGGCATTTCCGGGAAGAAGGGCCTCTGGGCTGCTGCCCCCGCCAGGACGCTTGACATCAGAGACTCCACGTCGGTCAGAGAGGTCCTCGCGCGCGAAAGCTTCGACTACGTCTTCAATGCGGGAGGCTATATCGAGCACACACCCTACGCCGAAGGCGGCCGACGAGTGATCGATCACCATCTCGTCGGTCTTCTCAATCTTCTGGATACGCTTGATCGTCGGAGCGTCAAAGGATTCATCCAACTCGGTAGCAGCGACGAATACGGGGAGGCGCCGGCGCCCCAACGAGAGGACTCAGATGGGCGACCCATTTCTCCCTATGCGTTCGCCAAGCAATCTGCGACGAAGCTGATCCGTATGCTGGCAGACCAAGAAGGGTTCCCCGGTGTCGTTGTCCGGCTGTTCCTGGTCTATGGTCCTGGGCAGGGCAGATCACGTTTCCTGCCGCAAGTCATTACCGCATGCCTGAGAGGGGAGCCGTTTTCCTGTACGCTTGGAGAGCAACACCGCGATTTCTGCTACGTCGAAGATGTGGTCGATGGCATCGTCCGAGCAGCATTGTTGCCTCAGGCCAAAGGGCAGATCATTAACGTGGCCTCGGGGAAGCCCGTGACCATCAGACGGATGACGGAGATCATTGTGAAACTGATCGGCGCCGGGAAGCCCGAGTATGGATCACGCCCCTATCGCCCTGGGGAAAGCATGATGCTGTACGCCGATATTTCTAAGGCCACCTCCTTGCTTAATTGGGCTCCTGCCATCAGCTTGGAAGATGGCCTCAGGCGAACGATTGACTATTACAAGGAGCGCCTGACATGACTGTCGTCATCCTGTGCGGAGGGAGAGGGAGTCGCTTCGCCGAAGAGACGGAGGTTCGGCCCAAACCCATGGTGGAAATCGGGGGCAAGCCGATTCTCTGGCACATCATGAACATTTATGCCGCCCATGGATTCTCCGATTTTACCCTCGCACTGGGGTACAAAGGGGAAGTGATCAAGCAGTATTTTCTCAACTATCATGCCATGAACGCCAGCCTAACCCTCGACCTGGGCACCGGCGAGGTACAGACCAGTGCCCACGCCAAGTGCAATTGGAGGGTGCATCTCGTTGACACCGGCATTCAAACCCTGACGGGCGGGCGGTTGCGCCGATTGCGGGATAAGATCCGGACTACTTTCTTGCTGACATATGGAGATGGAGTCAGTGACATCAACGTAAGGAAAGTACTGGAGTTTCATCTGCAGCACCGGAGGATCGCGACGCTTTCCGCCGTTCGGCCTCCGGCGCGGTTTGGAGAGATCCAGTTTGATGGCGATCGTGTGGCGCAATTCAGAGAGAAGCCTCAAACTGGCGAGGGATGGATTAACGGAGGCTTTTTCATCTTCGAGCCAAAACTCTTTGAGTACCTCGATGGAGATGACACGATTCTAGAGAAAGATCCTCTGGAGCGGCTAGCAAAAGATGGAGAATTGATGGCCTACCGTCACACGGGATTCTGGCAATGTATGGATACGATGAGGGACAGACTGGTTCTGGAGGCATTGTGGGAAAAGAACATGGCTCCCTGGAAAGTCTGGAATGACTGATTCGGCCAACACCGTTCTCATTACCGGCAACCAAGGATATATCGGAGCGGAGCTCACGCGTTATCTGAGGGACCGGTCGTACGGCGTCGTCGGATTGGACACGATGTACTACACCGAGTGTCACGGATCTTCCAATGCCGTGGGTGCCACGAAACAGATTGTAAAGGATATCCGCGATCTGGCGCCGAATGAACTTGATGGTGTTCGCGCGGTGGTTCATCTTGCTGGGCTGTCGAATGATCCCCTGGGAGATCTCTCGCCTGCCCTGACGCAGGAGATCAACCACGTCGCTTCAGTGAAGCTTGCACGATTCGCCAAAGAACGGGAAGTCGAGAGGTTCATCTTCGCGTCATCCTGCAGCGTGTACGGGATTGCGGCAACTGACTGCGCTCTCTCCGAAACGAGCCCAATCCGTCCAGTGACGGAGTACGCGAAATCCAAGGCGCTGGTTGAGCGAGACGTCGGGGCGATGGCGGACGCCCGATTCCATCCCGTCTTTCTGCGGAATGCGACGGTGTACGGTCCGTCATCCCGGTTGCGACTCGATCTTCTCGTCAATAACCTCCTTGCCTGGGCATGCGCGAGCGGAAAGATCATGGTCATGAGCGACGGGACTCCGTGGCGGCCGCTTCTTCACATCTCCGACTTTTGCCAAGCGGTCCTTGCGGTGCTCGAAGCGCCGCTGAGCAAGGTGAGCAATCAAATCTTCAATGTGGGGCGCAACGAAGACAATCTCAGGGTCAGCGAGGTCGCAGAGATCGTTCGCCGGACAGTACCCGGCACCACCGTCGAGATTCTTAGCAGGGTTTCGTCGGACGAGCGTACGTATCGAGTAAATTTTGACAAGATTACGGGCGCTCTGCCACATTTCAAACCCGTGCACACGGTCCACGGCGGGATTGAGCAGCTCTACCGCGACTATCTCCGGCTCGGCTTGGTGAAAGAGGATCTCGATGCTCCAAGATTCTTCCGCGTCCGCTGGATGAAGCATTTGATGGCTACTGGAAGGCTGAACAAGGAGTTGAGATGGACAACGGAGTGCGAACCGGCGTAATTGAAGGCGTCGAGGTCATTTCTCTGCGGAAGATTCCCGATGAACGAGGATCGATTTATCACATGTTGAGAGCGGACGAGAAGCATTTTGTGGCATTTGGGGAGGTGTACTTTTCGAAGGTCTATCCCGGTGTCATTAAAGGGTGGCATGTTCATAAAATCATGACTCAGAACTATGCGGTGCCCGTGGGCATGATCAAGCTTGTGTTGTGCGATCTCCGGACGGGATCGTCCACGGAAAAGCGCCTCATGGAACTCTTTATTGGAGACGACAACTATTGCCTCGTGAAGATTCCGCCCGGGATTGCCAGCGGATACAAAGGGATCGGCGATGTCCCGGCCCTGGTGGCCAATTGCGCGACTCACCCGCATATCCCTCACGGCGAAATGGAGCGCATTGACCCCATGAGCAACGTGATTCCTTACAGATGGGATGTGGTCCATCGCTAAGTCGGTCCAGGTCCGGTCGGCAGAGAACCAATGAGGATCCTCGTAACAGGCGCACGCGGATTGGTAGGCCGCTCCCTCCTGCCTCTCCTTGGAGAAATCGGTGACATCCGAGGGACCGATCTGGACAGCTTGGACGTGACGGAAGCTTCAAGCGTCACCAAATGCTTTGAGGAGTATGTGCCGGACATCGTGGTACATCTGGCGGCGCGTAAAGGGAACGCCGCAAGCCGGCAACGTCCCGATGAATTTTTCAGAGTGAATACACTTGGGACGCTGAATCTCCTGGAGGGGTGCCGTCGCCATGGTGTGAAGGAATTCGTGTTTCTGTCCTCTGCAACGGTTCATGGACAAAGCGAGACCCCTGTCGATGAGAGCAGCCCTGTACGTCCTCTCCACCCTTACGGAGCGAGCAAAGCCTCTGCCGAGGCTTTTGTCCATGCTTACTCCAAGTCATACGGAATCAACGCGGTTATTTTGAGGCCGAATTTTATCGTGGGCGCGATCTACCAGCCGGAGCCCTATACGGACAACATCATTTATGACTTCCTACGTGACATCGACGCGAGAGGAGTAATTGAGCTTGCCGGCGACGGCTCTTACGAGCGCGAGTGGGTCCATCCCACCGATGTGGCCCTCGCCGTCAAAGCTGCGATTCTTAGCTGCCCTTCAGGTTGTGAGACGTTCATGCTGGCTGGACACCGCCAGAGTATGAAGGAGCTTGCGAAACGGATTATCGCAATCGCCGGAAAGGGCGAAGTGCGGGCCCAAGCGGCTATGCCCGGTTTCACGCTTGTCTCTTCAAGCATGAAAGCCAAACACTTACTTGGATGGCAACCCCGCTACGAGCTTGACATGATTATAAAAGAGATCTGGGATGAGTATGCAGGAAGGCAAAACCATCATCATCACCGGAACTAGCCGGGGCATCGGATATCACCTGAGCCAACGGTTTTTGGAGCTTGGATATCACGTCCTCGGCATCAGTCGATCGCGAACGCCATTGCAGCACGGCAATTTTCGACAAATCTACGCTGATCTGAGCACGGTTGACGGAATGATGAGCCTTCGGAAGCAGATCGAGAATGTCCGCGTCTGCGGCCTTATCAATAATGCAGCGATCCATGGCCCCATCGGCGCCTTCGAGGGGAATGACCTCAATGACTGGATGAAGGCGTTTCAGGTGAACCTCTTCAGCGCCGCAGCACTGGCCCAGATGTGCATCCCCAGGCTTAGGAAAGAGCACGGGTTTATCATATTCCTTTCCGGAGGCGGGTCCGGTTTCGGACGCCCGAATTTTTCCGCTTATGGAATTTCGAAGACAGCGGTGGTCCGCCTTTCAGAAGTGCTCGCAAAGGAGCTGGCCCCCGACGTGTTGGTCTATTGCGTGGCGCCGGGTCCCAACAGGACGCGACTGCTTGCGGAGGCGATTGACGGAGGGGAGATCGTCGCTCCTCAAGATGTTGTCGACTTCAGCGCTCCCGTGAACCTCTGTGAGTTCCTGGCCAAGAACACCGACCCTCGATATTCGGGCAAGTTTATCCATGTCAAAGATGACTATCAGAACTGGGGAGTTCCACAGTTGGCTCCCGATGCCTATACGTTACGACGCGTAAAACCATGAATGGCCGAAAATGAGCCCATCGATCGGACATTACAGGAGTGACCCCAAGGTGACGCTGCTGTACCCTCCCAATCAAACTTGGCCGGGCAACATGTGCAAGCCGAACGGATCCTTGGCGTATCCCAGTCTGGCAGGCGCCTTGCTGGAGATGGGTGTGTTCGTCGAGATCTTTGACGCGGCGGTCGGGAATGACGAAGATCGCCTTGAAATCACATTCTATAAACCCACGGAGTTGGCAAGCGGCCTGATCAGGACCGGTGTCAGTGATGACAGAATTTTGGAAGAAGTGGCGGATTCCGATGTTGTCGGTCTGACCTCCATTTTTACTGATCAGGAAACCATGGTGTTACGGACCGCTGAATTGATCAAGAAGGCTTATCCTGACAAGTTGCTCCTGGCCGGGGGCGTCAATGCCAGAAGCCGGCTGGAACACATGTTTTCAGCGGGGGTGGATATCGTCTGTCTCTCCGAGGCGGAGAAAACGATTCAACGGATAGTAGAAGTGGTGCGCCGAGGAAGCACCGATTTCAGCTCTGTGGGAGCCATTGCCTGGAAGACCGACGACAGGATTCTCATGAATAAGACCAGGTCGGATGACGTGGTCTGGAATCTCGACGACCTCCCGCTGCCGGCGTGGCACCTCCTGCCGAACGACAGGTACTGGACGATTGGACGGCCACATGGAGGACATTTCGAGCCGGGCGAGGTGTTGCGATACGGTTCAATGATAACGTCATTGGGATGCGTGTTTACATGTTCTTATTGCCACATTGCCGGAGAAACCGAGGATTCACTCGCGGGTCCCGTGGGCCGGTTCAGAGTCAAATCAGACGGCCGGGTGCTGGCAGAGCTCGAAGAACTTAAACGGATTGGGGTGAAACAGGTCTTTCTGGAAGACGACACACTTTTTGGAAGAAAACAGCGTGGAATACGATTGCTCAAGCAGATCAAAGGAGCCGGCGTCGACATTCTCGATGTGAACGGGATCAATCTGATCCATTTCTTCAAAGACCATCAACCCGACCGGGAATTGCTGGAGACCATGTTGGAAGCCGGCTTCAGGGAGGTCGTTTTGCCCTTTGAATCCGGCTCTCAGCGGATCATCACCAAGTACGCCGCCAACAAATGGAATGTGGCGAAGCATGATGTTCTTGCCTTGATCAGGCTGTGCAAGGCGTATGGATTGAAGATCGCGGGGAATTATACCATCGGCTATCCGGATGAGACCCGGGAGGAAGTTTGCGAGACCATCGAAATGGCCAGGAAGCACAGGCAGGAAGGTTTGGACTCGGCAAACTTTTTCCTGATGATGCCGCTGCCCGGGACGCCGTTGTTTGACATGGCAGTCCAGGCAGGCCACCTCCCTCGTGACTTCAACCCTGACAAGATGAATTGGACCAAGGCCAACATGATCAACACGCCCGTTTCCCCCGATGAGCTGGAGGCGATCAGGCAGGGCGCCTGGAAAGAGCTGAACGACCCGCAGTACGTCAGTTACAAAACGAACATGAGCGTGTTCCCCGACACGGAAGCGAAAGCCCTCCCGCACTAACCCTGGTCTGCGTCAGGTTCACCATCATATGACACCGACAGTCACGGTGATTATCGGCACCTTCAACCGGGCCGGCTTGTTACGCGAAGCCATCAAGAGTGTGCTGGGGCAGACCTATGAGCACTGGGAACTCTTGGTCGTAGACAACGGCTCCACCGATGACACTAAAGCAACGGTCAGAAGCTTCGACGATGCGCGCATCCGGTACATCCGCAACCCCAAGCCGACCGGCTCATGCGCGGCCCCTCGAAATCTCGGCACCGGCTTGGCCAGCGGCGATTATATTGCGTTTCTTGATGATGACGACGTCTGGTATCCCGACAAGTTGCAGGTGTGCGTCAAGGAGTTGCAGGCCCATCCTGAAGCAATCCTCGTTTGTCATGCGCTCAAGATGGTCAATGGAAGCTCGGCGTCGATTCGTCGCTTTGGTCCATGGAGCCAGGACATGTACGAACGACTGCTGTATGAGGGAAATTTGCTGGGACCGGGTGGAATGGTCATTAAGAAAGAGGCCTTGGTTCGTGCGGGAGGGTTCAACATCCAGGAGGAGTATCTCGGTTGCGACGATTATGAATTGTGGATTCGCTTGGCGAGAAATCGTGTCCTCTTCCATTTTATCGACGACGTGCTGGCGGAGTTCAGGGTCACAGGTTCGAACGGCTGTCTGGCGGATCCCTATCATTCCGTCAGATTGGCGGCGATGGTCAAAACACACATCATGCTGTTTGAAGGGCAGTCCGTGCTGTCCCCCAGGGGAAAAGGGCGGATCGCCTTGCTCTCCTTGCTAGTGCTACGAAGGCTGCTCGGGTCAGGCAATTGGAGGGATGCGGCGCCGTTTATCCGAGAACTTGTCCGCTGCGGAAGGCCGGGGCTCCGGCGCATAGGGGCAGAGCTTGGCTCGCAACTCAAAAGCAGAGTCCTGGGGTGCTTTCTTGCCTAGCGCCGTCTTTTCTGTCCCCAGATCGGTTCACTCTCGGCCTTGCAGAGGAGCCATTTCTCTTCCATGAATCGGCTCCAATATTGGATGAATAATCGTCCGCTACTCCTGATACTGGCGATCGGACTGTTGGCGCGAGTGTCGCTGTTACTGTGGTATATGGGCACCCATGGCTGGGAAGGCGAGACCTGGGAATATGAATCGATTGCGAATAATCTCTTAGCTGGAAACGGGTTCGTGTTTCAATATAACAACACGGATTACCACTCTTATGTCGTTCCTGTGTTTCCGTTCCTCTGCGCTGGATTGCATCTGATCGGCGGTTCCGGACTAGCCCTTCACTATATCTTTCTTCTCTCATCGGCCGCTGCCACGATCTGGTTGACATACACACTCGCGCTGCGCTTGTTTGGAGCCGGGACGGCCATCGCGTCCGGATTGTTGGTGGCCTTGGAGCCCGGTCTCATTGTGTATCAGTCCTACAAGTTGGACGTCGTAGGTTGGACCATCTTTCTGATCCTGGTTGGCATTCACGTGTTTTTTCGCCTAATGCAGCGGCAGCGAATGCAGGATGCGGTTCTCCTGGGTTTGGTCATCGGAATCGGCGTATTGAGCCGTCCGGATATTGTGGCTTTGGCGAGTCTTCTCGTGGTGTGGTTGTTCTCCGAAGGAGAGCGCTGGCGCCAGACAGCCAGCTTGACCGTGATCGTGTTGACGACCTCGCTCGTCGTCATTTCGCCCTGGGTCGTGCGGAATTACCTTGTCCATGGCCAAACTGTCTTCATGACTACCACGACAGGAATACAGTTGTGGCTTGGGAACAATGCCAATGCAGCAGGCACGCCGATGGCATTGGATGGCCGCACTCAATTGGATGCTGCTCCGGATTCATTCCGCGAACGAATACTGGCCAGCAGCGAATTGGAACAGGCGGCACTGTTTACAACGGCGGCGCTGGAATTTATCACAGCAGACCCGCTGGCATTTTTCGGTCGTATGGTTAAAAAGTTTTTGTACTTCTGGTGGTTTACACCGACTTTCGGTCTGCAATATGTATGGCTGACGGCCTGGTTTACCACGCTGTACAAGGCAGCTTACGCGATCATCCTGGTTCTGGCAGCAGTCGGACTCTGGTCCGCCATCAAACACGGCGATGTGGCTAGGCGCCAAGTTGCTGCATATTTGCTGACGCCGGTCTTGTTGGTCGGGTTGATCCATAGCATTTATTTCGTTGAGGGACGACATCGGGTCATGGTCATGCCACTGATTCTGCTCATGGCAGGATATGGGATCGCAGTGCTGCGGGAGAAAAAAGCAAGAACATGCTGGTCGAATGGCTCCGCTGTGTAGCGCGGATGATCCGGAGCGGAGAATAACCGGTGAGTGAGCCGAAAGACGATATCGTCTGTATCTCGACGATTGACTGGGACTTTGTCTGGCAAGGGCATCAGGAGATTATGTCGACCTTCGCTCGGGCTGGTCATCGGGTCCTGTTCATCGAGAACACCGGCGTCAGGCGGCCGACGTTAAAGGACTTGCCTCGCATCCGAAAGCGCATCGCCAACTGGCGGGCGGGGATCTATGGAATCCGCAGGCTGATGGATAATCTCTACGTGTACTCTCCCCTGGTGTTGCCCTTCCCGTATTCGAGAGTGGCTCGATTCATCAATCGACTGATCATGGTGATGACCCTCCGGAGCTGGG
>Ga0194120_10004227_pt1 | contig 22420 bp, 20 predicted proteins | sample TA2MahCa65mmetaG_FD_148642 | JGI IMG/M metagenome (GOLD analysis project Ga0194120, IMG submission 148642) | Freshwater microbial communities from Lake Tanganyika, Tanzania - TA2015019 Mahale Deep Cast 65m | ecosystem: Environmental > Aquatic > Freshwater > Lake | place: Tanzania: Lake... | reverse complement strand
CGCGCGCGCACTGCGCGAGTCGGCGCGCGCGGAGGCCGGCATCGCGCGCGAGCTGTCGGCGCGTCACCGCGCCGCGCTCGAGCACGCGCTGGAGGAACTGGACGCGGCGAGCGCGACGCTCACGCAACCCTCGGGCTGGGTGCTATCGGCCGAGCACCTGCGCCGCGCGATCGATGCTCTCGACGAGCTCAGCGGCCGCACGACCACCGAGGACGTGCTCGACCGGATCTTCGCGCGCTTCTGCTTGGGGAAATAGCGGACCGTTGCTGCCTGCGCGCTCAGCGATGGATCGCTGCGCTCAGCGAATGACCCACGTCCCATGCGCGCGCGCGACGACCGTTCCGTCCTCGCGCCGGACCTCGCCTTCCGCGAAGGCGATCGTCCGGCCGCGGCGCACGACGCGCCCGAGCGCGCTCAGGCGGCCTGCGGCCGGCGCGAGGAACTGGCTCGAGAACTGCACGGTCGCGCAGATCTGGCCGGGCGCGAGCGTGCGGCCGGCCGCGCGGCCCATCGCGCCGTCGACGAGCAGCATGATGATGCCGCCGTGCACGCTGCCGAGCTCGTTCCGCAGGCTGGCGTCCGTGTCGAGCGACAACCGCACGCTGCCGTCCTCGAGGTCCTCGGTCAGGATGCCGAGCTTGGCGTTGAGCGGGGAGTGCACGCGCGCACGCTAGTGCACGCCGCGGCCTGTGTCGAGTTCGTGTCGAGCGCCGCCACATGCTCGCGCGGCCGCCGCCGCAGCCCGGCGAGCACCCACAGCATCGCGTAGCACACGCCGTAGAACGCGGCGAAGGACAGCGGGAAGAGCAGCGCGGTGCGATCGCGCGTCGGGTGGCGCAGCAAGGTGTACAGCTCGCCGAACAATTCGAGCGGCCGCTCCGCGAGCTCCCACGAGTTCCAGCGCAGCATCCGACCCAGGTACACGCCCAATCCGCACAGCGCCAGCACCAGCGCGGCGCAGCACCAACCCGGGAAGGCCCCCAGGCGCCGCTCGACGCGCTCCTGCACCCAATACAGCGACACGAAGCCGAGCAGGATCCCGTTCCACACGAAGCTCTGCACGCACAACAGGTCCCACCAGATCGGCACCGGCGGGCGCTCGCGCAGGTGGATGAGATCGGTCAGCAAGTAGAACGCATTGGGCAGGAAGGCCAGCCAGGCCGCCGCGAAGGGCAGTCGCGACCACAGCGGCCAGCGCGGCCAGCATGCGAGCTGCGCGAAACCGAGCGGGATCCAGGCCAGGAACAGGTTCCACAGCAGGAAGCCAAAGCCGACGCGGCCGGTGGCCGCGTAGCGGAAGAACAGCAGCGCGACCGAAGCGAGCGAGCCGAGCGCGAGCGCGGCCAGCACGGGGCCGCGGCGCGGGAGCAGCGAGCAGGCGGGCGCATTCATCCGAGCGAGCCTATCCGTCACGCGCGAGCACCGCTGCAACACGTTCGTCACGAGGCGCGCGCGCCGTACACTGCGCGGCAGCCATGTCCACCGTCGCCGTCTGCTCGTGGTCGCTGCAACCGCGCTCGCCCGCCGAGCTCGTCGCCTCCGTGCGCGCATGCGGGCTCGCCGCGCTGCAGCTGCACCTCGACCCGCTGCGCGTCGCCGCGCCGGGGAGCGCGTGGGACGAACGCGCGACCGTCGCCGCGCTCGCGGCGGCCGGCCTGCGCGCCGTGTCGGGCATGTGGACGCCGGAGGGCGAGGACTACTCGACGCTCGACACGATTCGCGCGACGGGCGGACTGCGCCCCGACCGGCACTGGGAGGCCAACCTCGCCGCGGCGCGCGCCAACGCGGCGCTGGCCGCGCGCCTGGGCCTGAAACTCGTCACCTTCCACGCCGGCTTCCTGCCGCACGATTCGCGCGACCCCGAGCGCGCCAAGCTCGTCGCGCGGCTGCGCGCGGTCGTCGACGCGTACGCCGAGCACGACGTCGCGCTCGGCTTCGAGACCGGGCAGGAGACGGCCGAAACGCTCGAGCAGGTGCTGCACGAGCTCGATCGCCCCTCCGCCGGCGTCAACTTCGATCCGGCCAACATGATCCTGTACGGCATGGGCGAGCCGGTCGCCGCGCTGCGGCGGTTGACGCCGTTCGTGCGCCAGATCCACGTCAAGGATGCGCGGCGCGCCGCGCGCGCGGGCGAGTGGGGGAGCGAGGTGCAGGTCGGCACGGGCGAGGTCGACTGGCGCGCGTTCCTCGCGCACGCCGATCGCGCGCTCGCACAGGTCGACCGCTGCATCGAGCGCGAGGCCGGCGCGGACCGCGTCGCCGACATCCGCGCCGCGCGCGAGCTGCTCGCGCGGCACGCGAGGAACGGAGGTCGCCCGTGAGCAAGCGCAAGAGCCAACGCAGCTTCGGCATCGGCGTCGTCGGCCTGGGCTTCATGGGCCGCACGCACGTGCAGGCCTGGCAGGCCGCCGCGGCGGCGGGCCTTCCGTGCGAGCTCGTCGCGGTCGCCGACTCGGACGCCGCGCGCCGCGCGGGCGAAGCAGGTGGCGGGGGCAATCTCGGAAACGGCGCGGGCGGCCGGCTCTTCGATCCGGCGCGCGTGCGCGGCTACGCATCGGCCGCCGAGCTCTACAGCGACCCGCGCGTCGACATCGTCAGCATCTGCACCTACACCGATTCGCACGTCGAGCTCGCCAGCGCGGCGCTCGCGGCCGGCAAGCACGTGTTGGTCGAGAAGCCGGTCGCGCTGGCCTCGCGCGACGTGAAGAAGTTGCTCGACGCGAGCGCGCGCGCGCGCACGTTGTGCATGCCTGCGATGTGCATGCGCTTCTGGCCGGGCTGGACCGAGTTGCGCGCGGCGGTCGCGCGCAAGACCTACGGACCGGTGCGCAGCGCGGTGTTCCAGCGGCTGGGCAGCGGCCCGAGCTGGTCACGGGCCTTCTACGGCGATCTGGAGCGCTCGGGCGGCGCGCTGATCGACCTGCACATCCACGACGCGGACTTCGCGTACGCGCTGTTCGGCGCGCCGGTCGCGGTCAGCACCAGCGGCACGCTCGCGCACATGACCACGCAGTACCGCTACGGTCCGCGCGGTCCGCGGCACGTGACGGCCGAGGGGGCCTGGGATCTGGCGCCGTCGGCCGGATTCCGCATGCGCTTCCTGGTGGCGTGCGAGCGCGCAACGCTGGAATGGGATCTGGCGCGCGCTGGCGAGCTCTGCGTGCATGGCGCGGACGGAACCAGGAAGGTCGCGCTCGCCGCACAAACCGGCTACGACGGTGAGGTGCGGCACCTGCTCGACGCGATCGCGAGCGGGGGAAGCTCGGCGCGCAAGCGCCTCGGCGCGACGCTGGCCGACGCGCATGCGGTCGCGCGGATCCTGGAAGCGGAACGCAAGAGCCTCGCCGCGCAGCGTCCGGTGCGCGTCGCGCGCTGAGTCGCGCGCGCTTGCCTGCGTCGGAGGCCGCGGCTAGCCTCGCGGCCCATGGGTTCCGTCAAAGCGCGCCTGTCCCTGATGATGTTCCTCGAGTTCTTCATCTGGGGCGCGTGGCTGCCGCTGATCTTCGGCTACTTGCCCAGCCTGGGTTACAGCTCCGGCCAGCAGTCCTGGATCTTGAACGCATTCGCGATCGCGTCGCTGACCGCGATGTTCTTCAGCACGCAGTTCGCGGACCGCAAGTTCGCGGCGCAGCGCTTCCTGTCGTTCAGCCATCTCGTGGGCGGGGTCGCGATCCTGTCGCTGTTCTGGGTGCGCGACTTCCATACGTTCCTCAGGTGCATGCTCGTGCACTCGCTGTTCTACGTGCCGACGATCTCGATCACGAACAGCATCGCGTTCGCGAGCCTGAAGGACGCGCAGCAGGACTTCGGCCGCGTGCGCCTGTGGGGCACGATCGGCTGGATCGCGGCGAGCTGGCCGTTCGTGTTCGTCCTCGCCGACTGGGACAAGGTGCCTGCCTTGTCCGAGGTCGGCTTCACGAGCTGGCTCGGCGCGGCGCTCGGCACGGCCAAGACCGGTGAAGCGCTGATGGCGGCCACGCGCTACACGTTCGTAGCGGCCGGCGTGGCCTCGCTCCTGCTGGCGCTGCTCGCGCTGCGGCTCCCGCACACACCGCCGAAGCCGTGGTCGGCCGGCGGCAACAGCCTGGCCTGGCTCGATGCGATGAAGCTGCTCCGGCACCCGTTCGTGCTGGTGCTGTTCATCGTCACGTTCTTCGACGCCGCGGTCCACCAGGGCTACTTCGTGTTCGCCAACGACTACCTGCAGCACGTCGGGATCCCGGCCAACTGGGTCATGCCGGTGATGAGCATCGGACAGCTCGCCGAGATCGGCACGATGGCCTTCCTCGGCGGCGTGCTCGCCAAGCTCGGCTGGCGCACGACGATGACGCTGGGGGTCCTCGGCCACGCGCTGCGCTTCGGGACCTTCGCGTTGCTGCCCGAGCCCGTGCCCGCCGTGCTCGTCAATGTGCTGCACGGCATCTGCTATGCGTTCTTCTTCGCGACCGTCTACATCTTCGTCGACGAGCACTTCCCCAAGGACGCGCGCTCGAGCGCGCAGGGACTGTTCAACTTCCTGATCCTGGGCGCTGGGCCGTTCGTCGCGAACATCGTGTGGCTCGACCTCAAGGCGTACTACACGGTGGACGGCACGGTCGACTACTCGAAGCTGATGCTGGTGCCCTCCGGCGTCGCGTTCTGCGCGGCGCTGTTCCTGTTCCTGTTCTTCCGGCCGCCGCAGAGAGTCGCCGGCGCAAGCGCCAAGGCCTGAACCCCGCGCGCCGAAGCGCGCGCGCTTCACGACACCGGCAGCCGGAAACGCACGCACACGATGTAGGGCATCTCGCCCTCGTCCCAGTGCCCGTACGTGGTCGAGACGAGCGTGCCGTCGGGCAGCAGCTCCAGCCCCGCATAGGTCGAGTCCCACGCGTTCTTGTTGTCGCCCAGCCGCAGCCGCAACTCGCCGTCACGGCCCGCTGCGAGGTCCTCGTAGCGTCCGACCCACGCGACCCAGTCGCCTTTCCACGGGCTGTCGCTGGCCATGTCGCGGAACACGATCACCAGCCGCCCGTCCGCCGCGTAGCGAGCGACGTGCCGATCGCCGCACAGCGACTGCGGCAGCTCGACCGGTTCGCTCCACGTCGCGCCCTCGTCGCGCGAGCGCATCCGATGGGACGAGCGCACGCGGCGGTTCTCGCGCAACAGCAGCGTCAGTTCGCGCCCGTCGGGGGAGCGCACGACGCCCGGCTCGCACAGGTGCACATCCGAGCGCGCGAGCAGCGCGCGCGGCGTGTCCCAGGTCCGCCCACCGTCTCTCGACAGCGTTTGGTACAGCGTGAAGACGCCGGAGGCACTGCCGGCGGCGCGGAAGAAGCGCCCATCGTCGTGGAACCAGGCCGCATGCGTGCCCGCGGCGTGCGGAGCGCGCAGCGGCTCGACGCTGCCCATGCACACGATGCCGCCCCAGTCGCCCAGCGGCGCGAGCTCGGTCCAGTGCTCGCCTTCGTCCTCCGACCAGGACGCGCGGCACGGGTGGAGGCCGGAGAACAGCACCAGTCGCTCGCGCCCGGTCGCGTCGGTCACGCGGTGCAGGCTCGGGCACTCGAGGCTCGTGGCGAAGCTCGCCGGCACCGGCAGCCGCTCGCTCCACGTGCGCCCGCCGTCGCGCGAGCGCTTGAGCACGATGGCGCCCTTGCCGTGACCCTGTGGGTAGACGGCGAGCAGCGTGCGCCTGTCCGCGAGCAGCACGGTGCTTACGTGGCCGAGATAGCGGCCTGGTTCGCGATCGACCAGCACGCGCTCGGCGCGCGCGTCGGTCGAGAGGTCGATCCAGCGCGCGCTCCTGTGCGGCAGCTCGCGCTCGACGACTTCGTCGCCGCGCAGCTCGGCGACCCAGGCCGTGGCGAGCGGGAACGGTGCGCACAGCGCGGCGGCCTCGTCGCAGCCGACCAGCGCGGCGGCCGAGGCGAGCGCGTCCGCCAGCGCGCCGCTATCCGGCGCCAGCGGCAGCACGACCGAAGCGGCGCTGCGCCGCGTCAACGGCCGACCATTGCGCGCGTCGATCAGGTGCGAGTGGCGCACGCCGTCGATGACCAGCGCCTGCCCGCTGTCCCCGGACGTGCTGATGCTCGCGCGGACCAGCTCGACCCTGCGCGCTGCGAGCCCGGGCAGGCCCAGGTCGATCTCGATGGTCCAGCCTCGCTTGCGCGGCGGGGCCGCCCCGCACGCGATGTCCCCGTCCAGCGCGACGAGCGCGTGATCGAGGCCGTGCTCGCGCAGCACTTCGAGCGCCGCCTGCGCCGCCGCTCCCTTGGCGATGCCGCCGAGGTCGAGGATCAACCCGGCCGGTGGTGCGACGGTCGCGCGCGCGCGGTCGAAGCGCAGCTTCGACCAGCCGCCGCGCGCGTGCACCGACTTCCAGTGGTTCGGGCTCGGGAAGGTCCCGGCGGCGCGTGTTTCGCGCCACAGGTGGGTGGACGCTCCAAGGGTCGGATCGAAGGCGCCTGCACTGGCGGCGTGCACGCTTTCGGCGATTGCAAGAATGGAAGCGAGTGCCTCCGAGACGGGCTGCGGCGTTCCGTCGGCGCGCGAGCCGAGCTGCGCGAGCTCCGAGTCGACGCGGTAATCGCTGCACACCTCTTCCAACTGGGCGATTCGTGCGAAGGCCGCGTCGAAGGCGCGCTCGGCGCTGGCGCGATCCGGCGCATACACGACGATGCGCGCGGGAACTCCCATCCGCACGCGGGTAGACTCGTGCCGCTCGAGCGCGTCGGCGGAAGGTCCGCCGCGCGCCGGCGCGCGACAAGACCCCAGTGACATGGCGATGCACGCAGCGCAGATCAGCAGGATGAAACGCATGTCGAGCACGCCATGGTACGGGTTGCTGCTGCTGCTCGGCGGTTGCGCGGGGCCGGCGCGCACGCCGGCGCCTGCTCCCGCTCCCGCGGCGGCTCCCGAGGCGGTGTCGGTTGCGGAGCCGGATCCGGCGCCGGCGCCCGCGGCCGCTCCCGCGCCGGTCGAGCCTGCGGCGGCCGGCACTCCGTTCTGGCAGGACGTGCCGGGCAGCGCGTTCCGCTTCGAGCTCGTGCCGATCCCCGGCGATCCCTCACGCGGGATCGCGCCGTTCTGGATCGGGCGCACCGAGCTGACTTGGGACGCCTTCGACGCATGGGCCTATCGGCTCGACGAGCCGGCGGACGCGGCGCCGGCGGTCGATGCGATCACGCGCCCGACCAAACCGTACCTGCCGCCGGATCGCGGCTTCGGCCACGAGAACTATGCGGTGATCTCGGTTGCCTTCAAGAACGCGAGCGAGTACTGCCGCTGGTTGTCGCACAAGTCCGGGCGCCGCTACCGGCTGCCGACGGAGGCCGAGTGGGAGCACGCGTGCCGCGCGGGCGCGGCGACGAAGTACGCGTTCGGCGACGACACCGCGCAGCTCGGCGCGCACGCGTGGTTCGCGGGCAACTCCAGCGGCAAGGCGCAGCGCGTGGCGACGAAGAAGCCCAACGCCTGGGGCCTCCACGACATGCACGGCAACGTCAAGGAGTGGTGCGTCGGCGCCGACGGCAAGCCCGTCACGCGCGGCGGCGGCTGGAAGGACGCGCCGGCGCTGCTCACCTGCGCCGCGCGCGAGACCCAGCAGCCGGCGTGGAACGCCAGCGATCCCAACGTCCCCAAGAGCCCGTGGTGGCTGTCCGACGGCTCGTACGTCGGCTTCCGCGTGCTGTGCGAAGCCCCCTGAAGCGAACATGAATCCCAACCACGCCCAACCGCCGGAATCGTCCTACTCCCGCCGCGACATCGTGAAGAGCGGCGCCGCGCTCGCGCTGCCGCTCGTCGTCGCCGGCTGCGCGGCCAGCGCGCCGGGCGCGAAGACGCCGTTCGCGCCGCGCGTTACGAAGCAGCTCAAGATCGGCGTCGTCGGCTGCGGCGGGCGCGGCACCGGTGCGGCCGTGCAGGCGCTGCGCGCCGATCCGAACACCGTGTTGTGGGCGATGGCGGACGTGTTCGGCGACCGCATGGAAGGCAGCCTGCAGGGCGTCGCGACCGAGATGGGGGAGAGCGCCGCCGCGCGCGTGCAGGTTCCGCCCGAGCGCCGCTACCTCGGCTTCGACTCGCATCGGCGCGTGACCGACGATCCGGAGATCGACGTCGTGCTGCTGACCTCCTATCCGCACTTCCGGCCCGCGCAGCTCGCGGCCGCGGTCGCGGCGGGCAAGCACGTGTTCGCCGAGAAGCCGCTCGCCGTCGACGGCCCGGGCCTGCGTTCGGTGCTCGCCTCGGCCGAGCTGGCGAAGCAGAAGCGCCTGGCGCTGCTGGTCGGCTTCTGCTGGCGCTACCACGACGGCATGCGCGCCAGCTTCGACGCGCTGCACGACGGTGCGATCGGCGACGTGCTCTCGGTGCACACGACCTACCACACCGGCACGCTGTCGCGCCGGCCGCGCCGGCCCGAGTGGAGCGAGATGGAGTTCCAGATGCGCAACTGGTGGCACTTCACCTGGATCTCCGGCGATCACATCGTCGAGCAGGCCGTGCACTCGATCGACCGCCTGAGCTGGGCGATGCGCGACGAGCTGCCGCTGCGCGTGAACTGCCTCGGCGGCCGCGCGGCGCGCAGCGGGCCCGAGCACGGCGACGTCTACGACCACTTCGCGGCGATCTACGAGTACGCCGACGGCCGGCGCGGCTTCCACACGTGCACGCAGATCGACGGCACGCCCAGCGACAACACCGACTACGTGACCGGCAGCGACGGACGCGCGGCGATCAACGGCTGGAACCCCGAGAGCTTCGTGATGCTCGATCGCAAGGGCCGCGAGGAGTGGCGCTACAAGGGCGAGAACCGCGACATGTACCAGAACGAGCACGACCAGCTCTTCGCATCCATCCGCGGCGGTTACCCGATCCACGACGGCGTGCGCGGCGCGCACTCGACGCTGATGGCGATCATGGCGCGCAACGCCGCGTACACCGGCCAGACGGTCACGTGGGAGCAGGCACTGGCCTCGCAGGAGGTGCTGGGCCCCGCCTCGTACGCGCTCGGCGATGTGCCGTTGCGCGAGGTCCCGATCCCCGGCAAGACGCCGCTCGCCTAGTCAACCCAGCCATGAACGAACCCAAGACCCGGCGCGAGCTGTTGCACTCCTCCGCCGCGCTGCTGGCGGCCCCGGCGATCCTGAAGTTCCCGTCGGTGCGGCGCGCGTCCCGGCTGCGGGTCGGCGTGATCGGCTGCGGCGGCCGCGGCACCGGCGCCGCGATCAACGCGGTGCAGGCCGCGGCCGAGTCCGGCGTCGCGGTCGAGATCGTGGCGCTGGCGGACGCGTTCGCCGATCGCGTGCGCACGTGCCGCGACGAGCTCGCCAAGCCGGAGAACGGCGTGGTCGAGCACGTGCTGGCCGGCGATGCCGATTGCCACGCCGGCCTGGACTCGTATCGGAAGGTCGTCGAGGCGCCGCTCGACGCGGTGGTCCTCGCGACCAGTCCGCACTTCCGGCCGATCCACCTCGCGGCGGCGATCGAAGCCGGCAAGCACGCATTCATGGAGAAGCCCGCCGGCGTCGACCCGAGCGGCATCCGCTCCGTGCTCGCCTCGGCCGAGCTGGCCGATGCGCGGCGCCTGTCGATCGTCGCGGGCACGCAGCGGCGCCACGAGCAGTGCTATCTCGAGGCGATGGCGCGCATCCGCGCCGGCGACATCGGCCGCATCGTCGCCGCGCGCTGCTCGTGGAACCAGGGCGGGCTGTGGGTCAAGCCGCGGCAACCCGAGTGGACCGACATGGAGTGGCAGTTGCGCAACTGGCTGTACTTCACGTGGACCTCCGGCGACCACATCGTCGAGCAGCACGTGCACAATCTCGACGTCGTGCGCTGGGCGCTCGGCGCGCAGGACGCCGCCGCGGACGCCGACCTGCACCTGGTCGGCGTGGATCCGTTGGCGGCGCGCGGCATGGGCGGGCGCCAGGTGCGCACGCAGCCCGAGTACGGCCACATCTTCGATCACTTCGCGGTCGAGTACGAGTTCCCCGGCAACGTGATCGCGTCGAGCCAGTGCCGGCAGATCGACGGCAGCGACAGCGCGGTCGAGGAAGTGCTGATCGGAACGCTCGGCACCTGCGTGCTGCGCTCGGGTTCGGCCGAGATCACCGGCGCCAGGCCCTGGCGCTGGAGCGGGACCCACAATCCGTACCTGCAGGAGCACGTCGACCTGCAGCGCGCGATCGCGTCCGACGCGCCGGTCAACGAAGCGCGCCAGGTCGCGCACTCGACGCTGATGGCCGTCATGGGCCGCATGTCCGCCTACACCGGCAAGACGGTCAGCTGGGACTTCGCGCGCGGGTCGCAGCTCGATCTCGCGCCCGGCACGTACGAGCTCGGCGCGCTGCAACCGACCGAGGTCGCCGTGCCCGGTCGCACTCCACTCATCTGAACGGGCCCCTCCGATGAATCGACGCCAGTTCCTCGGCACCTCCGCGCTGTCCGCGGCCTTCGCCGCCGCACTCCCCGCTCCCGCGCGCGCCGCGCTGGCCCGCCAGGAGACGAACGAGGTGCTGCAGCGACCGCCGGGCCGCGCGATCGAGCACGGCCGCCTGCGCCAGTCGATCGCGCGCTGGTGCTACGGCGGCATCGAGCTCGAGGCGCTGTGCGAGCGCGCGGCGCTGCTCGGCTACGCGTCGGTCGAGCTGTTGTCCGAGCACGAGTGGCCGGTCGCCGCGCGGCACGGCCTCGCCTGCGCGGTGGCCAACGGACCGGGCTCGATCGGCAAGGGCTGGAACCGCCGCGAGCACCACGAGGCGCTGATCGCCGAATCGAAACGGCTGCTGCCGCTGATCGCCGCCGCCGGCATCCCGCAGATGATCGTGTTCTCCGGCAATCGCGCCGGCCTGGCCGACGACGTCGGGCTCGCGCACTGCGCGGAGGGATTGAAGAAGATCACGCCGCTCGCCGAACAGCTCGGCGTGACCGTGATCATGGAGCTGCTCAACTCCAAGGTCGATCACCACGACTACCAGTGCGACCGCACGCCCTGGGGCGCCAAGCTGGTCGAGCAGGTCGGCTCGCCGCGCTTCAAGCTGCTCTACGACATCTACCACATGCAGATCATGGAGGGCGACGTGATCCGCACGATCCGCGAGCACAAGGACGCGATCGCGCACTACCACAGCGGCGGCGTGCCCGGTCGCGCCGAGATCGACGAGGGGCAGGAGCTGTACTACCCGGCCATCTGCCGCGCGATCGTCGACACCGGCTTCGCGGGCTACTTCGGCCAGGAGTTCATCCCGCGCCGCGATCCGTTCGAGTCGCTGGCGCAAGCGGCGCGGATCTGCGACGTATGACCGCGCTCGTGCCGGCGCTGCTGTGCCTGTTGGCGCAGGACCGCTCGGCGCCGCTCGCGCCCGCCGACGAGCTGGCGCGCTTCGACCTCGCGCCCGGGCTCGTTGCCGAACTCGTCGCCAGCGAACCCGACGCGCCGAAGGTCGTCGACATCGCCTTCGACGACTCCGCGCGGATGTGGGCGATCACGGCGACCGAGTATCCGTACGACGGCAACGAGCGCGCCGACGCCGCCGACAAGTACCGGAGCGGCGGTCGCGATCGCGTGCTCGTCTTTGACGACGTCTGGTCGCAGCCGCCGCGCGCGCCGCGCGTGTTCGCCGACGGGTTGTTCCAGCCGATGGCGATCCTGCCGTGGAGGGACGGCGCGCTGGTCGGGCACGGGTCGGAGCTCCTGTTCCTGCGCGACAACGATGGCGACGGCCGCGCCGATGCGCGTGAGGTCTGGCTCAGCGGTTTCGGCATCGAGGACAGCCACCTGCTTCCACACCGCTTGCTGCGCGGGCCCGGTGGCTGGATCTACGTCGCGCAGGGCGCGTTCAACTACTCGAAGGTCAAGGGCAACGACGGCCGCGAGACGCGTTTCGACCTGTGCAAGCTCGCGCGCTTCCGCGAGGGCGGTCGCGACTTCGAGATCGTGTGCTGGGGGCCGAACAACATCTGGGGTTTCGTGCTCGACGCGCGCGGGCAGATGTGGATCCAGGAGGCCAACGACCTGGGCATGCCACTGATGCCGCTGTTCCACGGCGCCGCGTACAAGGGGATCGGCGACGACAAGCCGCACACGCACGCGCCGTGGCAGCCGGAATTGGCCGAGTTCCAGATGGGTGGCACCGGGCTTTCCGGCCTGGCCGAGTTGGGCTCGCCGTTCAGTGGCGCCCTCGACGGCGTGTTCGCCGTCGCGAATCCGATCCTGAACGCCGTGCAGTCGATCCGCGTTCACGACGAGCGTGGCATATGGCGACTGGAACGCGGGCCGGACCTGCTCGTGTCGAGAGATCCGTGGTTCCGGCCGATCGCCGTGCACAACGGCCCCGACGGCTGTCTGTACATCGTCGACTGGTACAACGAGATCATCTCGCACAACGAAGTGCCGCGCGGCGATCCGCGCCGCGACAAGCAGCGCGGGCGGATCTGGCGCATGCGGCCGAGCGAGCGCGCTCCGGCTCGTCCGCGCGATGTGACTCGCGCTCCGCTTGCCGAGCTGCCGGGCCAGCTGCGCGACGGCACGCGCTTCGAAAAGCGCGCGGCGTGGCGCCAGATCGCCACGCGGGGCGCGCCGGAGTTGGAGCCCGCCTTGCGCGCGCTCGCCGTCGCCACGGAGCCCGAGCTCGAGACGCGTCTGCTCGCGAGCTGGTCGCTCGACGCGATCGGCGCGGACCTCGGCGGCGTCGCGAAGGCTTGCGCGATGTCCGACCAGCCAGCGCTGCGCGTGGAGGCGGCGCGGCTGTGCGAGCGACACTCCGAAGACAGTCTCTTCGGGCTCGCGCGCGCGCTGCTGCGCGACTCCAACCCGCGCGTGCGGCTCGCGGCGCTGCGGGCCTTCGCCGCGCACTCGACGCTGGAACCGGCCGACGTCGCGCTGATCGCCGAGGTCGGCGCGCATGCCGCGGCGAGTCGCGAGCCGCTGCCGCTGGGGCGCTACCGCGAATTCGAGGCCAGCCAGGCGCGCGCGCTGCTCGAGCGGCACGCGGCGCGCCTCGCTTCGGGAACCGTCGAGCAGCGCGCCTTCGCCGCGCTCGCGCTGCCGGCGGCCGAGTCGGCCCTCGCACTCGCTGCGCTCCTGCCGCAGCTCGGTCGTGCTCCGCGCGCCGAGGAGCTCGATCGCGTGCTGCAGGCGGCCTGGAGCGGCGCGCAGCCCGCGACGGAGTCGGTGAACGCGCTGCTCGCGAGCAGCGACACGCGCACGCTGTTGGTCGAGCGCGCGCTCGCGGCGCGCGAAGTGCCGCAGCCGCTGCCGAACGAGTCGGCCTGGGTCGATGCCGCGCGCGCGGCGGACGCGTCGCTGCGGCTGCGCCTGGCGCGCAAGCTGCGCCTCTCGGCGCTCGGCACCGAGCTCAGCGCGCTGGCCTGGGTCGAGCCGCCTGGTTCGGCGCGGCGCGCCGAGCTGCTGCGCACGCTGGCCGAGCTCGGCGCGGCGGCGCCGGAGCTGTGCGCGCGCTACGCGTTCGACGCGCTGCCGGGAGAGGCGCTGCAGCGCGAGGCGCTGCAGACGCTCGCGGCACTGCCGAACTCGGAGGCGCGCGCGAGCGCGCTCGTCGAGTGCGCGAGCAGGTTGCCGGAGCCTCTGGCGCGCATCGCGCTCGACGCGCTCATTCAGTACGGAGCGGGTCGGCGCCACCTGCTGGAGGCGCTCGACGCGGACCGCGTGAACACTGCGTGGATCACGCCCGAGCACGTGGAGCGCCTGCAGACCTACGACAGTCAGGCGCCGGTGCTTGCAAAGCTCGCGGCCGAGCTGGAGCGCGACGCAACGGCAGTGCTGCGGCTCAGCGGCGGCAAGGACGAGCGGCTCGACTCCGATGTGGTGCTCGACGGCCCGTTCACCGTCGCCGCCTGGGTGCGACTCGACGAGCCGATCACGAACGCCGACGGCATCCTGGGCCGCGCCGGCGGCGCGGACTTCAACTTCGCCGACGGCCGCGCGCGGCTGTACGCGGGGCCGGGGGAAGGCGATCTCGTGATCGCCAAGCGCGCGCTGGAGCCCGGGCGCTGGACCCACGTCGCGTTCACGCGCGACGCGGCGGGCTTGGCCCGCGTGTTCCTCGACGGCGAGCTCTCGGCGACCGGAACCAAGACGAGCACGAGCCGCTTCGACGGCCTGGATGTAGGTGCGACGACGCCTGAGGAGGGCACGCGCGGCGAGCTGGCGCACTTCCTCGTGCTCGGGCGCGCGCTCGACGAGGCCGAGATCGCCCAGGCGATGGCCGTGGCGAGTCCGCAGGGCTGGCCCGGCTTTCCGATTGGCGGCGCGCGGGTCGAGCGCACGCTGTCGGGCCCGCCCGTCGCGACGCCGCAGCGCGCGGCCGAGCTGCAGCGCGAGTGGGACAAGTACGCGGCAATGCTGCGCGGCGGCGGAGATGCCGTCGCCGGTCGCGGGGTCTTCGCGCGCACGTGCGAGAGCTGCCACGCGGTCGGCGGCACGGGAGGCCGGCTTGGTCCGCCTCTCGACGGTTCCGGATTGCGCACCCCCGACGGGTTGCTCGCCGCGCTGCTGTACCCGTCGCGCGCGGTCGAGGGCGGCTACCGGCAGTGGCGCATCAAGCTCGCCTCGGGCGAGGAACTCGCGGCGCTGGTCGTGCAGCAGGATGAGCGCGGACTGCTGCTGCGACGCGCCGGAATGGACGATCTGTTCGTGCCGCGCGGTGAAATCGCGGCGGCGGAGATCACCAGGCTCTCCGCGATGCCGGATGGGCAACTGCAGTCGCTGCCGGACGCCGACGCCGCCGCGCTGCTGGCCTATCTCGCGTCGCTGCGCTGAAGCGAGCGCAGCGGCGGCTCAGGCTGCGCGCGCCGCGTCGGGCGCCGTCTCGGGCGCCGATGTCGCCGCAGCGGCCGCATTGTGAGCGCGCTGAGCCTCGGTAGCGCGGTTCAAGAGCTCGCACAGCTCCTTGAGCTGGTCGCCGTCGCGCAGCTTGCACGGCTTCGTCGCGCTGCCTGCGAGCACGTCGCCAAGGAACCTCTCGAAGTGATAGACCGGGCCGGCCACGCGCTGGGTCGCGAGGATGCTGATCCAGAGGATCAGCGGCAGCACGAGCCCGAACGACACGGCGAGCACTCTGCCCGGTCAACCCGCTCGACACCGATCCCGATCGCAAGGGCTGCGACGGCGTGGCTCCGGCCAGCACCGGCGCGCACTTGCGCGACGGAGCGCTCGATCCGGAGTTCGCCGGTCCGCTGGACATGACGCTGCTGCGCCGGCTGACCGATCCGGTCACGGGCATCGTGCTCGACTCGTGGCTCGACGCGCAGGCCCAGCCCAAGGGCGACGCGTCGGCGCACCTGCCGTAGCAGCGCGTCCGGCCGCGGCGGTCAGCCGAGGCGGGCGCGAAGGTATGCGTCCAGCACCGGCTCGCCCGCGCGCGCGAGCACCGTCGCCACGTACGCGTCGCGCTCGAAGGCGACGATCTCGAGGTCCCACACGCAGCCGACCGTGTGGTAGCGGACCTCGCGCCACTCGCGCACGTCGCTCTGCGAGCGCGCCAGCACGCGCGTGCACAGCTCGTTCTCTTCGTCCCACCAGGCCAGCACGAAGAAGTCCATGCCGCGGCCGGCGTGGTGGATCGCGAAACCGACGCCCGGCCGCGAGTCCGTGCACGCCGGCTGCGGGAGCAGCGGCGCGGCGGCCGACAGCGCGTAGTCGCGAGCCTCGCTCGACAGCTCGCGCCCGGCGTAGCGCACCGTGTAGAGCTTGAGGCGATAGCCGGCCAGCTCGACGAGCTGTTCGAAGCGGCGCTCGCGCGGCGCGAATGGTTCGCTGACACGCATCGCTCAGTGTCCGAACTGCGGCACGACGGCGGCGCCGGCCTTGGACTCGATCGACAGCGCGAGCTCCTCGGCCGCGGTCACGCGCACCCAGGTCAGGCGGATCGGGTGCCAGCCCTGCTCGAGCCCAACGACACAGCCGTCGGCGCTCGCGCGCACGTCGTCGCCGTCGAGCACGAGCTCGTCGCCGATCCAGAGGCGGACACCTTCGCGGTTCGAGGGTCGCAGCGTCCACGCACCCGAGCTCGGCACCTGCACGAAGCCGTTCCACGCGATCACGAGATCGCCGCCCGGGGGCAGGCCGCCCAGATTGGCTTGCGGAGAGGCGCCGGTGGCGATCGGGGGCGAGCTGTCAAGCGCGTCGAGGTTCAGGCCCGTTGCTTCGAACACGCGGAAGGCGAGGCCGGGATCGGGGGCGCGGACGAAGACGACCGCCTTGCGCAGCGGGAGTGAAGAGGCTGTCGCGGATTCCGTCGGCGCTGGGGGCGGCACTTCCGGCGCGCGCTTCGGCGGCGGCGTGCTGTACGCGCGGACGAAATCCAGGAGCGGCGTGCCACGCGCGGAGTCGACGTCGATCCACAGGTCGGTCAGTGTTTGTCGGTCGATGCGCAGCAACCGCTTGCGCCCGATCGTCGTGCCGCGTGCAAGCACACGCGGCTCCTCAGCGCCATTGGCTCCGCGCACAGTGAACGACCCGACGCGCTGGCCGAGCTGGATCAGCTCGCCAAGTTCGAGCAGGTCGATCTCGCGCGGCGCGTCGAAACGCCAGCGCATGTGCCGCACGAACGCGTCGAATTCGCTGGGCTCGATCTGGTCAGGGAACACCGCCTGGGCCTCGTACGCGATCGCAAAGGCCGCATCGCGCCATGCCTTGAACTCCATCAGCCGCGCGACGTCGTTCTCGTGCACGAGTCCGCGTCGATCGACGGGCAGATTGAGCAGCAGATTCGCGCCGCGGCCGACCGAGCCGAACCAGATCTCCTGCAACTGCTCGAGCGACTTGACCTTCCCGTCCTGCTCGGCGTGGTAGTACCAACCGGGCCGGATCGACACGTCGCACTCGGCCGGGATCCAGTGCGTGCCGTCGATCTGGCCGGTGTTGAGCACCTCGACCGCCGGCGCCTTCGCGCCCGGCTCGAAGCCGGCGGGGGAGAGCATTCCCCAGTTCGTCTCGCCGACGATGCCGCGCTCATTGCCCATCCAGCGCACGTCGGGACCGACATCGCTGAAGATCACCGCGTCGGGCTGGTGGCGGTAGACGGTGTCGTGGAACAGCTTCCAGTCGTAGACCTGCTGCTTGCCGTTCGGGCCCTCGCCGCAGGCGCCGTCGAACCAGACCTCGAAGACCGGGCCGTACTGCGTCAGCACCTCGGTCAGTTGGTTCGCGAAGTACTCGTTGTACGCGGCGCCCGAGCCGTAGGCCTTCGAATTGCGATCCCAGGGCGACAGGTACAGGCCGAGTTTCAGGCCGTGCTCGCGACACGCGTCGGAGAGCTCGCGCAGCACGTCGCCCTGGCCGTTCTTCCAGCTGCTGGAGGCGACCGTGTGCGACGAGTACTTCGAAGGCCACAGGCAGAAGCCGTCGTGGTGCTTGGCGGTCAGGATGATCGCCCTCATGCCGGCTTCGCGCGCGACGCGCGCCCACTGCCGGCAGTCGAGCGCGGTGGGGGCGAAGAGCTTCGGGTCCTCGGTGCCCGAGCCCCACTCGTTGCCGGTGAACGTGTCCATGTTGAAGTGGACGAACGCGTAGTACTCGAGCTCGTGCCAGGCGAGCTGCTTGGCCGACGGGACCGGTGGCGACGGGCGGAGCGCGGCGTGGCTCGCCCCAGGCTCGCCGCGAACCTCGGACGGGTTCGGCCCGGCGCATCCGCAGGGCAGGAGCGACACGAGAGCGGCGAGGATCCGGGCGCGCATCGCATCAGAGTACTGGAGTCGGGGACCGTGCGCGAAGTACGCTCGCAACCGCATGTCGCACTTCGACTGGCTCGTCGACGGGAGCATCGTCGGCCTGTACCTGCTCGTCGTCGTCGCGGCCGGCATCTGGGTGCGCCGCTACGTCGGCGGCGTGCAGGACTTCCTCGTCGCCGGCCGCGAGATGGACGTCTACCTCGGCGTCGCGTCGCTCGCCGCGACCGAGTTCGGGATCGTCACGTGCATGTACACCGCGCAAGCCGGGTACCAGCACGGCTTCAGCGGAGCCGTCCCCGGCCTGCTGCAGTTCGCCGCGATGCTCGTGATCGGCTGGACCGGCTTCTGCGTCAAGCCGCTGCGCGAGTCGGGCGCGCTGACGCTGCCCGAGCTGTTCGAGAAGCGCTTCGGCGCGCGCGTGCGCTGGGCCGCGGGGCTCGTGATCGTGCTCGGCGGCCTGCTGAACATGGGCTTGTACCTGCGCCTGGGCGGCGAGTTCCTCGTCGTCGTCACCGGTTTCGACGCGGGCCGGCTCGAGTGGGTGATGACCGGGCTGCTGGCGCTCGTGCTCGTCTACACGGTGCTCGGAGGCATGCTGTCGGTGCTCGTGACCGACTACGTGCAGTTCGTCGTGATGAGCGTCGGGCTCGTCGCGGTCACCGTGCTCGTGCTCGTGAACGTCGGTTGGCAGCCGCTCGTCGACGCGGTCGAGCGCACGCACGGCGCGGCCGGCTTCTCGCCGCTAGCCAACCCCGAGCGCGGCTGGCCGTACCTGGTGTTCCAGGCGTTGCTCGCGACCGCCGCGACGCTGACCTGGCAGCCGGTCGTCGCGCGCGTGCTCGCGTCGAAGGACGCGCGTGTCGGCCAGCGCATCTACACGCGCACCAGCCCGTTCTTCCTCGCTCGCTTCGTGCTGCCGGGCATCTGGGGCATCGCCGCGCTCGCGACGCTCGGGCCGGTCGCGTTCGAGGCGCTGCCCGAGAGCCTGCGCGACGATCCGAGCATGGCCGCGATGCCGCTGTACCTGTCGACGGCGTTGCCGATCGGCCTGCTCGGCCTGCTCGTCGCCGCGATGCTCGCCGCCGACATGTCGACCGACAGCTCGTACCTGCTGACCTGGTCGAGCGTGATCTACAACGACCTGCTCGCGCCGGTGCGCAAGGGCTGGTCGGAATCGAAGGGCCTGTTCGTCAATCGCCTGCTCGTGCTCGCGATCGGTGCGTTCCTGTTGTTCTACGGCCTGTGGTTCGAGCTCGAGGGCAGCGCCTGGGACTACTTCACGATCACCGGCACGATCTACCTGTCGAGCCTGTCGGTGCTGATCGTCGCGTGCCTGTACTGGAAGCGCGCGTCGCGCGCCGGCGCGATCGGCGCGATCGCGTGGGGTGCGTTGTGCCCGGTCGCGTTCCTGGCGGCGCAGAAGTCGGAGGTCGCCGCATTGGTCGAGTCCGCCAAGAGCATCGGGACCTACTGGAGCGGCATCGCGGCCTTCGGCGGCGCGGCGTTGGCGATGGTGGTCGGGTCGCTCGCCTTCCCCGAGCGCAAGGAGCGCGCATGAAGCTCGTCTGGACGATCGCCGCGTTCGGCAGCCTGGCCTGGTACGTGCTGCTCACCGGGTACGTGGCCGTGCGCGGAGCCAAGGACATCCGCGCGATGCTCGCTAGACTCAGCTCTCGCAAGGAGAACCGAACATGATGTTGCCCAAGCTCGCATTGTTCGCCGCCGTCACGCTGCTGTCCTTCGCGCCGCAGGAAACCAAGCCCGCGCCGATCGATCCCAAGGACCTGCAGCAACTCGCGTGGCTCGCGGGCACGTGGCGAATCGAGCAGGGCGAGGTCGTGACCGAGGAGCACTGGCGGCCGCTGGCCGGCACGACGCTGCTCGGCACCTCGCACACCTACGACGGGACGAAGACGCGCTTCTTCGAGTTCCTGCGCATCACGGCGATGCACGGGACGATCGCGTACCTCGCACAGCCGGGCGGGCGGCCGACGCCGACCGTGTTCCTGATGAAGTCGATGTCGAAGGACGAGGTCGTGTTCGAGAACGCGCAGCACGATCATCCGCAGCGCATTCGATACGCGAAGAGCGAGCGGGGGATCACCGCGACGATCTCGCAGCTCGACGGCTCGCGCGCCGAGGTGTTCGCCTACGAGCGGCGCTAGCTCGGTCGGGCTAGCTCGTCTGGGCCCGCACGCGCTCGAGCAGCGCCTTGGTCAAGCGGATGCCCTCGGGCTCGGAGTGCGCATCGCCCTCGTACTCGATGCCGATGCGGCCGCGGTAGCCCGCCGCCTGGACCAGCGCGAGCATGCGCCGGTAGTCGGTGTGCACCTCATTGCCCGCCGCATCGAACGCATGGCTCTTCGCGCTGACGCCCTTGGCGAAGGGCATCATCTCGGCGACGCCCACGTAGCGGTCGTACTCCTTGCCGTCGCCGAGCGAGAAGTTCCCGAAATCCGGCAGCGTGCCGACGCGCGGGTGCGCGACCTTTGTCATCACGCCCGCCAGCCACGCGCCGTTCGACGACAGCCCGCCGTGGTTCTCGACGATCACGTTCACGCCGTACGGATCGGCGAGCTCGCACAACCGGCGCAGTCCGTCCGCAGCGAGCTTCTGCTGCTCGTCGTAGGCGCCCTCGCTGTAGGCGTTGACGCGCACCGAATGACAGCCGAGCGCCTTGGCGAGCTCGACCCAATAGCGGTGGTTCTCGACCGCCTGCGCGCGCTTCGCCGCGTCCGGATCGCCGAGGTAGCCCTCGCCGTCGCACATGATGAGCAGGCTCGTGACGCCGTGATCGTCGGCGCGCTGCCTGAGTTCGCCGGCCAGCTTCGCGTCGCCCTTGCGCTTGGCGTAGAACTGGTTCACGTACTCGATCGCATCGATGTGGTACTCGAGCGTCGCGACGCGCGCGAAGTCGAGCGGGTCGAGCGCCCCGCCGCGGAACGCGCGGTGCAGCGACCACTGGGCGAGCGAGATCGAGAACCAGGGCGGGGCCGGGCGGCTGTCCGCGCCGGGGGCACGGCAACCGAGGGTCAGGCCGGCCGAACCGGCTGCGCACAGGCTCAGGAACGAGCGGCGATCGAGGGGGGCGGGCATGCGCGCAGCATCGCGGGCCGGGCGCGCGGCCGCAAGGTTCGGGAATGGAGGCCGAGCCACCGCAAGCGGTAGTATGGGAGGACTGGGGGACTCCCTTCCCCTGGGCCCCCTCGATGCGCTGCCCCCGCTGCAAGGCCGACAATGACCGCGTGGTCGACTCGCGCGCCAGCAGCGACGGCCGCTCGATCCGCCGGCGCCGCGAGTGCTCGGCCTGCCTGCTGCGCTACACGACCTACGAGCGCGTCGAATCGACGCCGCTGCGCGTGATCAAGAAGAGCGGCGAGCGCGTGCGCTTCGAGCGCGAGCGCGTGCTCGGCGGCATGCTGCGCGCCTGCGAGAAGCTCAGCGTGCCGCTCGAAGACCTCGAGGCGGCCGCTGCGCGCGTCGAGGCGCGCGTGCAGGAGGAATACGACCGCGAGGTGCCCAGCACCGTGATCGGCGCGCTGGTGATGGACGAGCTCAAGCGCATCCACCACGTCGCGTACGTGCGCTTCGCCAGCGTGTACCGCGAGTTCAAGGACGCCAGCCAGTTCCTCGACGAGCTGCGGCCGATCCTCGAGGGTCGCGGCCTCGCGCCGGGAGCGGGTGACGGCGCCGGCGGCAGGAGCGCGGACCGCGGCGGCGCGGACCGGGGCGGGGACGCGTGAGCCGTGCCGATGCCGAGCCGCGGCCGGGTCCGGCGCGCGTGCGGAAGCGCGACGGGCGCGAGGTGCCCTTCGACGTCGCGAAGATCGCGCGCGCGATCGAATTGGCGCAACAGGCGGTGGGGGAATCCGACGCGCGCTTCGCCGGCGAGGTCGCCGGCGTGGTCGAGTTGGCGCTGCGCCGCGTCGCGGACGAGCGCGCCGCGCGCCGCGGCAGCCCCGAGCTTTCCGAGCCCTACGTGCCGACGATCGAGGAGATCCAGGATCTCGTCGAGCGCGCGCTGATCGAGCTCGGCCGCGCCAGCGTTGCCAAGGCCTACATCCTGCACCGCGAGCGCCGCGCGCAGGTGCGCGCCGCGCTGCGCGTGCGCGAGGATCGCCCCGGTGCCGCCCCGCGCGTGCACGCGACGCACCAGACCAGCGCCTGGAGCAAGGCGCGCATCGCGGCGGCGCTGATCGAGGAGGCGCTGCTGCCCCGCGCGACGGCCGAGGAGGTCGCCCGGCGCGTCGAGCAGCGCGTGATCGAGCTCGCGCTGCCGCGCATCACCAGCGGGCTGGTGCGCGAGCTCGTCGACATCGAGCTCGCCGAGCTGGGCCTGACCCACGCGCTCTTGCGTCAGGAGGCGCTCAAGCTGCCGCGCCACGATCTGCGCAAGCTGCTCGCCGGCAATGGCGGCGAGCCGTGGCGCGACGGCGCCGCGCCCGCGCTCGACGAGCTCGACGCGTGCGTGTCGGAGCGGTTGCTGGGGCGCTACGTGCTCGAGGACCTGCTCGAGCCGGCGGCGGCCGAGCTGCACCTGTCGGGCGATCTGCACATCGAGCAGTTGGGTCGCGCGCACCAGCCGCTGTGGCTGGCGGGCACGGCCGGCGCCTGCGCCGCGGCGCCGTTCGAGGGACTGGGCGAGTTGGCGCGCTGGCTGCGCGCCAGCGGCGCCGGCGTCGTGCTCGAGGAGAGCGGCGCCTGGCTCGTCCCGCTGCTGCGCGGCGCGCGCGGCGATGCGCTCGCGCAG
>Ga0194120_10004226_pt1 | contig 22422 bp, 24 predicted proteins | sample TA2MahCa65mmetaG_FD_148642 | JGI IMG/M metagenome (GOLD analysis project Ga0194120, IMG submission 148642) | Freshwater microbial communities from Lake Tanganyika, Tanzania - TA2015019 Mahale Deep Cast 65m | ecosystem: Environmental > Aquatic > Freshwater > Lake | place: Tanzania: Lake... | reverse complement strand
CGGGCACCAGCGTTCCTTCGACCGCGCCGGTGCCCGCCGGCGCGCCGCCGGTCCCGGGCCAGCCCGCGGCCGCGGCTCCGGCTGCCGCCGCACCCGCAACCCAACAAGTCGCCACGCCGCGGGCAGCGATCGACGGGCCGCGCCTCAGGGGTTCGATCAGCCTGGTCGGCGGGCGGATCGACCGGATCGTGCTCAAGGGCTATCGCGAGACGGTGTCGCGAGCCTCGCCCGAGATCGTGCTGTTCGAGCCGCCGGGCGCGCCGCATCCCTATTTCGCCGAATTCGGCTGGAGCGGCGGCGCCGATGCGCCGGCGCTGCCCAATGCCACAAGCCTGTGGCGGGCCGACGGCGATCGGCTGACGGCGGATCGCCCGCTGACCCTGACTTTCGACAACGGCCAGGGGCTGGTCTTCACCCGCCGCTTCGAGATCGACGCCAATTTCATGTTCACCGTCACCAACACGGTCGAGAACAAGGGCGACAAGCCGGCGACCGCGCATCCCTATGCGCTGCTCTCGCGCACTGGAACGCCGCCGACCCAGGGCTTTTATATTTTGCATGAAGGCCCGTTGGGCGTGTTCGAGGGCAAGCTCGACGAGTTCAAATACGACGATCTCAAGGACAAGCGCCGCATCCAGCGCCCCTCGACCGGCGGCTGGATCGGCATCACCGACAAGTACTGGCTGGCGGCGCTGGTGCCGGAATCGGGCGCGCGGGTCCAGGCCAGCTTCACCCACGCCTTGGTCGACCGCCTGGACAAGTATCAGGTCGACTATCTGCATGGCGGGCTGACCGTGGCGCCGGGCGGGCAGGCGCGGGTGGTCGACCGGCTGTTCGTCGGCGCCAAGGAAGTCAACCTGCTCGACGCCTACGAACGCCAATACGCCATCGCCCTGTTCGACCGCGCCGTCGATTTCGGCTGGTTCTACTTCCTGACCAAGCCGATCTTCCACGCCATCGACTGGCTGAACCGGCTGTTGGGCAATTTCGGCCTCGCCATCCTGGCGCTGACGGTGGTGATCCGGCTGCTGTTCTTCCCGCTGGCCAACAAGTCCTACCGCTCGATGCAGCAGATGAAGGACCTTCAGCCCGAGATGCTGCGCCTGCGCGAGCGTTTCGGCGAGGACCGCCAGCGCCTCAACCAGGCGATGATGGAGCTTTACAAGCGCGAGAAGGTCAACCCGATGGCCGGGTGCCTGCCGATCCTTCTGCAGATTCCGGTGTTCTTCGCGCTCTACAAGGTGCTGTTCGTCGCTATCGAGATGCGGCATGCGCCGTTCTATGGCTGGGTGGTCGATCTCTCGGCGCCGGATCCGACCACGATCTTCAACCTGTTCGGGCTGATCCCGTGGGACCCGCCGGCCTTCTTCGCCGCCGGCGGCGCGGTCGGGCTGGGCGTCTGGCCGATCCTGATGGGCATCACCATGTTCCTGCAGCAGAAAATGAACCCGGCGCCGCCCGACCCGGTGCAGGCCAAGATCTTCATGTTCCTGCCGATCCTGTTCACCTTCATGCTGGCCAGCTTCCCGGCCGGGCTGGTGATCTACTGGAGCTGGAACAACATCCTCTCCATGGCGCAGCAATACGCCATCACCCGCGCCATGAAAAAGAAGAGCTGAGCGTCAGCGCAAGGTCTCGAACAGCCTGACCCAGAGCTTGGTGCGCGGTTCCAGCGAGGCGTAGGACATCTGCTCGTAGTCGGTGTGGGCGCCCTTGCCGTCGACGCCGAGCCCGTCCAGGGTCGGAATCCCCAAGGCCGCGGTGAAATTGCCGTCCGAACCGCCGCCGGTCAGCGGCACGTCCTTGAGTTCGAAACCGATCTCGGCCGCCAATCCCTTGGCGTGCTCGAACAGCTTGGCGATGCCCGGATTCTTGACATAGGGCGGGCGGTTGAGATTGGCCTTGATCTCGAGCTTGACGTCGGCATCGAAGCTTTGGAAGGCGCGGATCTTGGCCAGCATCTCCTCGGCCGCCTGCGGGTCGGGCACGCGCATGTCGACCTCGGCCGAGCATTCGGCCGGGACCACGTTCATGCCGGTGCCGCCCTTGACCGTGCCGACCGAGCAGGTGATGCCGCGGCGATAATCGGTCAGTTCCTCGAAGCGCAGGATCTGGCGCGCCATTTCGCGGATGGCGCTGCGGCCGTCCTCGTGACGGGCGCCGGCATGGGCCGGGCGGCCGATGCACTTGACCCAGATCTGCATCACCCCCTTGCGGGCGGTGACGATGCGGCCGCCGTCGCGCGCCGGCTCGGTCACCAGCACGTATTTGTTGTTGCGCGCCTCGGCCTCGATCAGCGCGCGCGAGGTTGGGCTGCCGACCTCCTCCTCGGGCACGAAGACGAAGGTGATCGGCAAGGGCGAGGTCTGGCCCGAGCGCACCAGATGGCGGTAGGCGTAATAGGCCAGGTAGGCGCCGCCCTTCATGTCGTAGATGCCGGGGCCGAAGACGGCGTCGTCCTTGCGCTCGAACTTGAGCAGATCGCGCAGCGTGCCGACCGGATGCACGGTGTCGAGATGCGCCAGCACCAGGATGCCGGGGCCCTCGCCCCAGGGCGAGCGCGCGATCAGCACGTCGCCATAGCCCTCGCGGCCGGGGACGCGCTCGATGCGGGCGCCGGCCGCCGCCATCTCGTCGCGCGCCTTGTCGACCATGCGGTTGACCGCGGCGGCGTCGTGCGAGGGGCTTTCGATCTCGACCCAGCGGCGGATGCCTTCGAGGATTTCCTCGGCATCGATCCGCGGGCGGTTGGTGACGTTCTGGGACACGTTCATTCTCCGGTCAAAAAGGCCAACAGGGCAGAGACGCTGAAGACGGCGATGGCGGTCGAGAAGAACACCGCCGACGAGGCGCGGCGGATGTAGACGCCGTATTGGGTGGCGACGACGAAGGCGCTGGCGGCGGTCGGCAGTGCGGCCTGGGTCAACGCCACCTTGGTCCACAAGGGGTCGAACTGGGCCAACTGCGTCACCGCGATCCACACCGCCAGCGGGTGAAAATAGAGCTTGAAGGCCGAGACGAACAGCGCCTCCTTGAGATCGCCGGCGACGGCTTGGCCCGACAGCGTCGCACCTAGCGCGAACAGCGCCGCCGGTGCCGCCGCCTGGCTCAACAGCCGGCCGAAGGCGGCCACCGGCTCGGGCAGGGGAACGCCGAACCAAGCCAGGGCCAAGCCGGCGAAGATCGCCAGCAACAGCGGATTGCGCAGCATGCCGAGCGCGAGCTTGCCCAGGCTGCGGCCGATGCCGGCGCGATCGCGGCGATCGGACTCGAGCAGCAGGAAGGTGAGGGTGTTGAGCACCAGACTGTCGAACACGATGATCAGCACTGCCGGCAGCGCCGCCGCTTCGCCGAAAGCGGCGATCGACAGTGGCAGGCCGATATAGCCGACATTGGGAAAGCTCGCCGCCATGCCCTGCAGCGCCTGCACCCCCAGTCGCGTTTCGAACAGCACCCGCCCGGCCAGCGCCGCCGCGGCATAGACCGCGAGTCCCGCGCCGTAATAGGCGCCGAAAAAGCCGAGATCGAACGCCTCGCGCACCGGCGCCTTGGCGACCAGGATCAGCAGCATGGCCGGCAGCGCGAACCAGTAGACGAAGGCGTTGAGGCCGCGCGTGGCGGCCTCGTCGATCAGCCGCCCGCGGCCGGCGAGATAGCCGCAGAAGATCAGGCCGAAGAACGGCAGGACGACGGTGGCGACGATGACCATGGATGCGCGCCGCCAGCTTGGCGGGTCCGCACCCCCGGGCGCAAGGCGAAAACTGCGGTCGTTTCGCTGCCTAACCCAGGTTGCCGAAAGGCGCCGGCCCGCTGGCGGCATAGGCCATGCGCCGGCGCGGGGTCTCGCGCAGATTGTTGGCTAAGAGCCGGACGATCGCGCGCAGGAAAGGATCGGACTGCTCGAGCTTCTTCTTGAAGAGCAGGTCCCGGATGACCATCACCTGGGTCCTGGCTACCGCCACCGCCGATGTCGGCCTGGGCGCGTCGTCGAGGATCAGCGCCATTTCGCCGAAAATGCAGTGGGCGCCGAGGCGCTCGACCGTCATGCGCCGATCGCTGCCGCCGGACTGCAGCTCGACCACGCCCTCCTGGATCAGGAAGGCGCGGCGGCCGCGCGCGCCCTCGCGGAAGATTTCGTCCCCGGCGGAGAAGACTCGCCGTTCGATCGGTTCGGGCGAGCCTCCGCGCGCGGGCCGAAACTGGGCCAGGCCGAATTCTATCGGTCCTCGATGGTGCGACATATCAGTAAAGGCCTCCTGCCAATACTACGGGTCCATACCTACAGAGTCGCAAGAAATGGGCCACTGCCAGAATCGGTCTAACTTATTGATTTATATGAATTAAAGATTCGCGATTGGAGCCCGGGTTGGCTAAGTGTCGGCACTTCCTGCCGGGCGAACCGAAAGGCGATCGGGTGGAATGGAATCGCCGCTGCGATTCTGTTTCGTTCGATCGGAGCTGGAGCGGAAAAAAGAGTAAAGATTCGTGCTCCGTCTCGCCCTCGACTGCCTGTGTCCTGGAGGAAATGGGGCGAGCGCAGGTTCGGCCGGAATGGGATCCCAAGCCCGGCTCCAGGCACGCCGCGAATTGCGCCGCGCGGGTTGGGACAGGAGAGCAGGATCTGCGGTCGGTCTTGCAACACACGGCTCAAGACAGATCGATCATGCCCTAGGACGGCGCGGCCGCGCTCGATCCCGGTTTGGCGGCGTTCAGTTGGCGCGCGATCGCGGCCAGCAAAAGCTCGATTTCGATCGGCTTGGTGACGTAGTCGTTCATCCCGGCGGCGAGATATTCCTCGCGATGGCCGGCCATGGCGTTGGCGGTCAGGGCGATGATCGGGATGCGCGCCACCTTGCTAGGCAGGCCGCGGATCAGGCCGGTGGCGGTGGGGCCGTCCATTTCCGGCATCTGCACGTCCATCAGCACGACATCGTAGGTCTTGGCCTGGACCAGCGCCAGCGCCTCGGTGCCGTTGGAAGCAATGTCGACCTGGTGGCCGAGCGGCTCGAGCAAGGAGCGCAGCACGATCTGATTGATGTGATTGTCCTCGGCGGCAAGGATGCGCAACGGCGGCAGCTTGGCGGTGCCGCCGGTTCGGCCAAGTGCCGGGATCGGCGGCTCGGCCGGGCTGAAGGGCACTTCGAACCAGAACCGGCTGCCATGCCCGGGCTGGCTTTCGACGCCGATGCGCCCGCTCATCAATTCGATTAACTGCTTGGAGATCGCCAAGCCGAGGCCGCTGCCGCCGAAACGGCGGGTGGTCGAGCTGTCGGCCTGGGCGAAGCGGGCGAACAGGGCGGCGACAGTTGCCGCGTCCATGCCGATGCCGGTGTCGCGGACCTCGAAGCGCGCCAACCCCGGCTCCGGCTGCCACTCGCCGATCACCTTGACCGAGCCCCGGGCGGTGAACTTGATGGCGTTGCCGACCAGATTGAACAGCACCTGTCGGAAGCGGGTCGGATCGCCCGCCACCGCCCGCGGCATGGCGGGGTCGAGTTCGACCGCCAGCGTCAGCCCCTTGGCCTCGGCCTGTTCGTGCAGCAGCGAGATCACCGAATCCGTCGCTTGGGCGATCAAGAAGGGCACCTTCTCCAAGGCGATGCGGCCGGCTTCGAGCTTGGACAGATCGAGGATGTCGTTGATCACCGACAAGAGGATGCGGCCGGATTGCAGGATAGTTTCGATCTGGTTGCGCTGCGCCGCGGTTGTCCCGGCCTTGAGCATGACCTCGGCCATGCCGATGATGCCGTTCAAGGGCGTGCGGATCTCGTGGCTCATATTGGCCAGGAATTCGGACTTGGCCAGGTTGGCCTTCTCGGCCTCGAGCCGCGCCCGCATCAGCGGCGAGACGTCCTGGACGGCGAGGATCGCCTTGACCGGGCGTCCGTCCTTGGCGCGTTCGATCTCGTAGGATTCGTGCAGATAGCGGATTTCGCCGTCGGGCAGTTGGATGCGGAATTCGCGATGACCACGCGGCACGGTGCTGCTTTCGACCAGCGGCACCAGCAGGCGGTCCTCGGGATGGACGCGATCGAACCAGGCCTGGAAGCTGATCTCCTCGCCCAGCGCGAAGCCGTAGATGCGCAGCGCATTGTCCGACCAGGCGCCGCGCTCGGTGATCAGGTCCAGCGCCACCAGCCCCATGTCGGCGGCGCGCTGGGCGGCATCGAGCTGGCGTTCGTACTCGGCCAGCGCGTCCTGGGCACGCATCAGCGCGGTGACGTCGGTGGCCGAGCCGCGATAGCCCCGGAAGCGGCCCTCGGCGTCGAACACCGGATGGCCGCTGGTGCGGAACCACAGGGTCTCGCCGGTGTTGCGCACCCGGCTGACCAGCACGTTGCGGTAGGGCCGGCGCTCGGTCTGGGCGCGCTCGATCTCGTTCGCCGGGGCTTGGGGATCGGCGCCGGTCGCGATCGACAACTCGCGCCGCGTTTTGCCGTAATGGAATTCGGGCGTGTCGCCGGTCAGGTCCTTGACCCGCTGCGACATGTAAGTGAAGCGGAGATTCTCGTCCATCTCCCAGATCCAATCCGAGGCCAGTTCGGTGAACTGGCGGAAGCGGGCTTCGTTCTCAGCCAAGGCCCGCTCTGCGCGTTTGCGGTCGGTGATGTCGAAATCGAGCGTCAAGAGGTGGTCGGGCAGCCCGTCCTGCTCGGCCAGGGGAATCTTGGAGGTCAGCCAGCTGCGCGGCCCCGTGATCGGCATCGGCACGTCGTGCTCGTATTGGTGGATGTCGATGCCGCTCTGGCGCACCTTGACATCCAGTTCGGTGACCCGCGCCGCGGCTTCTGCAGACAGGTATTCCTGCATGCGATGGCCGAGCAGTTCCTCGCGTTCCTTGCCGAGATGCTCGGTCACGCCGCGATTGACCAGCACGAAGCGGCCATCGGCATCCTTGACGTGGACGTTGCCCGGAACGTGGTCGATGATGTTGCGCAACAGCCGTTCGGTGCCGGTAGCCTTGCGATCGGCGCGATGCACCATCAGCACCAGAAGGCCGTAGACCACCAATCCCAAGGCGCCCAAACCGGCGGCCAATTCGTAGAGCGAACGGCCGATGATCGCCAGGATGCCGGTCGAATCGACGTAGACCTCGATCACGCCCGTGATCTGACCGCGACCGTCGCGCAGCGGCACGTAGCTCGACAGCAGGTCGCGGTTCGAGATTTCGCCCTCGAAGGCGGAAAATTGGCCGCGGACGTAGAGGTCGCTGACGCCGCGGCCTTCGCGTGCCGAACGAAAGCCGGAATTCGACGATTTGTCCTCGCCGATCTGGCGCACTTCGGAGGAATAGACGGTTAGGCCGGAGAGATCATAGAGCTTGAACTTGACGATCGGCGTGCCGGCGACGAAGGTCCGCACTTCGCCGTCAATGACCCCGAAAATGTCGCTGCCGCGCAGCGCTTCGGGCGTCCGGCCCTTGGCGCGCTCGAAGGCCGGTCCGATCCTATGCCAGGTCTCGTTGACGAAGGCCCGCGCCAGGGTCTCGTTGGAGCGGCCGCCCGATTCGAGGATATCCTTGCGCAAGGCCGCATGGGTCAGCAACAGCGCCCCGCCGACGGCGAGTACCAATAGAACCAGGGCGATGGCGGCGAAGTTGCGGGTCATGCCCGAGATTCCTATAGGGGAATGCATGCCCTGCGCAATTGGCAGACCTTCTTATGCCATTACGACTAGGCCATCCGCATGATCGTGCAAAAACGTCACCAAGCCGCCGTCCTCGATCGGCAGGTCGGCGCGCAATTCCCGGCGTTCTATGCCTTCCGCGCGCAATCCCATCTCGCAGACCATCAGGCGGCCACCCATGGTCACAACTGACGGTAGCAATTCCCGGAATGTAGCCACCTTGGAGGTGGCGAAATCGGCGTCGCGCCGGGCCCAATCGGAATCGGCCGCCCCCGGCAGCAGCGCCCGGCAGGCGCCCATGGTGAAGAATAAGGTCGCCGGCCGCCCAATCGCCAGCGCCGCGCTGGCCATGGCCAGGGCATAGTGCACGCGCTCGAATTCGCCCGACTGGACGACGATCGAAAGCCTAGGCCCGGCCATGGCAAGACAGGTCACGGATGGTGGCTTGCGGGCCGCAGAGCGGGCAATCGGGATCGCGCGGCACCGCCAGCTTGCGCACCGTCGCCGACAGCGCATCGTAAAGCATCAGCCGCCCCGACAGAGAATCGCCGATGTCCAATAGCTCCTTGACCGCCTCGGTCGCCTGCCAGGCGCCCAAGGTTCCGGCCAAGGCGCCCAAGACGCCGGCCTCGGCGCATGACGGCACGGTCTCGGGCGGCGGCGGCTCGCGATAGAGGCAGCGATAGCAGGGGTGCGGCGGGCCGAGATGCGATTTGAAGGTCGCCAACTGCCCGTCGAAGCGCAGGATCGCGGCCGACACCAGCGTGCGCCCGGCCAGATGGCAGGCATCGGCGGCGAGGAAGCGGGTGGCGAAATTGTCCGAGCCGTCCAGCACCAGATCGTAGCCGCCGATCAGGTCCAGGGCGTTATGCGCATCCAGGCGCTGGGCGTGCTCGATCACGCGGATCTCGGGATTGAGCGCGGCGACGCCGACCGCCGCGCTGTCGGTCTTGAGCCGGCCGAGATGGGCGGTGGTATGCAGCACCTGTCGCTGCAGGTTCGAGAGCGATACCCGATCGTCGTCGACCACGCCGATGGTGCCGATGCCGGCGGCGGCAAGGTAAAGAATGGCGGGCGAGCCTAGCCCGCCGGCGCCGATCGCCAACACCCGTGCGCGCAGCAATCGCGCCTGGCCGGTGCCGCCGATCTCGTCCAACAGGATGTGTCGCGCATAACGCTGGATCTGCGCTTCGCTCAGAACGCCCGGGCGTTCAGACATAAATGTCGAGGTTCTGGCCGAGATGGGCTTCCTTGCGCTTGGCGCGGGTCTGGCCGCGACGTGGCGCGACAACCAGCCCGCCACCGCCGCCGCCCGAAGACGGCGCCTCGCTGTCCGCGGCGATCGCGGCCGCCTGAGCGTTGGCGTCGCGATTGCGTCCGACCGGCGCGGCGCGGATGGCCGCAGCCTGTGCGGAGGTGCTTTGCGGGCTGACGATCTGCATCGCGGCTCGGCTCCGAAACCCCCTTCGGCATCAACATAGGCGCTCGGAGTCCCAGCCACAAGGCGAGCTAGCGGGACTTGGCTTCCAGAGACCGAACCCGCCGCTCGGCCTCCTCGGCCTTGGCGGCTTCGCCCAGTACGCGATAGGCCTGGGCCAGCCGCCGCCAGCCCTCGAGGTTCTCGGGCTCGCTTGCCATCCGTTCGGCCAAGCGCTCGACCATCGAGCGGATCATGGCGGTGCGGTCGGACTCGCTCATGCGGCCGGCGGCCTCGATCTCGGCCGCGCCCGGGCCAGGAGTCCGAGCGGGCGCGGAGGCGACCGAAGCCGGCAGTTCCTTGGCCATGTCGAGGCCGAGGCGGCGGCCGAGCGCAGCCACGCGGTCATGCATCGCCTCGCGCCATTCGGCCTCGGGCGGCGCGTCCAGCAGCAGCGCCTTCCACACCTCGTAGGCGCCGCGCGCATCGCCGTCGCGTTCCAGGAACACGCCGCGATAGAACCGCGGCACCGGATGGCGCGGATCCAGCACCGCGCCCTTGCCTAGCGCCGTCATCGCCTCCTCGGGGATGGCGCCGCCGGAATGGGCGATGGCCAGCGCCTCGCCCAGCCCGATCCAGGCATCGGCATCGTCGGGCACCAGCGCCGTCGCCCGGCGATAGGCCGCGACCGCCTCGGACCAGCGTCCGAGCACGCCCTGGGTGCGCCCCAGCAGCATCCAGCCGCGGGCGTCGTCGGGCCGGCCGCGCAGCCTTTCGGCCAGGCGGTCGGCCAGCGCGACCATCTCGGCATCGCCGGCGGCGACGCGCGCCGCCAAAGGCTGGTCGGGAACGCTCGGGCTGCCGAGCACGGCATAGAGCCCGAAGCCGATCGCCGGCAAGGCGATGGCCAGGCCGTAAAGCGCAAGAGGGCTGCGCGGCGCCGCCGGCCGCGCCTGGGCGCGATCGGCCGCGCGCAACATGCGGCGCTGGATCTCGACCTCGGCTGCCTCGCGCTCGGCGGCCGAAATCAGGCCGCGGGCGACGTCCTGGTCGAGTTCCTTGAGCTGGGCGCGATAGACCGCCAGCTCTTGCCCGCCCGCGTCCTCGGCGCGGCCGCCGCGAATCAAGGGCCAGGCCGCACCGACCAGCGCGAGCACGGTCAGGGCGCCGAGGGCGAGATAGAGGCTCATGCCCGGTCGCGCTCCTCGATCAGCGCCTTCAGCCGGCGCCGCTCCTCGGCGCTCAGCGCCTGGGGCTGCGGCGGTCTGGCGCGGCGGCGGGCGAGCGCGAACACCGTCGCCAGGGCCGCGATCAGGATCAGCCCCGGTCCCAGCCACAGCACCAAGGTGCCGAGCTTGAACGGCGGATCGAGCAGCACCCAATCGCCGTAGCGCGCCACCAGGAAGCCGCGCACCTGGTCGTCTTTCTCGCCCAGCGCCACGCGCTCGCGCACGATCATGCGCATGTCGCGGGCGAGATCGGCGTTGGAATCCTCGATCGACTGGTTCTGGCAGACCAGGCAGCGCAGGCCGCGGCTGATGGCGCGGGCGCGCTCCTCCTGCGCCGGATCGGCCAATTGCCGCTCGGGCGCGCCGGGCAGGCCCTGGCCCAGCGCCAAGCCCGCCCACAGCACGAGGACGGCCAAAGCGCGGATCACGAGCCCAGCTTTCGCAACAGTGGCATGATCTTGTCTTCGATGTCCTCGGGCCGCAGCGCGCCGACATGCTTGAGCAGGATGCGGCCCTGGCGGTCGACGATGAAGGTCTCGGGCACGCCGTAGACGCCCCAATCGATCGACACCCGGCCCGACAGGTCGGCGCCGGTGCGGTCGTAGGGATCGCCCAGGGAGTCCAGCCAGGCGGCGGCGGCATCGGGCCGGTCCTTGTAGTTGATGCCATGCACCGGAACGACCTTCTTGGCCGCCAGCTCGACCAGCAGCGGATGCTCGACCCGGCACGGCCCGCACCAGGATGCGAAGACGTTGACCAGGCTGACCTCGCCCGCGCGCAAGTCGCGCGCGGCAAGCCCGCGCTGGCGGCCCTGGACCGGCGGCAGGTCGAACTCGGGCACCGGCTTGTCGATCAGGGCCGAGGGAATCTCGCGCGGCTTGAGCTGCAAGCCGACCAGCAGGAACAGGCCCAGCACCACGAACAGCCCGAGCGGCAGCAGATAGCGCAACCGCATTTCAGTCCCCGGTCGCCGCCTGGGCGGCGCGGCGGGCGCGGACCGGGGCCCCGACCCGGTGTCGGCGATCGCTCAGCGACAGCGCACCGCCAGTGGCCATCACCAGCGCGCCCAGCCAGATCCACGACACCAGGGGCTTGTGATAGAGCCGGGTGGCGAAGCCGCCCTCGCCGTCGGGTTCGCCGACCACGGCGTAGAGGTCCTCGGTCAGCCGCGGGCGGATGGCGGCTTCGGTGGTGGTCATCGGCGGCACGGGGTAACGACGGGTCTCGGGCTCCATCACCGCCACCGGCCGGCCGTCGCGGGTGACCTCGAAATGGCCGCGCAGCGCCAGGTAATTGGGGCCGTCGAGTTCGCGCGCGCCCTTGAAGTCGAATTTGTAGGGACCGACGGCGACGGCATCGCCCGGCCTCAATGCCTGGATGCGCTCGGTCTGCCAGGCCTCGGACGCCACCACCCCCATCGCCATCAGGCCGACGCCGAAATGGGCCAGGCTCATGCCCCAAGCGGCGCGTGGCAGGATGCGAAGCCGCGCCCAGCTCTCGGCCAAGGGCGCGCGGAACAGCCGCAGCCGTTCGGCCAGTTCGACCAGCGGCGTCGTCAGCGCCCAGGCCACCAGTCCAAGGCCGATCGCTCCCAGCGCGGCGTGACGATCGGCCAGCGCCAGGGTGATCAGCGCCACCGCCAGCGCCACGCCCAGCGCCACGCCCAGGCGCCGCGTCACCGCCGGCAGATCGCCGCGCTTCCACGCCAATAGCGGGCCGAAGCCGAGCGCGATCGCCAGCGGCAGGAAGGAAGGCGCCAGCGCGGCATGGAAGAAGGGCGGACCGACCGAGACCTTGTCGCCGGTCAGCGCATCGAGGAACAGGGGATAAAGCGTGCCCAGCAGCACCGTCGCCGCCATCGCCCCCAGCAGCAGGTTGTTCAGCACCAGCGCGCCCTCGCGGCTCAGCGCCGCGAACCACGACCGCGCCACCAGCGCCTCGGCCCGCGCCGCGAACAGCGCCAGCGAGCCGCCGACCGTGACCGCGAGGAAGGCGAGAATGAACAGCCCGCGCGCCGGATCGGTGGCGAAGGCGTGGACCGAGGTCAGCACGCCCGAGCGCACCAGGAAGGTGCCGAGCAGCGACAGCGAGAAGGTCAGGATCGCCAGCAGCACGGTCCAGGCCTTGAGCGCTTCGCGCTTTTCCACCACCGTCGCCGAATGCAGCAGCGCCGTGCCCGCCAGCCAGGGCATCAGCGAGGCGTTCTCGACCGGGTCCCAGAACCAATAGCCGCCCCAGCCCAGCTCGTAATAGGCCCACCACGAACCCAGCGCGATGCCGACGGTCAGGAACGACCACGCGGCCAGCGTCCACGGCCGCACCCAGCGCGCCCAGGCCGGATCGACCCGACCCTCGATCAGCGCGGCGATGGCGAAGGCGAAGGCGATCGAGAAGCCGACATAGCCGAGATAGAGGAAGGGGGGATGGAAGGCGAGGCCGGGGTCCTGCAGCAGCGGATTGAGGCCGTTGCCGTCGGCCGGCGGCGGATCGATGCGCTGGAAGGGGTTGGAGGTGAACAGGATGAAGGCCAGGAAACCGAGCGCGATCATGGCCTGCACCGCCAGCACGCGGGCCTTGAGGCTGGGCGGCAGGTTGGCGCCGAAGGCGGCGACGCCGGCCCCGAACAGCGCCAGGATCAGCGCCCACAGCAGCAGCGATCCCTCGTGGTTGCCCCAGACGCCGGTGATCTTGTAGAGCAGCGGCTTTTGCGAGTGCGAGTTGGTGGCGACGTTGATCACCGAGAAATCCGAGCCGAGGAAGGCCTGGGTCAGCGCGCCATAGGCCAGCGCCACCAACAGGAACTGGGTCAGCGCGGCCGATCCGGCGAAAGCCATCAGCCCGCGATCGCCGCGCGCCGCGCCCCACAGCGGCAGGCTGGCCTGGGCCAGCGCCACGCCCAGCGCCAGGATCAGCGCGAAATGGCCAAGCTCGGCGATCACGATCCGCCGCCTTCCTTCCAGTGGCCGGCCTTCTTCAGCGCATCGGCCACTTCGCGCGGCATGTAGGTCTCGTCGTGCTTGGCCAGCACGCTGGCGGCCACGAACACGCCCTCGCGCAGATGGCCCTCGGCCACCACGCCCTGCTTTTCACGGAACAGGTCGGGCAGGATGCCGCGATAGACCACCGGAATGGCGTTGACGGTGTCGGTGACGCGGAAGCGGATCTCGGCGCCCTGGCGCTGGACGCTGCCCTCTTCGACCAGGCCGCCGAGCCGAAAACGCTTTTCGGCCGCGGGCGGCTTGGCCAGGACCTCGGTCGGGCCGAAGAAGAACACCAGATTGTCGCGCAGCGCGGTCAGGCTGACCGCCACCGCGGCGCCCAGCGCCAGCAGCGCCGACAGGATCAGGCTGAGGCGGCGATGCTTAGGCCGCATCGCTTCCGCCCGCGCCGCCGCTTTCGCGTTCCAGCGCATCCAGCCGCGCGCGCGCCGCGCGCCGGGCCGCGATTCCGCCCAGCGCCAGGCCCAGCATCACGGCGAAGGTCAGCCCATAGGCCGGCCAAATGAAGGCGCCATGCCCGCCCATCGCCAGGAACTCCGCGCTCATGGCCGGTCGGCGCTGCGCTTGAGTTCGAGCACGCGCGCTCGCCGGCCGAAAATCTCGGCCTCGGCCCGCACCAGCACCGTCCAGGCGGCGAACAGGCTGAACCCCAGCGCCATCACCAGAAGCGGCGTCAGGATCGAGGCGTGGATCGCCGGCCCGCCGGCCTTGAGCACGCTGGCCGGCTGGTGCAGCGTGTTCCACCAATCGACCGAGAACTTGATGATCGGCACGTTGACGAAGCCGACCAGGGTCAGGATTCCGGCCGCCTTGCCGCCGCGCTCGGGATCGTCGTGCGCGGCCCGCAACGCAATGGCGCCGAGATAAAGGAAAAACAGCACCAGCACCGAAGTCAGCCGCGCATCCCACACCCACCACGCGCCCCACATCGGCTTGCCCCAGAGCGAGCCGGTGGCGAGCGCGGTCAGGGTGAAGGCGGCCCCGACCGGCGCGCAGGCCTTGGCCAGGAGATCGGCCACCGGATGGCGCCAAACCAGGCTCATCAACGCGAACGCGGTCATGGCGGTGTAGATCGACAGCGCCAGCCAGGCCGAGGGCACGTGGACGAACATGATCCGCACCGTATCGCCCTGCTGATAGTCGGGCGGGGCCTCGAACAGGCCGAGATAAAGGCCGGCGGCGATGGCGACCGCGGCCAGGCCGGCTAGCCAGGGCCGGAAGGCCGCGCTCAACCGCAAAAAACGGCCGGGATTGGCCAGGAAATGCATGGTTTCGATATACGCGGCGGCGTCCGCCAAAACAAGCCAGGCCGCTGTTTCATCCGGCAGACGAACGCGCCTCGGCCACCAGCCGCGCGGTGGCGGGCTCGATGCGCTGCTTGAGCTCTGCCATGAAGGCGTCGCGCTCGAGCCCGGGCGCGATCGGTTCCTGGAACTCGACCACGATCTTGCCCGGTCGCAGGGTCAACGCCCGCGCCGGCCAGCACAGGCCCGAATTCAGCGCCACCGGCACCACCGGCACCGCCAGGAACTTGTAGAGCGCGGCCACGCCCGGCTGGTAGTCGAGCCCGTGCTCGGGCGGGGCGCGGGTGCCCTCGGGGAAGATCAGGATCGGCTGGCCGCGGCCGACCGCGCGCTTGGCGGCCTCGATGGTGGCGCGCAGCGCCTTGGCTCCGCCGCGGCGATCGACCGGAATCATCTCGACCTTGCGGGCGTATTGGGAATAGCCCGGCAACCGCATCAGTTCGATCTTGAGCACGATCGCCGGATCGTCCAACAGCAAATGATAGACGAAGGTGTCCCAGGCGGATTGATGCTTGGAAGCGACGATGCAGCCGCCCTTGGGCAAGCGCTCGGCGCCGCGCAGTTCCCAAGTCACCCCCACCAGATGTCGCAATAGCCAGAGATTGCCGCGCGCCCAGCGCTCCATCTGGCGCACGGTCTCGATCCGCTGGCGCCGCAACAGCGGCAGCGAAATCAGGATCATCGACAGCGTCCAGCCGTAGAAGGCGAGCTGGAATGCAAGCGAGCGCAGGACGATCATGCCGCGAGACTAGAGCCCGAGCCGGGTCCGCGCCAGCGCGGCGAGGAACTTGGCGTATTCCCCCAGCAGCAGCATGGCGGTCGGCGGCCGATGCCACCAGCTGCCGAGCGGCGCCAGCGTGTCGCTGACCGGATGGGCCAGGAAGGCGCCCTCGGGCATGGCGGCGCGCAGTTCGACCAGGCTGCGCGGCATGTGATAGGCCGAGGTGACGACGATCAGCCGCCGAAAGCCGTGACGGCGCGCCCAGGCGGCGATCTCGGCGGCGTTGCCGCGGGTGTTCTGTGCCGAGCGTTCGAGATCGACGCAGCACGTCGCCTTGGCGGCATCGACCGCCAGCACCGGCCGCAGATGGATCGGGTCGGTGCCCCAGGCCACGCCCGAAAACAGCAGCCGCCGGCCGCGCCCGGCGCGCAGCAATTCGAACCCGGCATGCAGCCGCTCGCTGCTGCCGGTCAAAACGGCGATGGCATCGGCCTCGCCGGCGACCGGCGCGCGGCCGAGCTGGGCGACGAACCACAGGAACCCCCCCAGCCACAGCAGCCCGAGCGCCAGCGCCCCCAAGAGCCAGCGCTGCGCGCTCACGGCATGCGCCTGAGCTGCGAAAGCACCGTGGCGCGGGCGGTGGTCCTCGCCACCAGCGCCGCCAGCACCGGCAAGAGCGTCAAGGTCAGCCACGCCCACCAGTCCAGCGCCAGCCGCGGCAGCAACGGGCCCTCCATGCTTTCGCCCAGCACGACGAACCCGACCAGCGTCGCCAGCGCCACCGCCAAGCCGAGGATTCCGCCTTTGGCGCCGAGGCCGAGGAAATGGTCCTGGAACTGGCGCGCGATATAGGCGTCGCGCGCGCCCATGAGGTGGATGATGTCGATCACCTCGAGATGCGCGGCGAAGCCGGCGCGGGTGGCGAACACCACGATCGCCACCGCCGCCAGGCCGATCAGCCCGACCGCGGCCAGCGCCAGCGCCTGGATGGCGCGCGCCGCCGCGACCAGCCCGCCGGTCCACAGCGAATGATCGTCCAGCCGCGCGCCCGGCACGCTGGCCTCGATGCGGCGGCGAAGCTCGTCCAGTCGGGGCGGGGCCGCCGGATCGATCGTCAGGTCGATCAGGATCGGCAGCGGCAGTTCGCCCGGCAGGTTGCCGCGCCCGAGCCAGGGTTCGAGCAGGCCGATCAGCGCCGGCCGGCCCAGCACCTCGTGGCGGGCGATGCCGGGCGTGGTCTTGATCACCTCGATCGCCAGCCCGAGCCTGCGGTCCTGTTCGGCCGAGGGCGCCGGGTCGATCTGGATCGTGGCGCGGTCGGTCAGGGCGCGGTTCCAGCGCTCGATCGCGCCGTTGATCGACAATGCCCCGCCCAGCGCCAGCGCCGCCAGGTAGACCATGATGCCGATCACCCAGGGCAGGATGCGGGCCGAGGGATCGCCCTCGAGCTGGAGGTCGCTGCGCCCTCGGCTCACGTTGCCCCCTCGACCTGCACCATGCCGGCGCGCAGGCGCAGCACGGGATGGCCGAAGCGCTCGATCAGTCGTCCGTCATGGGTGGCGATCACCACCGTGGTGCCGACCCGGTTGAGCTCCTCGAACAGGTACATCAGCCGATAGCCCAGATCGGCGTCGACATTGCCGGTCGGCTCGTCGGCCAGCAACAGCCGCGGCCGCGCGATCACGGCGCGGGCGATGGCGACGCGCTGCTTCTCGCCGCCCGACAGCGTCGCCGGCCGCGCCGTCATGCGATCGGCCAGCCCGACCCAGGCCAAGAGCTCGCCGACATGGGCGCGCATCTGCGCCTCGGGCGTGTCCGCCAGCCTGAGCGGCAGCGCCACGTTGTCGAACGCCGAGAGATGCGGGATCAGCCGGAAATCCTGGAACACCACGCCGATGCGTCGGCGCAGATCGGGCAGCCGATCCCGCGCCAGCCGCGTCACTTCCTGCTCGAACATGGTCAACAGCCCGCGCGAGGGCCGATTGGCCAAGTACAACAGCCGCAACAACGAGGACTTGCCGGCGCCCGAAGGGCCGGTCAGGAAATGGAACGAGCCCGCCTTGAGCTCGAGGGTGATGTCGCGCAGTACCTCGGGTCCAAGGCCGTAGCGCATGCCGACATTTTCGAACCGAACCACGAATCCCTCGCTGGCCGCCAAGCTCGCATGGCACGGATTTGCGGGCAAGTCCGCGCCGTTTTGTTTGCAGCCTGGGCGCGAATCGCTTAACCTGTTGGAACATCGAGAGTCTTTGGCGGATGCTGATCGCCTGCCCTAAATGCGGCACCCGGTTCCGGGTCGACCCGGCCATGCTGGGTGCGGGGAGGCGCGTGCGTTGCACGGTTTGCGACCAGGTCTGGTTCAAGCACGGGCTCAGCGGCCGGCGGCCGACGCCGCCGCCGGCTTGGCCGCCGGCCGAAGCGGCACCGCCGCCGCCGATGGCCATGCCCGAGCCCGAGCCGATGCCGCTGCCCGAGCCTTTGCCCGAGCTGCCGGCGATGCCCGAGCTGCCGGCCGAACCCGAGCCGCCGCCCGAACCCGAACCCGAGCCGCCGCCGCCCGAGCCCGAACCGGAGCCGCCGCCGCCCGAACCCAAGCCCGAGGACATCGAGCCGCGGCCGCGCAAGACGCCAGCCAAGAAACCGCCCAAGGCCAAGGAGACCAAGCCGCGCGGCAGCCTGGCCTGGATCGGCTGGGTGATCGTCGGCGTGGTGATCGCGGGGCTGTTGGCGGGCGTCGTCTTCATGCGCAACTTCATCGTGCTCTACTTGCCGCAGGCCGAGCCGGTCTACGAGGCCCTTGGCCTGACGGTGAAGCTGCCGGGCCACGGACTCAAGCTCGACAAGATTCGCTCCTCGGTGGCGCGCGAGGGCGACGTGCTGATCCTGATCGTCGAGGGCGAGGTCGAGAATTCCAGCGACGAGACTCAGCCGGTGCCGCGCATCAAGGTCACGCTGTTCGATCGCTCGGGCAGGGAGGTCTATTTCTGGACCTTCGCGGTCGATGCGGCCGAACTCGAGGCCGGCAAGAGCGTGCCCTTCGCCACCCGCCTGCCAAGCCCGCCCGACCGCGCCTTCCGCCAACAGGTCAGCTTCGTGCGCGAATAGGTAATCCTCGATATTTCAAGCGGTTGAGCAATGACCTAGAGTACGTCCGGATAGGGGGCCAGAACGGCCTTGGGGGGGCTATGGCACGCATCCTGGTGGTCGAGGACGAGCCGGCGCTGCGGGAATTCCTGCGGCGCGCGCTGACCAAGCGTGGCGACAACGTCGCCATCGCCGGTCACGGCGGCGAGGCCATGCTCAAGCTGCGCGACGGGCGCTACGACCTGATGCTGACCGACATCGCCATGCCGGAAATGGACGGCATCGAATTGGCGCTGAAGGCGGCGCAGGATTTTCCCGCGGTGCGGCTGTTGCTGATGACCGGCTACACCGACGAAAAGCGCCGTGCCGAGGCGCTCGAACACCTGGTCAACAAAGTCCTGATGAAGCCGTTTTCGATGACCGAGCTGTTCGCCGCGATCGATGCGGCGATGGACAAGCCGATGGCCGAGGCGGCGCCGGGCCAAGGCGCGCGCAGCGCATGAAGATTTTCGATCTCGCGGGCAAGGTGGCCTTGGTCACCGGCGGCAATGGCGGCATCGGGCTCGGCATGGCCGAGGGCTTGGCCCGTGCCGGCGCCGAGGTGATGATCGCCGCGCGCGATGCCCGCAAGTCGAAGGCGGCGGCGGCGCGCCTGGCCAAGCTCGGGCCGGGGGCGGACTGGATCGCGACCGACGTCGCCGATCCCGCTTCCTGCCGTGCCATGGTCAAGGCGACGCTGGCGCGCTTCGGCCGCATCGACATCCTGGTCAACAATGCCGGCATCAACATCCGCAAGCCGCCCGAGACCTACGCGATCGAGGAATGGCAGCGGATCATCGGCATCAACCTGACCGGCGCCTTCCTCTGCGCCCAGGCTTGCCATCCGGCGCTGAAACGCCGCGGCGGCAAGGTGATCAACATCGGCTCGATGACCTCGCTGTTCGGTGCCTCCTTCGCCGCCCCCTATGGCGCCTCCAAGGGCGGCATCATGCAATTGACCAAGGCCTTGGCTTCGGCCTGGGCCAAGGACGATATTCAGGTCAATTGCGTGCTGCCGGGCTGGATCGACACCGATCTGACCAAGCGCGCGCGCCAGGACGTGCCGACGCTGCACGACAGCGTGCTCAGGCGCACGCCGGCCGGACGCTGGGGCAAGCCAGGCGATTTCGCCGGCATCGCCGTGTTCCTGGCTTCGGCCGCGTCGGATTTCGTCACCGGCGCCGCGATCGCGGTCGACGGCGGCTATTCCGCCCAGGGCTGATCCCGGCATTCGATCTTGACGGCCCATACCAAGCTGCGATGAGCATGACTCATCGCAGCTTGGAACGGCCATTGAGGCCGCGCGCCTTATGGCGCGTGAGCCAAGGGCGCGGATGCGCCCGCCCGGCGCCTGAGGGTGCGTTGACCGGCCACGGTCAACGCAGGAGCCGTATCAAGAGTCGCTGACGATTCCCTTGCGTTCCCAATCGCCATAGCGGGTCGGCTCGGGCCCCGCGGGTCCGCCCCGTTCGCCCGGCGGCTGCACCAGCTTGATCGCGGGCTTGGCCGGGCTTTTGGGCTTGTCGCCCGCCGCGGGCGCATGCGGCGCAGGCTTGGGATCGGTTTCGGTCATGGCGCTTGCAATCGGGTCGCGGCACATTACTTATGCCGGGGCGGAGGAATTTTCCATCATGAACCTGTTCAAGACCGGCGTCTTGCTGGCGGCCTTGACCGCGCTGTTCCTGTTCATCGGCTATGCCATGGGCGGCGAGGGCGGCATGCTGATCGCGCTGGCCATGGCCGCGGGCATGAACCTGTTGGCGTGGTGGAACTCGGATCGCATGGTGCTGGCGATGACCGGCGCCGAGGAGGTCGATCCCCAGCGCGCGCCTTCGCTCTACGAATTGACCCAGAAGCTGGCGGCGCGGGCCGAGCTGCCGATGCCGCGGCTTTACGTCATCCACGAGGACCAGCCCAACGCCTTCGCCACCGGCCGCGACCCCGAACACGCCGCGGTCGCGGTCACCACCGGCCTGGTCGATCGGCTCAGCACCGAGGAACTGGCCGGCGTCATCGCCCATGAATTGGCGCATGTGCGCAATCGCGACACGCTGATCATGACCGTCACCGCCACCATCGCCGGCGCCATCGGCATGCTGGCCAACATGTTCGCGTTCTCGAACATGTTCGGCGGCCGGCGCGACGAGCAGGGCCAGGGCGGCGGCGGTCTCGGCGCCATCGGCGGCGTGGTGATGATGATCCTGGCGCCCTTGGCCGCCTCGCTGGTGCAGATGGCGATCAGCCGCAGCCGCGAATACGAGGCCGACGCGCTGGGCGCCGCGATCTGCGGCAATCCGCTGTGGCTGGCCGGGGCCTTGGATAAGATCGCCCGCGAAGCCCAGGCGATCGACAACCCGACCGCCGAGGCCAAGCCGGCGACGGCGCACCTTTACATCGTCAATCCGCTGCATGGCGGGCTCGCGGGCCTGTTTCGTACTCACCCTTCGACCGAGGAACGCATCCGCCGGCTTGAGGCCTTGGCCGGCCAGGAAATGGCGCCGGCTGCCGCGGTTTCCCGCCCGCGCGGCCCCTGGGGTTGAGAGCGAGGCCAAACTCTTACTTGGAGTGACTTGTCAGGGATCGTCGCTAAGTTATAGTATATAAAGCGATTCGTGACATGCTGAACCCCCGGCTCGAGACCCTGCTCGATTCGCCGTTTCGGCGCATCGACCGCCTGTTGGAACCGATCAAGCCGCCGTCCGGCTTGAAACCGGTGATCCTGACCGTGGGCGAACCCCAGCACCCCCAGCCCGATCTGCTGGCCAAGGTGCTGCGCGAAAACGAACACGATTACGGCACCTATCCGCCGATTCCCGGCACGCCCGAGTTCCGCCGCGCCGTCGCCGACTGGCTGACCCGGCGCTATGCCCTCCCGGCCGGGATGATCGAGCCCGATCGGCACATCGTCCCGGTCTCGGGCACGCGCGAAGGCTTGTTCCTGCTGGCGCCGGCGGTGGTGCCCGAGACCAAGGGCGGCGGCAAGCCCTTGGTGCTGATGCCCAACCCGTTCTATCAGGCCTATATCGGCGCGGCGGTCGCGGCCGGGGCCGAACCGCATTACGTCGCGGCGCGGGCCGAGACCGATTTCCTGCCCGATCTGGCCAGCATCGGCCCGGCCAATCTGGCGCGCGCGGCGCTGGCCTATGTCTGCACGCCGACCAATCCGCAAAGCACGGTCGGCGATCTCGACTGGCTGAAGCGCGTCATCCTGCTGGCACGCGAGCACGATTTCGTGGTGGCGATCGACGAGTGCTATGCCGAGATCTACGACCGCGCGCCGCCGCCGGGCGGGCTGGAAGCCTGCGCCCAGCTTGGCGGTTCGATGAAGAACGTGATCGTGTTCCACTCGCTGTCCAAGCGTTCCTCGGTGCCGGGCCTGCGTTCGGGCTTCGCCGCCGGCGATCCCGAGGTGATCGCGCGCTATACCCGGCTGCGCTTCTATTCGGTCGCCGGCATGCCGATGCCGGTGTTCGCCGCCTCGACCGCGCTGTGGCGCGAGGAAAGCCATGTCGAGGCCAATCGCGCGATCTATCGCCGCAAGTTCGACATGGCCCAGCGCGCCATCGGCAACCGCTTCGGTTTCCGCCGGCCGGCGGGCGGATTCTACCTCTGGCTCGATGTCGGCGACGGCGAGCGCGTCGCCAAGGAGCTGTGGGGCAAGGCTGCGATCAAGGTTCTGCCCGGCGGCTACATGGCGCGCGACGTGCCGGGCGAGGTCAATCCGGGCAAGCAATACATCCGCATCGCGCTGGTGGCCGACGAACGCGCCACGCAAGAGGCGATGCAGCGTTTGGCGGAGGCGCTTTGACCATGGCGATGGCGGAATCCCGCGAGACCAAGGAACGCGCGCCGTTGCTGCCGCCCGAGGCGGCGCGGTTCCTGGCCAATCGCGTCAAGGAGATCGCCGGCCTCGGTCTGATCGGGCTCGCGGCCGCGTTCGGCGCGGCGCTGGCGACCCACAGCCCGGCCGATCCCAGCCATTCCGTCGCCGCGGCGCGCGCCG
>Ga0194120_10004222_pt1 | contig 22432 bp, 24 predicted proteins | sample TA2MahCa65mmetaG_FD_148642 | JGI IMG/M metagenome (GOLD analysis project Ga0194120, IMG submission 148642) | Freshwater microbial communities from Lake Tanganyika, Tanzania - TA2015019 Mahale Deep Cast 65m | ecosystem: Environmental > Aquatic > Freshwater > Lake | place: Tanzania: Lake... | reverse complement strand
TTCCACGATGACCCATAAAAAAATTTTTTAGTAATATAATAACCCTCGTAATCGGCAAAAGTAGCCGGTTGCAAGGGTTTTTTATTTTCCACAATATTTCTTTAAAAGGGAAAGCATATGAGCGAACCATGCAAAATGTTCAGCGTCGTCCTACCATATAAAACATTTGAAAAACTTAAGACCGTTGCAAAAGAGCATGATGTTTCAGTTGGCAGAACCATCAGGGATGCTGTCGATTCATTTTTAAAAAATCCAGAAATCAGATCAAAATCGGTAAGACCTTGAACAGGACAGTAAAAAATGACATTAAGCAAAGAAACCATCCTTAAAGCCATAGATAAACGAAAATTCTACCAAGAACGAATCAAGTCACTTCAAATCAACGACAAGCCTGATGTTTTAGGGCTTTGTCCCTTCCACGACGACCACAACCCCAGCCTAAGCGTAAACCTTAAAACTGGCTTATATCGCTGTTTTGCATGCGATGCAAAGGGCGATTTATTTACGTTTTACCAGGATTGGAAAGGCGTTGATTTTCCTACAGCGTTGAAAGAATTGGCGGTAATTGCCGGAGTTAGGGAGATCAATTCAACGACCGTTGCGACCTTCAATTACACGGATGAAGGTGGAAATATTTTGTACCGAAAAAAGAGAATCGAGCCATGCAGAAATGGAAAACCGAAAGAATTTGTTTTTGAACATCTGAAGGATGGTAAATGGGCTTTGAGAAGGGGCGGCAAGGCCGTTCTGTACCGACAAAACGAACTTATCGGGGCGGAGTATTGCTTCATCCCAGAAGGTGAAGCCAAAGCGGATTTGCTGGCTTCATGGGAATTAACTGCTACCTGTTTGGATTCCGGGGCAAATTCAAAGCTGACAAAAGAACATGTCGAGGTATTAAGCAAGATTAAAAGAATTTTTATATTACCGGACAATGACGAACCTGGCAAAGGGTACGCTCTAAGGTTTGCTGATGCTTTAGCCGGTAAGGTGCAGAAGCTAAAAATCGTTCAATTACCGACGCCAGAAGCAGGGGGGGATATCATTGATTGGGCAAGGACGCCAGGCAACGACAAGAAAAAGTTTCTGGAGATTGTCCAAAATGCTCCTGAAGGGATTCCCTTTGAGGTTGAAGGGCTAAAGCGCAAAAAGAAATCATCTGCCACTAATGTAAGTAGTATTAGTATTGTGGGGTGTACAGACACAGGCAATGCCGAGCGGTTGGTTGTGAAATATGGCAGTAAAATCAAGTATTGCCATGCATGGGAAAAATGGCTGATTTATAACGGTAAGCAGTGGGTTATTGATGATTCCGGGCAAATAATACAATTTGCAAAAGCTACGGCAAAAGCCATTTTTAATGAAGCTGCAAACGCTGGTGATTACGAAACTGCCAAAGAGCTTTCAAAGTGGGCGCTTAAAAGTCAGCATAGAGAGAGATTACTGGCAATGGTAAAGTTGGCGGAAAGCGAACCCGGCGTTCCAATATCACCAGGCGAAATGGACGCTGATCCCATGCTTTTAAATTGCGAAAATGGAACGCTCAATCTCAGAGCTGCAATATTGCAGCCACACGACCCGGCGGACTTCATCACAAAAATTATCCGTGTTAGATATGAACCGGAAGCAATGCGCGAGAAATGGATTGAGTTTCTTGAAGATATTTTCAATTGGGATCAAAATCTTGTCGGATTTATTCAAAGGGCTATCGGCTATAGCCTAACAGGTGATACAAGCGAACAATGCGTTTTTATCCTGTACGGCTCCGGCGCAAACGGCAAAAGCACATTTATAAACATCGTTTCTGAGCTTTTAGGCGATTTTGCACAAACAGCGGATTTCAGCAGTTTTATTGTTCGGAAGCATGAAGGGGTGAGGAACGACCTTGCGAGAATGTGCGGCAAACGATTTATTTCAGCGGTTGAAAGCGAAGGAGAAGGAAGGTTGTCTGAGGTTATTGTAAAACAATTAACAGGCGGCGATATTATAAAGGCACGATATTTATTCGCAGAATTTTTTGAATTTAAACCTACCTTCAAACTCTGGCTGACTACAAATCATAAACCGAACATTCGAGGGACGGATCATGGTATTTGGCGACGTATCAGACTAATACCCTTCAACAAGACTTTTTCACCGGAGCAACAAGATAAGCAGTTGTTGCAAAAGCTACGGATGGAGCTTCCTGGCATTCTGGCATGGGCGGTGCAAGGCTGCCTTGAATGGCAAAAAAAGGGATTGCAGCCACCAGAAGCAGTAACAACGGCTACCGAAAACTACCGTGGCGAAATGGATGTTATCGGGCTTTTCATTCAGGAATGCTGTTTTGTGTCGGATGATTCTTCTGTAAAAGTTGCCAGCAGTGATTTATATGACGCTTACCGCAAATGGTGTGAGCAAAATGGAGAACATCCGATTGACAATAGAAAGTTTGGAATACGGATTACTGAAAAAGGCTTCGGCATGAAACAATCGGGAGGAACACGTTGGCGGCTAGGGCTTGGCTTGCATACCTAAAAAAGTACCGTTAGTACCATGAGTACCGTCACTTTAGGATAAGTTTCTACGTGAAGCGGCGTCTAAAAGAAAGTATTGGAAATTAACGGTACTCTCGGTACTAACGGTACTGAAAAGATGAAGTTTGGTTAGCGGCACGATCGTTTTAATAACCGTAATTTTTAAGAAAGGTGAGGTATAAAAGCTATAAACCCTTTATTAATAGGTACTTCCAGCGTCTTTAGACTGCGGGTGGCAAGCGACCGCACGGTTTGCCTAGAGAATGGCGGCAAAGCGGGGTGGTGTTGTTGAATTTTATTCACAATATTTTTTAAAAAAGCCTGAAACACCTATATTTTACAAGGGTTTCGAGGCGATTAAAAAAAAGGGCAATTTTATGAATTTGGATGTTTCTATAAAGAGGGTTAAGCGGTGAACAAATTAAGTGGCGTCCTGCCGGGCATGGAAAGATTTCTACAGGAGCAACCCCATTACCTAAGTTTGAAGGAAATTGCACAATGTTTTGGCGTATCAGTGAACACGATAAGCCGCTGGGTTGAAAAAGGAATGCCCGTTGTGCAAAAAGGCACAAACGGTGAAAAATATTCCTTTGATTTGCAGACGTGCAGGCAGTGGCACAAGGAAAATTTCCTTAAAAACAGTAACCAGGAATCAACGGGTGATGTTCCGCCGGTCTCTGTTTCAAGGGCGCGGTATGAACACTCCAGGGCGTTGCTGGCAGAATTGGATTTGCAGGAGCGGGAAGGCACGCTGGTTAACGTTAAAGCAATCCAGAATCAGCTATTTATAAAAATACGCACCATCCGGGATATGATTCTTAATATTGCACCGCGTGTATCTTCTATCGTTGCGGCGGAGCTTGGTTCTCCGGAAAGTGCGTATAAGGTAAGCAAGGTCATGGAGAAGGAAATACACACTATCCTTGAGGAAATGTCTAATATTTCTGGGGAAAAACAGGAGTTGCCAAGTAAAGAATTTGGTTAATGTCAACATTAACCGTGTAAATGCTGACATTAATTCCGCAAAAAACCAAAAATAGTGGAATAAATGACAACATTAATCAGGAAACAGAAACAGAAACAACGTGGAAGCTTTAAATCAGGAAACCCAGGGGGCTGAAGATATTCAGCCCTTGGATTATTCAATTTAACCGAAACAATTTTTCAAACAGGAGGGGAAAAAGATGGCAGTAATGAACACTCCGGGTCAATCGGAGGGGCTTTGGAACATGGAGCAGGCAGCGAAATATCTGGGAGTAAAGATATCTTGCTTATACAAATTGACGATGCAACGACAAATTGCTTTCGTCAAACTGGGAAAGCTAAACCGTTTTCGTAAGCAAGATTTAGATGAGTTTATTTTACAAAATCTTTCTGAGGTCAAAAACCGTGAGTAAGACGTTAAAATCTCCAATTTGTAGGATCGGCGGCAAGGGAATGCTGACCGGCTGGCTTCGGCAATTCATACCGGAGCATGTTTGCTATATCGAAGCTTTTTGCGGGGCGGCTTCACTTTTGTTTGCAAAGGAACCGTCAAAAGTTGAGGTTTTAAACGATATCGACCATCACCTTATAAATTTTTTCAATGTCCTGAAACATCCCGGGAAAAAGGAAAGGTTAACAAAATCTCTTGAATACTTCCCATACTCGCGGCGTCTGTGGGAGGAAATTCGAAGCCAGTGGAAACAAGGTCTGTATCCTACCGAGGAGATTGACCGTTCCGTCTGGTGGTTTTATTTAAACCGTGCTACCTTTAGCGGCGACCAAGAGCGGGGAGGCTTTGCTGTACCTTCCACAACTGGCCGGAATCCTGCAAAAACCTTTGCGAATGCTATTGACAGCTTTGAACATGTAGCCGGAAGGCTTCGGAATACCACGATTGAATGCTTGCCCTATGATGAGGTTATCCGGCGTTATGACAGTTCCGAAACACTATTTTACGTTGATCCGCCTTATGGGGGCGCTGAACATTATTACGGCGACAGCTTCGCAGAAAACGACCATTACACTCTTTCGGGACTGCTTCATAGCATAAAAGGCTGTTGTATGGTCTCACATTATGCCAGCGGGCTTTACAATTCGTTATATGCCGATTTTTACCGGCATGAGTATCAGAGTTTCAAGGGTAGCCATAAATCGGCGGGGGAATCGAAGCCGAAAACAACGGAATGCATTTGGCTTAATTATAAGCACGAAGGTTTCTTTGAAAGGGTATAGTGAGGGTTAATGTCCCATAGACGCCAGTTTTGCTCCGGAGAAGCAAGGCGTTCTCTTATTTGAATGGCAGTGTCTATCTTATCGTCGAGGGAGTCTATTTTGGAGTCTAACCTTTTGATTTCCGTTGTTAAGACCGTTTTTAGGGAACTAATTTCAGAGGTCATTTCAGATTTCAGAGAATCAATCCTATTGTCAAGGCGTCTGATTTCAACCTGAATTGATTTTAACTCAGGAGCTACAATATCTTGTAAGGCTTGTTTGACTTGTGCATATACGCTCATAATTTTCAAATAATATCAAATTCAACACAAATGCATCAAACTAAAAAAGAATAAATAAAAAGGGGTTAACGTGCAAGATTTTATCTTTTGGGTTTTGCTTTATACAGCAATCAGGGTTATCAGTTGGATTATGTTTTAATGAGTATGCTTGCGTTACGTTTCTTTCGGGGGATCAATAGCTTAACCGTGTTTATGTTTCTGACTGTATTTCAGCCATGCAAGGAAAATAAGGCAAGATACAATTACTATGATATAAATAATGCCAAGACCTGTCATTTTTTATTCTCCTTCTTATCTAAAGCGAGACCAACAAGAAGCGGGATTATAGTAGCTATAATTCCAACAACTAATATCCAGTACTTTAAATTGGATGGATTTGCAAGTTGTGCTACCACTAAAGCCGCAAAATCAATCTTTGCTATGTCATAAAAGAATTTTGCTAAATTACTCGCTTGCTTATCATTCATACGCAACATTTTATCAAATACACCAATAAAAGGAAATAATAAATAAAGGATATGAAAACACATAAAAAGACTTGACATAGTTTAAAAAATGCGGTAAGTACGTACCTTGTTTGCAATATATGCTTGTGCAGAAGCGTTAAAACAGAATTGGCATAGCTACCGATGGGCAAGCATGCCGTGAAGCCGTTGCCCCTGATACTGCACTATCAGGGGTTAACGGCTTTTTTTATGGAAAGGGGGTTGTTTTATGGAAAAACATCTTTTTACATGTAAAGATTGTGGTTCTCATGATCTTGTGGTCGCTGAAGAAGATGACTACGAAATATTTTGTTCCAAATGTGTAGAAGAAGCTGACGAAAGGGATTGGGAAGCGGAAGAAGATGTACCGGAAATAGATGAAGAAGGGGGCGAGGGATGATTATAAGCGAGAGGCGGCTGCAGATACGATCGGCGAAGCATATTGTTGATGCGATACGTGAGAAGTTGGACAGGGAGTCTGAGATTGACAGAAACAAGGAACATTTCTGGACTATCGGAGTCAACAATAGGAATGTAATTCAGTATATCGACCTGGTCGCACTCGGCACGCTTAATAGCGCACCGGTACACCCACGCGAGGTATACCGGCTCGCGGTAATGAAAGGCGTGGCGTCAATTATAGTGGCGCACAATCACCCTGGCGGCGATCCTGAACCAAGCGGTGAAGATAAAAATATTACCGATAGACTTAAAAATGCCGGAGATATTCTCGGTATAAAGCTACTTGATCACATTGTCATAGGTGAGGACAGTTTTTATTCCTTTTCAGCTTTTTTCTGATTGCCTTAATGAATTTAAACGTTTTTTGGTGGCGGGAGGGCTTTATGGCTAACGGCGAAATAAAAACACAAGTAAAAAACGCAGTAATGAAAGAATATGAGAATGATGAGAAAAACAAAATAAGCGGAACTTTAATATAAAGGGGGCAATGTATGGCTATTCGCTGGAGAAAGTATTACGGAGAATGTAAAGGAAAACGTAACGAAGGGGATAAATACGGCAAGGTTATTGAAAAGGGCATTAAATGCAATGGCAGACGTGGAAGTTATTGCCCTTCAGGTGTGCCTAATCCTTGCGGGCAATGGGCAATCGATTACAGGGAAATAGATGGCAGATGGGTATCAAAGGTTTTCACGGGCATTTCACGGACGGAAGCCAAAGACCGTTTAGAGGATATCAGATCAAACATCCGAAGGGGTCTTATCGGATTGCCGCAGTTAAGAAAGATGCCTACCCTTAAGGAATATGCCGGAAAGTATCTTGAGTTATCCAGAAGGGACAAAGAGAACACGTTACTTGCGAAGAAAAGAGCGGTCAGGGTATTGGTACAATATCTTGGGGATTATCGTTTGGGCAAGATCACCCCGTTTATAATCGAAAGATATCGTCTTAAAAGGAAAGAAAAAGATCGGGTGAAAGATACGGTTGTCAACATGGATATTGCCTTTCTCGGTAATATGTTTAACACGGCAATAAAACAAGGTCTTATCGATAAGAACCCATGCCAACAAGTAAAAAAACTCAAAACAACACAGGTTAAAGACCGGATATTATCACAGGATGAAATAACCTTATTGCTGGATAAATTGCAAGGCAAAGACAGATTAATGGTTTTGACAGGACTTTTTACTGGGTTACGTTTAGGCGGGGTCTTGGGTCTCTCATGGGCGGATATTGATTTCAATAAAGGTTTAATCACTTCTAACCACAAGACCGGGAAAATGATATCGATTCCTGTTTCTGATTTTCTGATGAGTGAATTGCTGAAGTGGAAAGAATCAAACTCCATCGATAAATTGTTTATTGAAGGCAAGATAACTCAAAAAGTAATCATTCGGTACAGTGGGCATTTCAGCCAGTTATTTAAGAGTTTAGGTATTCAGGATTTTACCTTTCATAACCTGAGACATACCTTTGCAAGTATCCTTCAGGGTGAACTTGGTGTCGGTGCCGTGGTTGTTCAGGGGATGACGGGTCATTCAAGCTTAGGGATGCTACAGAAATATTCACATACCGGTATGGACTCAAAGAAAATTGCTATCAATGCCCTAACTGAACATGTCTTGAATACACAATCAAAGACCTCTTTAGCCATAGCACAGTAGACAAAGTACGACTACGGTACGACATGGCTTTAAGAACGCCAATAACGAATTGCCTTGTAAGGCTACAGCGATAAGGGTTACAGGGTAATGGGCGGAGAAAACAGTAAATTAGTGCTTGTTATTTTCCAGGAGGGCCTTCTTCAATCGGCAATTCCGGGTGTCTAGACCATTCATTCCACGAACCGAAGTAAACCCTAAGGTTTTTAAAACCCGATTCCTTTAAAGCCACGTAGGTATTTGAAGCTCTTGACCCTTTAAAGCAATAAATTACGATATCATCATTTGGAGATATTCCCTGTTTCGCGCAGAGCTTTTGTATTTCCTCTTTGGATTTGAAGGCGGGCACTGCAAGTGTTTGATCCATAAACTCATACCATTCTATCCATTTTGCTCCCGGTATTCTTCCTTTTCTGGGCGCAAAGTCTACGCCGTAAGGGGAAGAACTTTTTCCAAGCCATTCAACCTCATCACGATCATCAAGGAGAGTTACCGATGGATTATGTAAAAGCTTGAGAACGTCGTCCTTTGTTGCCATAATACGGTTATTAAGATTAAGTGAGAAATCTGTTGGTTTTGGTGTGCTTATCTTTTCAGTTACAGGAAATCCCGCTTTTATCCATGCGGATAAACCGCCATCAAGAATTCCTGATTTTAAATGCCCTAAATAACTGAGGAGCCAATAACCTCTGCATGAACCTCCATATCGGTTATTTAAACTGTCTTCATAAACGATTGCGGTTTTTTCTGCCGATAAACCTGCGTTAGAGAAAAGGTCTTTATATTTTTTATGCATATTCGATAAACCTTCCGGAGTGCTTTCGCTAAGGTAGTAAAATATTTCCGGTATGTTTACTGCATCTGGAATATGTCCTTTTTTGAATAGCTCGGCATCCCTTATATCAATGAGGACTGTAGGTTTTCTGGCAATAAGTTCATTTAGTTCTTGTGGAGTGTACAGTATTTTCTGGCTCATTATTAAACCCTTTCAATGGATAAAAGTTACTGATTCAATAAAGAGATATTTGGATCGTATATGTGCTAATATAATCATTATCAAAAATATCGGTAATAATGCAATGATTTATTACTAGTGGAATTATGTTTCCTTATCTATTTATTTTTAAAAACAGTAAGAAAAAAGTGTGGATAATTTATAAAAACAAATGGTTGATCGCATGTTGATAATATGTTTATAATATAGGGTAAATATTGCTTTAAGTATCTTATGCTACAAGTATTAGACAAATTATTATTTTTTTAAATAATGTTTATAATAACCAGGAAAATGTTTCTTTGAAATTACAGTTATTTTGTATTTAAAGAATCATTTTCTGACTCAAAAAATCTTTTTACTGACGTATTAAAAATGATTGAAACAAGAACAAACTCAATAACATTGTGCTCTTTTAAGAATTTAATGAAACAGAAGGAAATTTGCCATTTTGTTACTACCAGAATGAATGGCTGTAGTCTCAATCCTTATGGTTCCCTAAACTTAGGATTTCATGTGGGTGATGATCCCCAGGCCGTGGTTGAAAACCGAAAACAGATAGCAAATTCAATGGGTATTCCGTTAAGTAATTTTATCACATCAAAACAAGTACATGGAGATCATATTGAGATTATATCTGAAAATTCTCGTGGTTGTGGTTCAAGTGATTACGAGACCGCAATAGTTGCGACAGATGCAATGATAACATCTGTTCAAAATATTTGCCTTATGGTATTAGTTGCGGACTGTGTGCCTGTTCTTTTTTTTGATGTGAGAAAAAAAATAATTGGAGCTGTACATGCAGGCTGGAAGGGAACCGTTCTTCGGATATCGCAAAAAACAGTGATGCTGATGAAAGACAAATTTGGGAGTTCAGGGAATGATATCCTTGTAGGTATTGGCCCTTCAATAGGACCATGTTGTTATCAGGTAGATATAGCAACAATCGTTAAGAACAATAACGATTTAAAAGAGAAAGGTGAAATAGTTTTACATGAAAAACATGATGGCAAAGGGTATTTTGACTTATGGGCAACGAACAAATTACAACTTATAAAACTGGGTATTCCGGAGAAAAATATAGAAACAGCCAATATTTGCACTTCCTGTAATAATTCTGTTTTCTATTCATATCGAAAAGAAAACGGGAAAACAGGGAGATTTGGTGTGGGAATTATGCTTAATAATAAATAACAACCCAATCTTTTCTTTCAGGAACATATAATAAAATGCAACGTCTTGTAAGAAAGTTTTACTTACAAAAAATTACGATGAATTAATCTCCGTGGTAAACAGGAATAAAAATAAACTGCTATCGTAGATATTTACCGAAAATAACATCCAATTTCTTTTTTGTTTCTTCCGGAACAAGGTTTTTGTTGGTAACGATAGCGTCTTTTGCTGCAGTAGCGCAGTTGCATGTCCGTTTTTGCTCAATTTTCGGAATAGCGGCTTTGAGTATTTTTTTTGCCATTTCTGCGTTTTTGTTGAGATTTGAAATGACCATCTCTAATGTTACGGCTTCCTCTCCCTCGTGCCAGCAATCATAATCTGTTGCCATTGCAAGCGTACTGTAACATATTTCAGCTTCGCGTGCTAATTTTGCTTCCTGCAAATTTGTCATTCCTATGATACTTGCTCCCCACTGACGGTATACATTTGATTCCGCGCGTGTAGAAAAAAGGGGGCCTTCCATACACAGATATGTTCCACCCTTATGTACTCGTGCATTTACCGATTTAGCAGAGTCATATAAGATTTTAGCAAGGTTGCCGCAAACAGGGTCAGCAAAGCTTACATGCCCCACAATGCCTTCGCCAAAGAAAGTGCTTATTCTGCCGCGGGTTCTGTCAAAAAATTGGTCTGGAATAACGATATCTAATGGTTTTATTTCCTCTTTCATGCTTCCAACAGCGCTTACGGCAATAATATGTTCGACTCCCAGTTTTTTCATTCCATAGATATTTGCCCTAAAATTGAGTTCAGAAGGTAATAAGGTATGTCCTTTCCCATGTCGTGGTAGGAAAGCAACCTTTTTTCCCTCTAAAATTCCTAAAGTGAAGTTATCGGAGGGCTTGCCAAATGGAGTTACAATTGATACAGACTCTACATTCTTAATACCTTCGATGTTGTAAAGTCCGCTTCCACCGATTATTCCAATCATTTGTTCTTGCATTCCGCATTTCTCCTTTATTATTCATTGCTTAAAGTAAAAGTGAGATTATGCGAAAATTATGATGTTTGTGTCAATATATAAATTTATAGAGAACGAACACCAAAATATTATGAGTGTTTTGCGGATAGTATTGTGCTGCATATTTGCGTTAAATAAAATAATAGAAAACACTTGAAACTAAATTTAAAATCTATTAGACTATGAAAGTTTTTATGAATACCGGTACAGATATAGTTATGTATTCACACTTCTTTATTTATTCGGTAACATCTTAACACTATTAATGATACTAAATTGCTTTAATTCTGTGTTTTAAAAGCCAAATTTAAAAATGATTTGATTATGGTTAAAGTAACATTGCCCGACGGGACAAAAAAGGATTTTGAAGACAATATTACTATTGGTGAAGTTGCAAGCAACATAAACAGTAAGATCAAAGAAGGTGCATTGGCAGGCAGGGCCGATGGTGTGCTTGTAGATCTTAATTATCCTATAAAAGATGATATTTCTCTTTCTGTTATCACTGAGGGAACGCAAGAGGGCTTGGAAATACTTCGTCATAGCACTGCCCATATTATGGCGCAGGCCGTTTGCAGGCTTTTTCCAGGGGTGAAACTTGGTATAGGCCCAACCATTGACAATGGTTTTTATTATGATTTTGATTGTTCTCATCATTTTACTACGGAAGATTTGAAAAAGATTGAAGATGAAATGTCAGAAATCATAAAGGAGAATCTCTGTTTTGAGAGAACCGAAGTGTCCCGTGATTATGCGGTAAAAGAAATGGAAAAAAGCGGACAACCTTATAAGGTCGAGCTTATAAAAGATATTGAAGATGATACTGTTTCTTTTTACAGACAAGATGAATTTGTTGACTTATGCCGCGGTCCTCATATTCAAAAGACGAGTAAAGTAAAAGCTTTTAAACTCCTTAGTGTTGCAGGTGCGTATTGGCGCGGGAAAGAAACAAATCCTATGTTACAGCGCATATATGGCACCGCGTTCTTTACCAATGAAGAACTTAAACTATATTTAAAGATGTTGGAGGAGGCTGAAAAGCGTGATCACAGAAAAATTGGGAAAGATTTAGACCTTTTCAGTTTTCATGAAGATGGTGGTGCGGGGCTTACTTTCTGGCACCCAAAAGGCGCAAGAATGAGGAGTATTATTGAGGATTTCTGGAGACAAGAACACTTCAAGAGGGGATACGATATCCTCTACAGTCCGCACATCGCAAAGATTAATTTGTGGAAAACAAGTGGTCATTGGGATTTTTATCGTGAAAGCATGTATTCCCCTATAGATGTAGATGGACACGAATATATTTTAAAACCGATGAATTGTCCTTTTGCTGTGCTTATGTACAAGACAAAACTTCGTAGCTATCGTGATTTGCCATTACGCTGGGGTGAATTAGGGACAGTATACCGGTATGAAAGATCCGGCGTTTTGCATGGCTTATTACGCGTACGGGGTTTTACTCAGGATGATGCACACATATTTTGCACTCCTGATCAGTTAGAGAAGGAGATTTTGAACGTAATTGAGTTGGCGCAATTTATGCTTTCAAGCTTTGGATTCAATGAGTATGAGATAGAATTGAGTGTCCGTGGAAAAGGCGAGAAAGAAAAATATATTGGCAAAGATGATGTGTGGGATCATGCGGAAAATTCTTTAAAAATAGCGCTTGATAAACTGGGTTTAAAATACGTACGTATGGAAGGTGAAGCGAAATTTTATGGTCCCGCAATAGATATAAAGGTAAAAGATGCCATCGGAAGGGGATGGCAAGGTCCTACGATACAGGTCGATTTTAATCTTCCGGAGCGATTTGACGTTAATTATGTCGGATCAGATGGTTATCATCACAGAGTAGTAATGATCCATCGTACTGTTATGGGTGCGATGGAACGATTTGTCGGTTGTTTAATTGAACATTATGCCGGAGATTTTCCTCTTTGGATTGCGCCAATACAGATAAGAATATTATCGATAACTGACGCGCAGATCGAGTATGCGAAGAAATTGCAAACACAATTGCTTTTAAAGAATTTTCGGGTAGAATGCGATACCGGCAGCAATAAAATTGGTTATAAAATCAGAGAAGGTACATTACAAAAAATTCCTTATTTATTGATCGTCGGCAACAAAGAAATGCAAGAAGGTTTGGTAGCAGTTCGTAGCAGGAAAAATGGGGATGAGGGAGTGCTTCCGGTGCAAGACTTTATTAGCAGAGTTGAGGAGGAGGTACGGGAAAAGAAATAATTTTAATTATGGAGGAGAATTTACATTTCACAGAACTTAAGGATTAACGAGCGCATCCGTGTCCAAAAAGTACGGCTGATTGACGAAAATAGCGAGCAAGTAGGCGTTGTTAACACTGATGAAGCGCTTGAACGGGCAAAAAGTGTTGAGCTTGATCTGGTGGAGGTAGCCCCTGATGCAGATCCACCGGTTTGCCGAATTATGAATTACGGCAAATTCAAATATAAGCAAAAAAAGAAAAAGACTCAAAAACAGAAGGTTGTCCAGTTGAAGGAATTAAGAATCAGGCCTAAAACTGGCGAACACGATATACAGACGAAGATTCGGCAGGCACGGAAATTTTTAGAAAATAACGATCGGGTGCTTGTGATTATGCTTTTTAAGGGGCGTGAACGGGCTCATTCCGATATGGGTGATAATGTTCTCAATCAGTTTATTACCGAGTTGGAAGATATTGCTAAAGTAGAGAAAGATCGTATTTCTGATGATAGAAGGATTGGAATTATTTTATCTCCTAAGTAAGATAAAAGAATTTTAAGGGTACAACTGTACCATTATGGAAGTTACAGTGTTTGGATGGAGAAAACAGATGCCAAAACTAAAACCACACAAAGGGCTTAAAAAAAGAGTAAAGGTAACTGCAAAAGGCAAGGTAAAGAGGCCTAAAGCAGGAAAGGGTCATTTAATGTCAGGAAAATCGGGGAGGAGAAGACAGCGGTTAAGAAAAAAGACGGAAGCGTCTCCGGCTTTTAGCAAAAATATAAAGAAAGCTTTATTAGAATAAATTATAAGAATTGTTGAATTTTATTGAAAGAGAAGTAATATGAGAGCTACAAACGGAAGTGCAAAAAAAAGAACAAGAAGAAGACTGTTAAAGAAGACGAAGGGATACTGGGGTGGAAGAGGTAATTTATATAAGAAGGCCATTGAAACATATATCCGTGCGATGGCATACTCCTTCAGAGATAGGAAGGTAAGGAAGAGGGAGTTTAGAAGTCTCTGGATTACGAGAATTAGTGCTGCTGTCAGGGAGCATGGTATTTCTTATAGCCGCTTTATTCGCGGATTAACAATCGCGAAAGTAGATATAAACAGAAAGATGTTGGCAGAGATGGCGATAAACGATAAACCAGCCTTTGCGAACCTGGTAGAGATGGTAAAAGGAAAAGTAGGGGCGGTATAATATTTTTTTTAGGTTTAGTTAATAAATAGCCCTGATAGTTTACAAAACATTGTTTACCGAAATAAATTCTTATTAAAACTATGTAATAGTTAAGGCACGCTTATTCCTCATATTTTATCAAGGAATAAGCGTGCCTGTATTTTTTATGAGGAAAAGGAATTCGTTCGTATGTCAGAAGAATTGCAAAATGTTCAGAAAAAATTCCATGATGAAGTTGTTACGATAAAGACACTGCAAGAGGCGGAACAACTCAAGGTAAAATATCTTGGCAGAACCGGGATAGTGAGTGAATTAATGAAGGTTATACCGAAATTACCTGTGGGAGACCGAGCCTCTTACGGCAAACAAATTAATTCATTAAAGGATGAAATCAGTAGAATTCTGACAGAACATATTGACAAATTATCTATTGGGAAAAAACCTGCGGGCAAGAGAGAGGTTTTTGATCCTACATTACCTGGGAAGATGTATAATCCAGGAAAAAAACATCCTATTACCCAAACGATTGAGGATATCAAGGACGTATTTTCCAGACTTGGGTTCGAGGTGGCTTACGGACCGGAAGTTGAATTGGAGTATTATAATTTTGACGCATTGAACATACCTTCAGACCATCCTTCGCGAACGGATTTTGATACGTTTTATATCAAAGATGATATTCTGTTGAGAAGTCAAACATCCACTGTTCAGATACGTATCATGGAAAAACAAAAACCACCGATTCGCATTATTGCCCCTGGTATCGTTTACAGGCCTGATACTGTTGACGCGCGTCATTCCTTTATGTTTCATCAGGTCGAAGGCTTGTTGGTTGATGAAGGAGTAAGTTTTGCAGACCTTAAAGGAACGTTAAATCAATTCATAAAATCATATTTTGGAAAGAACATTGAAATGAGGCTTCGACCCTCGTTTTTCCCTTTTACCGAACCGAGCGCAGAAGTTGACATCTCCTGCTCTCTATGCAGCGGAAAGGGATGTAGCGTATGTTCCTATAGCGGATGGGTGGAAATTTTAGGGGCTGGAATGGTAGATCCCAATGTGTTTGAGGCTGTTCATTATGATGCAGAGAAATACACAGGGTTTGCTTTTGGGTTGGGTGTAGAAAGGGTCACCATGTTAAAGTATGGTATAAATGACATTCGTCTTTTTTATGAAAACGACCTTCGTTTTCTTTCACAGTTTTAAGCGAAAGTATGCTTTGCCGGTTCACAAATTGTGGTTTCTTAAAGGTTGTGGTTGTAGAGCGAAGAGTATCTTCGCTCTGTATTTCGTAATTTGTGAATATTGCAGCCATCATTGCATTTTTATAAGAGAAAAACATAATTATGAAGATTAGTTACAATTGGTTAAAGGATTATATCTGCTTTGAATTATCTCCTAAAATGCTTGCGGATAAATTAACCGGTGTGGGATTGGTGGTGGCAAGTATAGAATCTGTTGAAGATGATTACTGTATTGAAATAGAAGTTACGGCGAATCGCCCTGATTGTCTCGGAATTGTTGGTATTGCAAGGGAAGTAGCCGCACTGACAAAAGGAAATATTCAATTTCCGGCGACTGATATTTCCGGCAGCAGTGGTGACATATCCCAACTTGTTAAAGTTGAAGTAAAGGAATCAATTTTGTGTCCGGAGTATACAGCGCGTGTAGTGCGTAATATCACCGTAAAACCCTCTCCGGAATGGTTGCAGAAAAGGCTGAAATGTATAGGGCTTCGTCCGGTAAATAATGTGGTGGATGTTACAAATTATGTAATGATGGAAACCGGACAACCACTTCACGCGTTTGATTTGGAAAAGGTCTCCGGCAGGCAAATACGCGTAAGAAGGGCAGAGAATGGAGAAGAAATAGTTGCTATTAATGGCGCGAAGCGCGTGCTTTTCCATGATATGCTGGTTATTGCTGATGAAAAAAGACCTGTTGCGATAGCGGGAGTAATGGGGGGAAAGGATACAGAGGTTACGGATTCCACAAAAAACATTCTGATCGAATGCGCACAATTTGAAACAAGGCAGGTAAGACGCACATCAAAGGCATTAGGAGTTGCTTCTGATTCTTCCTATCGTTTTGAGAGAGGCACTGATCCGTTGGGTCTGGATTATGCATCGAAACGAACCGCAAAACTGATTAGTGAAATTGCAGGTGGTGAAATTTGTAAAGGGGTTGTCGATATTGGCACGGCACGAAATGAGGCAAAAAAAGTAGTGCTTCGTGTTGACAGATTACAAAAGATTTTGGGTGTGGAAATAAACAGTGATGTAATACTTGATATTCTTGCTCGTCTGCAATTTAAAATTCTTAATCATGTGGATAATTTTATTGATATTGAAATTCCCAGTTTTCGCGGTGATGTTTCACGTGAGATCGATCTTATCGAGGAAGTAAGCAGAATTTATGACTATAATAATATTCCCACGAAGACATCAGTACATATTCGTGGCAGTAAAAAGAGTAAACATGAGATAGTGGAGAATTTCATCCGGGATAGTTTGGTAGGGTTAGGATTTTATGAGGCCAAGACATTTAGTATCGTTAATCCTGGTTTTTTGAAGGATGCAAATTTTTGGTCAGGAGAAGAAGCTGTTGAAATCGCAAATCCTTTACGGCAAGAGGAGAGTATATTGCGAACTTCATTGTTACCCAGTTTGGTAAAAGCAAAATTGCATAATGCAAACCACGGAAATGAACGGGTAAAACTCTTTGAAATTGCGAAAGTTTATCTTAAAGGTAAAAAGTTGCCTGACGAAAAAAACTGTTTGTCTTTGCTGGATTTTACAGATTTTTTTGAGGTAAAAGGGATTGTACAATTACTTTTAAAAAATCTAAAAATACGTGCAAAATGTGAATGGGTAGAATTTAATGAAACACGGTTGTTTAATGGTGAAAAAGCAGCCAAAATTTTACTGGAGGGTAAAACCGTCGGTTATCTTGGTGAAGCGAGTAAGGAACTGGGATTTAAAACACCATGTACCTTGCTGGAATTGGATGTTGATGTGCTGGTTAGAAAAGCGGATTTTGATAAGAAGTATTGCCTGCCTTCTCCATATCCGATGATTTTGAGGGACTTCGCAATCGTTGTTGACGAAGAAAAAACATGGGCATCGATAGAAAATTGCATTAATGAGTTGAAGATTCCTCTCTTAAAAGAAGTAAATTATTTTGATAGCTATCGCGGAAAACAAATTCAGGAAGGCAAAAAAAGCATTGCATTTAATGTGAGTTTCCAATCTCATGACAGAACATTAAAAAGTGAAGAAGTTGATAATGCGTCTGCCATAATACTTGATGCTTTAAACAAAAAACTAGGCGCTGAACTGCGTAAACAATAAATGATAGGAAATTGCGGAAAAATGGCAAGACTATCCCTCCCTCCTGTTTAAGGAGAAGTGAACAAGGAAAGGTTTCATTATTAGTAACACTTTAGCTTTTTGAAAAAGACATCGGTTTCCCTTATTTTATAAGGCACCTCTAATATTGGAGCATGGAGCAAATTTTACCTCCATTAACTCCGCACTTTAGTGCGGAGATATCCACAATAAATACACCGGCTTTGGTAGAGACAGGTTTGAAACCTGTCTCTACAACCTGGTACAGTAAAAGATATTGGGCAAACTTTACCTCAGGGCTGAAGCCCATGATTATTTCTCCCCTTAACCCCATGCTGAAGCATGGGGTTAAGACATGGGCAATTTTTCAAAAAACTAAAGTGTTACCATTCTTATCTTTTGGTCTGCAATAAAGTTGAGTATCTTCATTCCTCCTGCAATACTTCTGACAACAAAACGGGTCTGTCTATAGAAACTATACTGATTAATCTACTTGACACATTAAAAGCCTGAGATATACTACCTTTTAAAATTGATTATTATGTATCCAAATAAAACCAGGCGTAAAGATAATAAGGGAAGATAAAAAATTATGAAAACATACACAGCAGTAATAGAACGATGTCTGGATACTGGATTATACATTGGATATGTACCAGGTTTCCCGGGAGCTCATTCTCAGGGAGAAACATTGGATGAACTAAAACAAAATCTTCAGGAAGTTATAGAAATGTTGTTAGAGGATGGGGGGCCAAAGTTAGAAGGCGAGTTCATTGGAATACAAAATATTATGGTTGTCTAATGATGGGGAAATATCCCGTTCTAAAACCTCGTGAAGTTATTACAATTTTAGAAAAATTGGGGTTTGAAGAAGTCCGACAAAAAGGTTCACACAAACAATTCCGTCATATTGATGGAAGGTGTACGACGGTATCTTTACATAAAGGAAGAGACATTTCTCCAATATTATTAAGACAAATAGCAAAAGATATTGGTTTAACAATCGAAGCGTTTTTAAAGTACATATAGGATATAAAATGACAAGTGTTACGTAATAGTATTTTCTGAATGACTATGCAATGAATGAATTCGGTTTGTCCCGTAATGTGCGACATATAAAAATACATATTCTCTGACAAGTATTCTCAAGTCCCAACCCTTATAATGATTTTTCTCGAATTCTTCGAGCAATTTTTCCGAATCTTCAATGCCAATGCCTTCATTTACCGTATAATAATAATTTAAGGCAAGGTCCCATTCAGGATTCTTATAATAGGTAATACCATATTTGTCATTATCCCTGGTTACCGGAGCATATTTGCAAAGGTCGAATGTGCCGAATCCTATAGAATGCACAAATTCTTTATTTCTTTCGAGAAATTGTATTGTTTCCTGCGCGTCTTTATATGTTTCTCCCGGAAAACCGAAAAATCCCATTACATGATTCCAGATACCGGCATCAGAAGACATTTTGAGCATCCGACTGATAATATTTGTTGTTGTTGACTTGTCCATTAGTTTTAATACACGTTCGCTTCCCGATTCAAAACCCAAATGTAAATATTTGCAACCGGAATCAGATGCTGTTTTCCATATTTGCTCATCAATCAGGCTATTTTCGAATCTTAAGTGAGTCATCCATGAAATATGAACATTATTTTTAATCAATTCATGAGAAAGTTTTTTAAATAAAGCCGGAGGGTATGATTCATCCGGAAAGTGAAAATGATTCGAGTGGTATTTGTTTTTAAGATGAAGTATATCATTAATAACCTGAGAGATATTTTTAGCACGATAACCGGCGGTGTATCCTTCGCCATGATCACAAAATTTACAACGCCCCCAGTAACAACCTCTGGTGGCAACATAAGGCAATATCAATTCAGGAACAAAATATTTATCTAACGGTAAGCCTTCAAAATCAGGCGCAGGAAGCCTTGTAATATCTTCTGCTGTTGTTAATGGCGAAACGTGTATACCTGATGCATCACGGAATATTATGTTTGGAACGGATGCAGGATTCTGTGAAGAACCAAGTGTGTCAACTAGTTTAAGTAATGCGGTTTCTCCTTCAAAGACTATTGCACTATCAAAAAGAGCAAATAAATCAGGTTTATTTGGCAGTATATCACGCAGCCTCGTTACCGTGTTTCCGCCAATGGTGACGTGAATATGGGGAAAGTGTTCTTTGATAAGCGCGCAAAAGGTTAATGAAGAAATGAGTTGCTGTTTGAGTACAATTGAAATCCCGATGATGTCGGGGTTTTCATTTTTAATTGACGGATACAAGATGTATTTATAAACGTCTCTGTATATATTTACTTGAGTATCTTTTACTGCCTTGAGAAGTTCGGTGGAAATGAAAGTTTTATAGGGAAAAATTGTCTCCATTGGCGGCATGCAAATACTTGCAGGGGCGTATGCCAGTGAAATTACAGACGTCACTTTGTGGAAAGTGTTGATAGCCCATTCGAGTTTGTCAACATTGAAAAAATCCTTGGATGTGACAATTTTCTTTGCTTCTTCAGCATTTTTTGACAATTCGGCAATACGAACATTTGTGCAATTATTTAGAGCATTTTGAAGCGCTCTATCATTATTATCCAATCCGAACATCGCCGATTTATTCTTTAATCGTTCTAATTGGTTGGGAACTTTTTCTAAGACATGCTGAAGGCAACTATTGCTGAAAAACCAGTCATACATCTCAAGATTAATATCTTTCTGAACAACAGTGTGGCCGGCGGAACGCAATGCGGCAGTAAGTGCGGGAAGACTTAAATATGGTTCTGAGGGAAACCAATCCGGGGGAAACAGCAACATTACTTTCTTTGTTCGATGAGAGGCGGTTTTTGCGTCTATCGAATGTTCGGAATGCATTGCATTTATTTGTGATGTATTTTCCAATTATTTGTCATGGACAATTTCTGCGATAACACTCATCATTGAGCACTGCAACATAAGGTAAATTTCTGTATTTGTTATTGTAATCAAGTCCGTAACCAACAACAAAATCATCTCCCACATTGAAACAACAGTAATCAGGCTTGATTTTGCTTTGGCGTCTTCCGCTTCGGTTCAACAGCACGCAACTTTTCAAAGACGCGGGAGAATATTTTTTAATATCCGCTAATACTTTTTTCAGGGTATTGCCCGTATCAATAATGTCATCTATTACCAAAACGTGCTTGCCTTCGATATCAATTTTAAAATTGTGTATGATATTAACTTCACCTTTCGATATGGTAGAATCGCCATAACTTGAAGCGTCAATGGTGTCCAATCTTACGGAAAAAGGAATAAGCCTGATCAAATCTGCAAGAAATACAAGGCTTCCGTTAAGTACTGCAATAATTGTCCATTCTTTATTTTGATAATCGTTGATCAATGTTTTTGACAATTCAATTAATTTATCCTTGATTTGTTTCTCATCTACCACAACCCGTGCAATATCCTTTTCCACGTCACTTATCCTCCGCGAAATTATTGAATAAATTGTTGAAATATAAGTTGTAACAGCATGCTGCTATGGAGAGAAATCTGGTATTATCGGTTTCGTCGTTCCTGTAATAGCTGTTGTATAATGAGACCTTCCTTTGCAGCTTCATCAGCCATTCCGAGCTTATCGTAAATTACCTGCAGAACACTATGTGCTTTTTCTGCTGCAGGATTCAGTTCTATTGTTTTTTTCAACTCGGCAATAGCTTCATCGTACATATTATTTTTGTAATAGCAAACTCCTAAGAAATAATGTCCGTCTTCCAGTTTTGGGTTAAGCTCTATTGCCCTTTTACATACCGAAAGCGCTTTATCATGGTTTTCTGTTAAACTATAAGCAACAGACAAATAAAGGAGCGCCTCTGATTCTTTTATTGGATCGTTTTTCTTAGAATATAGGTCTACAGACGTTTTATATTCTTGTATTGCTTCCTGTGCCATTTGTTTTGCCAAATAAACAAAGGCAATGTTGTAATGAGCCTTTGGTTCTTCAGGATCAATTTGAATTGCACGTTTTAATTCTGCTAACGACTCGTCAAGCATCCCTTTTGCATAATAAGCAACGCCTAAATTATAATTGGCATCAAAGTGATCGGGATTAAACTCAAGTGCCTTCTTGAATTCGGCAATTGCTTCATCGTATTTTCTCTGATTAAAAAAAGAAAGCCCTTTTTTATTAAATGAGTCTGCTTTATTGCCACACCCGATAATGAAAATGCAAAGTATGCATAATAAATAAAACAATTTACGTAGAAACACGATGTGCATTTTATTAAAAACAAATAAATTGTAGAACATGAAGTGATTTTTTCTCTATGAAACGGTTTCAAAATATATTAAAGAAACATTCTAACCTCAAGATATCTTATTTTAAAGAACATATTTTATATTGTTACAATTTATGGGAAAAAATATATTCACGATTAATAGAAAAAAAGAAAAATCATGTTATTTACAAAGTAATGCACCGGTAATAAACATTATTGGGGAGGGGGTTATTGGGGTAATAAAATGTGGGTGTATTGCCTGAGAAACAAGCAATGTGAGGTGGTGGCATGTAGGAGGGGAGAAGAACAATTGACATGTTATCCACAATAAGTATGTTGATGTCGGACAAAAAAATGAGAAACTTTATCTGAAACAATACGATAAGAGAATTGTTGCGCACAGGGAGAACAAAAGATCGCGGTATCGGTAATCGGTGATATGAAAAAGACTTATGCAAAGGGAAATATAGTGGTGGGAAAAAGTGTGGTGTGCACGTGGGAGAAAAAAAATTTATTTTTATGATTTGAAAAAAGGGGCCATTTTTTTAACTCTATGGTCTGCCGACACGTTGCATTCGTTTTGTTCATATGCCAAAAAAAT
>Ga0194120_10004221_pt1 | contig 22436 bp, 19 predicted proteins | sample TA2MahCa65mmetaG_FD_148642 | JGI IMG/M metagenome (GOLD analysis project Ga0194120, IMG submission 148642) | Freshwater microbial communities from Lake Tanganyika, Tanzania - TA2015019 Mahale Deep Cast 65m | ecosystem: Environmental > Aquatic > Freshwater > Lake | place: Tanzania: Lake... | reverse complement strand
CGGCGCTGGCACCCCCTGGCGGCGAGGCTCCTGGCCGCGCGCGGCGTGGATCTGGCGGCGCCGGTGCTGGATTGGCTCGGCGACCACGAGCCGGAGACGGCGATCGGCTACCTGCAGGCCCGCGGAGATGCCTCGGGCGCGGTGCGGCTCATCCGGCGGCGCGGCATCCACTTGCTGGGCGAGGGCATCGGCGCGTGGCTGGCCGGCTTTCCGCCGGAGGTGCGGCGCGGCTCGCTCGAACTCGCGGCGCTCGAGGCGGCTTACCGCAACGCCAGGGGAGAGATCAACGACGGGGTGGCGAGTCTGGAAGAAGCCGTTTCCCGCCTGCGGCACGCCGCCGCGGCGCCGGCCCTCTTCGTGGCATTGCTCGAACTCCTGTACGGCTACTGGCTCAAGCAGGACTTCCCGGCGTTCGGGAGGGTCGAGGGCGAGGCGGCGGCGCTGGCCGAGACAGCCGATTTCGCCGATCGGATCCGCTACTGGAATCTCCAGGCCATCTGCCGCTTCGACGCCGGGGAAGACGAGGCGGGCGAGGACCTCACGCGCCGCATCCTGGCGGCCCCCCACTTCGGCCAGTCCGCGATCGCCTACATCCAGCAGATGGCCGCGCTCAATCTGGGCGTCCGCGAAGCGGCGCGGGGTCGTCCGGAAGAGGCCGCCCGGCAGTTCCATCGCGCACTGGCGCTCGCGCGGGAGTACCCGCATCACCCCAGCGTGGCATACGGCGCACAGGTGTATCTGGCCGCGTGCCTCTTCGATATAGGCCAGGTGAAGCGGGGAGCGGCCTTGCTTGCCGAACTGCCGCCCGAGCCGCCGGTGGCGGTGGGCAAGCACCGCGAGGCGGTGTTCAGGGCGCTCCTGGGCCACAGCCACGGTATCGCGGGCGACGCGCCTCGCGCCGCGGCTTACCTCGACGCGGCCCTGGGTCTCCTGACCGATTGCGGCCTGGGCGAGAGCCAGGAGGCGGCAGGCGTGCTCAACGAGCAGGCCATGCTGCACCGCCGGCGGGGCGAGTTCGCATCGGCCGAGAGCCGCCATGCCGGGGCGATCGCGCTCGCCGCGCAGTGGCCGCATGTGCGACTCGGGTACCTGGTCCAGCAGGCCGCGACGCGCGTCCTGGCAAGCGACGCGGCCGCCGCGCTGGAGGCGATCCGCACCGCGGCCGTCGTGGAAGCCGTCCATCCCGCCCCGCACCATCGGGCGGCGCTGGACCTGCTGGAAGCGCTGCTGGCCAGGCGCGCCGGGGACGGCCCGGCCGCCGCGCGCCTCGCGGGCGCCGCCGTGCAGGCGATCGTGAGCGGCAGCTACTTCCACCTGTGGATCGCCTTTCCCGAACTGGTGCCCGAACTGCGGCAACTGGTGGAAGAGACCGGTCATGGAGCGCTCGCCCGCGAAGTGCGGGCTCGCTTCCCGGAGGTGGCGGAATGGCAAGCGGGCCTTCCGGGCCGGGTGGCTGCCGGCGCCGGCGATGGCGCCGGTCTGGCGATTCGCTGCTTCGGCACTCTGGACGTGCTCGCCGGCGGCAAGCGCGTGGAGGCCTGGCCGCGCAAGCGGTCCAAGGCCCTGCTGGCGTGCCTGCTGACCGCGCCGCAAGGCCTGTCCCGGGAGGAACTCTTCGAGAAGCTCTTTCCCGAGGCGGACGAGTTCGACCCGGAGACGCGCCTCAACCTCCTGGCGTCATCCCTGCGCAAGATCCTGGAGCCGGACCTCGCGCCGCGCGGCAGGTCGCGCTACCTGGAGATCGGCGCGGGGCGCCTCCGCCTCGACACGCGGGCCATTCGCGTCGACATGCTGGAGTTCGAGGATGCCTACCAGTCCGGTGCCGCCGCCTTGGCTGGCGGCCGGCCGGCGGAGGCCGACGCGGCCTTCCGGCGGGCTTGCGAGCTGTACGCCGGGGATCTCTTCGCCGAGCCCCTCTTGCAGGAGATTTGCGACATCGAACGGCATCGCTGCAAAGTACGCGTGGCGCGGATGCTGCTGCACCTGGCCGAACGCGCGTTTGCGGCCGGCGCCTACGAGATTGCCCGCGCCCACGCGGAGCGCCTGCTGGGAATCGACGCGACCAACGAGGAGGCGCACCGGCAGCTCATGCGGATCTACCGGCTCTTCGGCCAGGAGGATCTGCTCGAGCGCCAGTTCCGGCTCTGCGAGCGCATCTTGCGCCAGGAACTGGATCTGGAGCCGTCCGGTGACACCAGGGAGCTGGCCGGCCGCTGATCCGGCCTCCTGCCTCCCCGGGGCTTCAAGGACCCGGCCGCTAACTCAGCACCAGGCGCTGGGAGCGGGCCACGAACTCGGCCAGGGCCTCGCCCTGCAAGCCCTCGTGGGCCAGACGCGCCAGGTCGAGGACGTGCCGGCACAGGTCGTCGGCGCGGTCGGTGGTGACGGCCTGCAGAGCCCGCTCCACGAGCGGATTGGCGCTGTTGACTACCAGGGTGCGCTTGCCCACGTTGCCCAGGTCGCGGCCCACCGAGGCCGAGAGTTCCTTGAAGCGCCGTTCGTACTCGGACTCGACGACGATGGCCGGCACGTCCGGCGACTTGAGCCGTGCCACCTTGATCTCTAGGCCAGTGGCGGCCAGGGCCTGCTCGAAGCGCTCCTTCACGCGATCGTCGAGGGTCTTCCCATGGGCATCCACGACGCGGCTGGCGTCGGACTTCTCGACCAGGTGCTCGCTGACGCTCGAATCCACGCGGCTCCAGCGGATGTCCTCCTTGCCCTCCATGACGTGGATGAAGTGCGTGTCGAGGACCGACGGGAGCAGCAAGGCCTCCATGCCTTCGGTCTTGAACAACTGCAGGTAGGTGGCCTGCTGATCGGCCGCCGACGCATAATAGACGTGCTGCGGGTGCTTCTCGCGGTTGCGGGCCAGGTACTCGTCGATCGTCGCGAGGCTGCCGTTGGTGGACTCATACAGGACGATCGGCCGGCAGGCCTGGTAGAACTTGTCATCCTCCATCATCCCGAACTTCACGAACGGGTGGACATGCTCCCAGTGCTTCTCGAAGGTCTCGCGCTGGGCCCTGAACAGGTCGTTCAGCTTGTCGGCCACCTTCTTGACGATGTGGGCCGAGATCTTGCGCATGTACGGATCGTTTTGCAGCGCGCTGCGCGAGACGTTGAGCGGGATGTCCGGGCAGTCGATCATGCCCTTGAGGACCGTGAGGAAGCGCGGGATGAGGTCCTGCGTGTTCTCGGCCACGAAGACCTGGTTGCAGTACAGTTGCACCTCGCCCTTGGCCACCTCGAACTCGTGGCGGAACCGCGGGAAGTAGAGTATGCCCTGGAGCCGGAACGGGTAGTCGGCGTTGAGGTGGATCCAGAACAGCGGATCGTCTTCGTAGGGATAGGCTTTGTGGAAGAAGGCCAGATATTCCTCGTCCTTTAGCGACGACGGCATCTTCGTCCACAGCGGCTTCTGGTCGTTGAGTTCCTTGCCGTCCAGGCGGATGGGCACCGGCAGGAAGTTGCAGTACTTCTTGACGACATGCTCGACGCGGGCCGGATCGAGGAACTCGCGATCGGCCTCGGCGACGTGGAGGATGACGTCGGTGCCCGTCTCGGCGCGCAAGGCCGGCCCCAGCGAGAACTCGAGGCCGCCCTCGGAGACCCAGGACGCCGCGGGATCGTCGGCGCGGTAGCTCTTGGAGACGACCTCGACCTTGTCGGCCACCATGAAGGCCGAGTAGAAGCCGAGACCGAAGTGGCCGATGATGAAATCGCCCTCCTGGCCCGGCTTGTAGCGGGAGAGGAACTCCTCGGCGCCCGAGAAGGCCACCTGCGCGATGAAGCGCTTGATCTCGTCGGCGCTCATGCCGATGCCCGTGTCCGAGACCGTCAGCGTGCCCCGGTCGCGGTCGATGCGGATGTCGATCGCCGGCGCGGCGGCGGTGACGCCCTCGGTGAGCGCCACGTGCTTGAGCTTGGTGATGGCATCGACGCTGTTGCTCAGGAGTTCCCGCAGGAAGATCTCCTTGTCCGAGTAAAGCCACTTCTTGATGATGGGCAGGACGTTTTCGGCGTGAATGGCCAGCTTTCCGGTCTCACGCTCGGCGGCCGACGTCGTCATCTCAGAAACACCTCCCTGGGCAGAGCAAATACGCCCGGCGGCCGGGAGGTGTCAATAGGGTCGACTCAACCCTTGTAGTACCAGTGCCAGGGTTCCCAGGAGTACGACTGCCGGAACCCGAACTGGCCCGCATTCTGCTGCAGCCAGCGGTGGGCGCCCGACTGGCCCATGTTGAGATCGAGCGCGCGGCCGGTCTGGTGCTCGCTGCGGCCTGGCGGCGCCACCCACTTGCGGGCTGCGGCCACGGACCCGTACTTCGCGATGGCCTGGTTGAACAGCTTGGCCTGGTAAGCCGGATCCCTGTAGGCCGAATTGATGAAGAGGTTTACGCCATCGCGCTTGGCGGCGTCGTACATCCGCTGGAAGGCCGCGGCCGTGCCAGGCGTCATCTGCTTGCCCTGCACGGTCGCGAACTTGCCGTCGTACTGCGCCCGATCCTCTGGATTGGTCGATCCCAGTTCGGTCGGGGTGGGCAGGCGGCCCAGGAAGTTGGGGCGCGCGTCGGCTATCTCGGCCCAGTCGGGATTGACGCCGAACTCCTTGGCGGCCGAGGCGCCGAACTGCTCTTCGTACTTGCGCATGGCGGCGCGGGTCAGCGGGCCCTTGAGGCCGTCGATCGGCCCGGGATCGATGCCGGCGGCCTGCATCTCGAGCTGCATCTGCTTGACGCCGTCGCTGTAGCGATCGACGTGCGAGTGCCTGACCGGCTGGCCGCCCTTGGATAGCGGTTTGGTGTCGCCGAGCGAGAGGTTGCTGGCCTTGCCACCCGCCAGGACCTTGCTGGAATCCCCGATCGCGCCCTTCAGCACGCTCGTCCTGGGCGGCGGCGGAGGAGGCGGGGGCGGCGGAGGTGGCGGCGGCGGCGGCGGCGGCGGCGGCGGCGGCGCGCTCGCCTTCAGCGACCCGGTGCTGCCGTATCCCATCCCGAGCTACTCCCTTTCGACCCTCATCCCACTCGATCGGGATTTCACCGGTCTAAATGCCGATCTTGCGAAACAAAACACAGGCTTAATGTGGTAGAACGGTCGAACGGCTCCCCTCGGGCCGGCTGAATGGAGGATTTTCATGACCACCGCCGTCGAAGCTCCCCCCGCCCAGTACGAAAATCTGCTGGTCTCCGCCGATGGCGCGGTGGCGATCATCCGCCTCAACCGCCCGGCCGCCCTCAACGCGCTTTCGCCGCAACTGATGGCCGAACTCGGGACCGCCCTGCGGGCGGCCGACGCCGATCCCGACGTCCGCGTCATCCTCCTGACCGGCGGCGACAAGGTCTTCGCGGCGGGCGCGGACATCAAGGAAATGAAAGAGGCGTCGCTGGTCGACATGGTCAACCGCAACATGATCGCGGCCTGGGACGCGGTGCGCAGCGTCAAGAAGCCCATCGTGGCGGCCGTGTCGGGCTTCTGCCTGGGCGGCGGCTGCGAGCTGGTGATGAGCTGCGATCTCATCGTGGCGTCCGAGACTGCCGTCTTCGGCCAGCCGGAGATCAATATCGGCGTCATTCCCGGCGCGGGCGGCACGCAGCGCCTCACGCGCTGCGTCGGCAAGTACCTGGCGATGGACATGATCCTCTCCGGCCGGCAGATCAAGGCGGCAGAGGCCCTTTCGCACGGTCTGGTCAGCCGCGTCTGGCCGGTCGAGGTCTTCCTGGAGGAGGCCCTCGAGGTGGCCAAGGAAATCGCCAGGAAGAGCCCGATCGCCCTGCGCATGGCCAAGGAGTCGGTCAACAAGGCGTTCGAGACGACCCTCACCGAGGGCCTGGATGCCGAGCGGCAGCGGTTTTACATGCTGTTTGCCACCGAGGACCAGAAGGAAGGCATGCGGGCGTTCGTCGAGAAGCGCAAGGCGCAGTTCACCGGGAGGTAGGGAAACATGGCATTCGATACGATCCTGTACGCCGTCGAAGACGGCGTCGCCACCGTCACGCTAAACCGGCCCGATCGCCGCAACGCCTTCAACGACCAGATGAAGCAGGAGTTGCTCGCGGCGCTCAAGGATGCCGAGAAGGATCCCGCCGTGCGGGCCGTGTGCCTCACCGGGGCCGGCAAGGGCTTCTGCGCCGGCCAGGACCTCGAGGGTCGCGTGGACGGGGCCGACCTGCCCATCGGCGAGATGCTCCGCAAGCTGTACCACCCCTTCATCGTGAAGATCCGTACGATGCAGAAGCCCGTCGTGGCGGCGGTAAACGGCGCGGCGGCCGGCATGGGCATGAGCCTCGCGCTGGCCTGCGATTACCGGGTCATGGCCGACGACGGCTACATGCTGTGCGCCTTCGTGAAGATCGGCCTGGTGCCGGACTGCGGCGCCACATACTTCTTGCCGCGATACGTGGGCATGGGCCGCGCGTTCGAGATCGCCGCCAAGGGCGAGAAACTCGATGCGGCCAGGTGCCTCGAGTGGGGTCTGACCAACGAGGTCGTCGCCGCCGCCGACCTGGCCGGCGCCGCGCAGGCCGTGGCCAGGACCTTCGCCGAAGGCCCGACGGCGGCCCACGGGCTCCTCAAGCGGGCTTTCAACCATTCGGTCGGCTTGCACTTCGAAGAACACCTCGAGTTCGAGTCCTACGCCCAGCAGGTAGCGGCTCGCACCGCCGATTTCGCGGAGGGAGTCAAGGCGTTTTCCGAGAAGCGGCAACCCGCCTTCGCCGGCCGGTGAGATAAGATAGGGCCACGAGGAGGACGCTAGCCGATGGTTACCGAAACCGACCTGCTCGCGCGGATCGCTCGCGGCGAAAAGATCGAGCGCCGGGACGACATGACGCCCGAGTACTTCCAGCACCTGGTGAATCTCATGACCCAGCAGGCCGACTCGGAGCTGGCCGGCGGCCTCGGCTACGTGCCGTGGATCGCCAAGGCGCCCACCATCGAGGAGAAGCTCGCGGTGGCGTCCATCGTGCGCGACGAGATCCGCCACGCCAAGGTCATGTACTCCCTGCTCAAGGATCTGGGCGTGGACGTCGAGGCCCACATCGGCCAGCACGACTACGACTTCCGCCTCGACGACTCGGAGGCAAACATCGGCACCGAGCGCCTGGCCGCCGACACCCGGGTCAACATCTTCTACTACCCGATCGACTCCTGGGCCGATTTCATCATGTTCAACTTCTGCATGGACCGCGGCGCCGGCCATCAGCTCGAGGACGTCAAGAACTGCTCCTACGCGCCCTGGACGCGGGCGATCGCCGGCATCTTCCAGGAGGAATTGGCGCACGTCGGCCACGGCAACTACTGGGTCAAGAAGCTGGCGGCCGATCCGGCCACCCGCGACGAGGCGCAACTCGCCCTCGACAAGTGGTACGTCCGCACGATGAACGTCTTCGGCCGGCCGGGCACGCGCAAGAACGCCGAGTACCGGCGCTTCTGCCTCAAGCTGCGCGACAACCAGGAGGTGCGCGAAGCGTTCACGGCCGAGATCCACCCGCTGATTCGCGAGGCCGGCCTGACCATCCCGCGCTGGGAGCCCGAGTGGGCCACCGAGGATGCCGTCGCCATCGCCGGCTGATCCCGCCGCGGGCGGCGTCGCGGTAGCCGGGCAGGGCGCCGTGGCGGCTTCCGCGGGTGAGGGCGCGGGCCCGGACGCTCGCCCCCAGGTCGTGGGCGTCATCGGCGCCGGGACCATGGGGCGCGGCATCGCGCAGGTTGCCGCCCAGGCGGGCTGCGAGGTGGTCCTCGTGGACGAGGACGCCGCGCGGCCTCGCGAGGCGATCGCCGCAGTGCTGGCCGACCTGGGCAGACTGGCCGATCGGGGAAAGCTCCCGGCGGACGCCGTGGCCGGGGCGCGCGAGCGCCTGCGGGCCGGGGCGGGTCTCGGGGACATCGCCGCGGCGGATCTGGTAGTCGAGGCGGTTTTCGAGGATCTCGAACTCAAGAAGCGCCTCTTTGGCGACCTGGAGTCCCGGGTTGCCGATCGGGCCATCCTCGCGACCAACACCTCCGCGCTGCCGGTGACGGCCATCGCCGCGGCCTGCCGGCATCCCGAGCGGGTCGTGGGCCTGCACTTCTTTAACCCCGTACCGCGGATGGCCCTGGTCGAGGTGATTGCCGGCCACCAGACCGCTCCGGCCGTCTCCCGGCGCGCGGCGCGCTTTGCCTTGGATCTCGGCAAGACGCCCGTTCAGGCCCAGGACACCCCGGGTTTCGTGGTCAACCGCGTCGCGCGGCCTTTCTACCTCGAGGCGCTCAAGATGCTAGGCGACACCGAGTACGCCTGCGGTGCCATCGACGCGGCTCTGCGGGCCGCGGGCTTCCGGATGGGGCCATTCGAGTTGCTCGACCTCATCGGCCTGGACGTCAACTTCGCCGTGACATCGGCCGTCCACGACGGCTACTTCGGCGAGCCCCGCTTCCGCCCGCATCCGTTGCAGCGCCGGATGGTGCTCGCCCGGCAACTCGGCCGCAAGACAGGGCGAGGCTTCTACGGCTACGAGGACGGGCAGGTCCCCCCCCAGGAGCCGGCACCCGAGTACGATCCCGCCGATCCGCTCGCGCTGCCCGGCCTGCATCCGGCCGCGGCCCGGGTGGTGGCGATGCTGGTCAACGAGGCCTGCTTCGCCCTGGGCGAGCGCATCGCGTCGCCGGGCGACATCGACCGGGCCATGGTGCTGGGCATGAACTTCCCCGCGGGGCCGCTCGCCTGGGGGGACAAACTGGGGCCCGATCGCATCGAGCGGTTGCTGGATGCGCTGCGCCTCTTCTACGGCGAGGAGCGCTACCGGGTCGCGCCGGTGCTGCGGCGAAGCGTCGCGCGGGGAGCTAAACTGACGGCGTCATGAACGCCGCCTGCATCCTGTCCGCCGTCCGCACCCCGATCGGCCGCCACGGCGGCGCCCTGGCCGGAGTCCGGCCAGACGACCTGGCGGCCCTGGTAATCAAGGCGGCGGTCGCGCGCGCGGGCGTGCCGCCGGCCGACATCGAGGACGTCATATTCGGCTGCGCCAACCAGGCCGGCGAGGACAACCGCAACGTGGCCCGCATGGCCCTCCTCCTGGCCGGCCTGCCCGAGACCGTCGGCGGCCAGACGGTCAATCGCCTCTGCGGCTCGGGCCTGCAAGCCGCGATCAGCGCGGCGCACGCCATCGCGGCCGGCGAGGGCGAACTCTTCGTGGCTGGCGGTGTGGAGTCGATGACGCGCGCCCCCTTCGTGCTGGCCAAGGCCGCCGCCGCCTGGTCGCGCGACGCGCAGCTATTCGACACGACCATCGGCTGGCGCTTCACCAATCCCCGCCTGGCCGCCATGCACCACCCCTACTCGATGGGCGAGACGGCCGAAAACGTCGCCGGGTCCTGGGAGATTTCCCGCGAGGACCAGGATGGCTTCGCGGCCGAGAGCCAGGCCCGCTGGCAGGCCGCTGCGCAGGCCGGCCGCTTCGCCGAGGAGCTAGTGGCGGTCGAGATCCCGGGCAAGAAGGGGGCCACGACCACCGTGGCGCAAGACGAGCACCCGCGGCCGGAGACGACTCCGGCCGACTTGGCCAGGCTCAAGGCGGCGTTTCGCGAGGGCGGCAGCGTGACGGCCGGCAACTCCAGCGGCGTCAACGACGGCGCCGCGGCCCTGGTGATCGCGTCGGAGCGCTATGCCGGGTTCGCGCAGGTCAAGCCCCTGGCCCGGTTCGTGGCGTCGGCGGTGGCCGGCGTCGATCCAGCCGTCATGGGCGTGGGGCCGGTCCCTGCCGTCCGCAAGGCCCTCGCCCGCGCCGGCCTGACGATCGACCAGATCGACCTCGTCGAACTCAACGAGGCGTTCGCGGCGCAGTCCCTCGCCTGCATCCGGGACCTGGGACTGGATCCGGCCAAGGTCAATGTCAACGGCGGCGCCATCGCGATGGGGCATCCTCTGGGGGCAAGCGGGGCGCGCATCCTGGCGACCCTGGTCCACGAATTGCGGCGCCGCGAAGGCCGGTACGGCCTGGCGACCATGTGCGTGGGCGTCGGCCAGGGTATCGCCGCGATCGTCGAGCGCGCCTGATAGCGCGGCTCTGATGACTTCGCTCCGGCATCGCGGCCGGCACGGAGGCCGGCCCCACCCGTTGCATCGGTGGCGCAGGCCTCCGTGCCTGCGTCCGATAGGCGCCAGGTCATCTGAGCGCCGCTATGAGGCCGGCAGAGACGCCGGCCCCACCCGAGGAGGCGCTGTGCCGGTTGCCTGAGGCCGGAAGAGACGCCGGCCCCACCCGAGGAGGCGCTGTGCCGGGTGGCGCCGGCCTCCGTGCCGGCGGGCGGCGTGGTGCAAAGGCTGCTGGGCGCCGCTATCAGGGCTTGCCGGGAACCGGCAGGATCCGCGGCTTGGCCGCCTCGATCAGCGCCACTACGTCCTTGTAGCCCATCTCTTCGGCGAGTTCCTGGGCGGTGCGGCCGCGGTCGGTCTTGAGTTCGATGTCGGCGTGGGCGGCCAGCAGGATCTTGACCGTGTCGACCTTTCCGTAGAAGGCGGCGCCGTGCAGGGCCGTCCATTTCAAGGCGTCCTGGGCGTTGAGGTCGGCCCGGGCGGAGATGAGCATCTGCGCGATTTCGGCGACACCGCTCTCGGCGCCTTCCATCAGCGCCGTGCGCTGGTCGGGGTCGCGCACGGTGACGTCGGCGGTGGCCGCGAGCAATGCCCGCACGCTGTCCGTCTGGCCGTCGCCCGCCGCCAGCACAAGCACCGGATAGCCGAACTCGTCCTTCAGATCGGGGTCGGCGCCCTGCGCCAGGACGAATTTGACCGTGTCGGAATCGCGCTCCCAGATGGCCTTGATCAGCGCCTGCGCCAGCTTGGGGTCGCGAGCCTTCGCCGCCGCTCCGGTCCGCGCCGGGGCGGCGCCCGAGTAGGCGGACGTGGCGGGTTTGCCGCATCCCGAAGCGATCAGGATGGCGGCTGCGAGCGCGATCGCGGGCCCTGCGTTTCCCATCGCATGTTCTATGGCGGGCCCGGCGGCGGGCCTTGCCCAGCTTCCAGTTATCGCCAGGTTAAGTTACTCTGGGCGTGGTAGGAGGAGAGAATGCGCCTGTTGATCTCGCCCGTTCTCGTGGCCCTGACCGCACTGCCGGCCCTGGCGGCTCCCGAGGTCTTCAAGGCGTCCGAGCCCATCCGCAAGCTGCGGGCCGTCAGGCTCGACGGCAACATCGCCGCCGTGAAGCGCTTCGACCTGTATCCCGACGCACCGCCAGGCAAACTCTTCGCCCTCGAGGTCGAGCACGATCCCGAGGTCAAGCCGCGCGTCGAACTCGCGGGCGGCACCCTGTCGCTGACTTCGGAGAGGCCCAAGCTCCTGCAGGGCTCGCCCGACCAGGAGTGGGACGTGCACCTCTCGCCACTGCCCGTGTGGGATCTGGCGCTCAAGTTCGGCGCGGCCCGGGCCATCATGGACCTGGGCGGCCTCAAGGTGCGCGACCTGTCGCTCTCGACCGGAGCGGCGACCGTGGAGGTCTTCTGGGAGAAACTCAATCGCGTCTCTCTCGAGCACGCGGAAATCGAGGGCGGCGCGTCGCGGGTCAAGCTGCGCGGCCTCGGATTCGCCAGGATCCAGAACCTGGCCTACCAGGGGGGCGCGGGTACGCTGGAGCTCGATTTCGCCGGCCCCCTCTCCGGGACGGCGCAAGTCGACATCCAGGCCGGGGTGGGCGCCATCGACCTCAAGGTGCCCAAGGCCATCGGTATTCGCGTCGTGGAGAAGGACGTGGCCCTTGCCCACGTGAGCTGGCCCGACGATCTGGACGGCCGCGAGACGCCCAATTACGCCAAGGCCAAGGGCCGCATCAATCTCAAGCTCACGGCGGCCGTGGGCCGGGTCCGCGTTTCGCGCATCTGAGCGATAATTGCGGGCCTGGAGGAAACCCATGACCGCTACGCTAGACCTGGTCCGTTACCCCCTGCTCATCGGCGGCGAAAAGGCGCCCGGCGCCGAGGGCCGCACGTTCGACGTCTTCGATCCGGCCACCGCCGAGCGCCTGGCGGTCTGCGACGAGGCGACCGCCCAGGACGTCGACAAGGCCGTCGCCGCGGCGCGCAAGGCCCTGGAGCGGTGGGCGACCACCCCGGCCGGCAAGCGCACCAAGATCCTCAACAAGGCCGCCGATCTGATCCGCGCCCGCGCCGACGACCTTGCGCACCACGAGTCGCGCAACAACGGCAAGGCGATTGCCCACGCCAAGGGCGAGGTGCTGTCGGGCGCCGAGGTCTTCGAGTTCTTCGCCGGAGCGGCCACCAAGATCTACGGCGAGACGGCGCCCCCCATCCTGCCGGGGATGCTCGCCTACACAGTGCGCGAGCCGGTAGGCGTCTGCGCGCAGATCATCCCCTGGAACTACCCGTTCATGATGGCCTCCTGGAAGCTTGCGCCGGCCCTGGCGGCCGGATGCGCCGTAGTACTCAAGCCGTCCGAGCTCACGCCCGTCACGGCGCTGCTGCTGGCCGACATCCTGGCCGAGGCCGGCGTGCCCGCGGGCGTCCTCAACGTCCTCAACGGGCCCGGCGAGACGGTGGGTGCCGCCCTGGTGCGCCATCCCGGCGTCGACAAGGTCGCCTTCACGGGCGGGACCGAGACCGGCCGGCAGATCATGCGCGAGGCCGCCGGCACCCTCAAGCGCCTGACCCTTGAACTGGGCGGCAAGTCGCCCAATATCGTGTTCGCGGATGCCGATCTCGAGGCTGCCGCGGCCGCGTCTTGCTATGCGATCTTCTACGGCGCGGGCCAGTCGTGCGAGGCGCGGAGCCGCCTGTTGGTGGAGAGCGCCGTTTACGACCGCTTCCTCGAACTGTTCTGCGAAAAGGCCGCCAAGATCAGGGTCGGCGATCCCCTCGACCCGCAGACCCAGGTGGGATCGCTGATCTCCGCCGAGCACTGGCAGAAGGTGGACAGCTACGTCAAGGCCGGCGTGGCGGGCGGCGCGAAGCTCCGGTGCGGCGGCGAGCGGCCCGCGGAGCCGAAGGGCGGCCATTTCTACCTGCCCACGGTGCTCGCCGATGTGGCGCCTGACAACAAGGCATTCCGCGAGGAGATCTTCGGCCCGGTCGTGACCGTCAGCCGGTTCGAGAGCGAGCAGCAGGCGGCCGATCTGGCCAACGCCGTGGATTACGGGCTCTTCGGCACGATCTGGACGCGCGACGTCGGGCGGGCGCACCGTCTGGCCGCCCGCATCAAGGCCGGCGGCGTCGGCATCAACACGCCATTTTCGGCGTTCCCCGGACTTCCCTTCGGCGGCTACAAGCAATCGGGTTTCGGCCGGGAACTGTCGCTCCGGTCCCTGGAGGCCTACACCGAGGAGAAGACCGTGCTCGTCAATACGGGCGAAAAAGCCCCCAACCCCTTCGGGGTATAAATGTTTGCGCCATCTTCAGGCGACTCATGCTTTATCCTTGATTGATAAACCTCAGCCATGAGCCTGAGTCTCCAGAAAGCCCCGGTTCCCATGACTCAAGACGCCAAGCTCCGCATCCTCATTTCCGACGACGAAGCGGAGATGCGGGATCTGCTTGAGATCACGCTGGGCAACAAGGGATACGAGATTCGCACCGCGGCGACCGGCCCGGAGGCGGTCTCGGTCGCCCGGGAGTTCCGGCCGGACCTGGTGCTCATGGACATCCGCATGCCCGGCGACTTCGACGGCGTCGAGGCCACGCGCCGCATCAAGGCCGATCCCGACCTCGCGACCACCGTGGTGATCGGGCAGACCGCGGTCGTCGAACTGAGCGAGGTCAAGCAAAACCTCAAGGCGGGATTCGACGACTACCTGGGCAAGCCCTATCTGCCCATAGACGTCATAGACGCCATCAGCCGGTTCTTCCCCGAGTCGCTCTGAGGCCGGTACCGGCCGAGCCTACGTGCTAAGATCGCCCCGGGTCGGCGGTGGACGCGCGCGGCCCCGGGAGGTACGGCGATGACCTGGGATGAGTTCATGGCTTTCGTGGCGCCGCTGGAAAAGGCCGAGCTACCGCTCGAGCGCCTGACCGAACTCGTCGGGGATCTCCAGTTCCCGCCCGCGCTGATCGAACCGCACAAGCACTTCGCCTCCGACAAGTACGCTCGAAACCTGATGGTCAAGAACCACCTCTTCGAAGCGGTCTGCATGTGCTGGGAGCCGGGCCAGAAGACGGTGATCCACAACCACGGCGACTCGTTCGGCGTCTTCTACGTCTACGAGGGCGAGCTCTTCTTCAACACGTACGAGCGCAACAACGGCGCCGAGCCTGGCAAAGCCCGCCTGGCGATCGCCCGGGCGGACCGCGCCGGGCCGGGCAACGTGCACCACGCCGCAATGGGCGAGATTCACGAGATGGGCAACCATCCGGAGCATCGCGGACGGACGGTGTCCATCCACTTCTACGCGGGCCCGATGGAGCGGATGGACGTCTTCGACATCGAACTAGGGACGGTGGAGAGCGTGGTCCTGCCGTACTTCGAAGCACCCGAGCGGAGCCTGGCATGAAGATCTTCCAGAACCCGACCGAGCTGATCGGCCGTACGCCGCTTCTCCAGCTTTCGCGCGTCACCCAGGGGTGCGCGGGCACGGTCGTCGCCAAGCTCGAGTCCTTCAATCCGGCCGGCAGCGTCAAGGACCGCATCGGCGTCGCCATGATCCTGGGCGCCGAGGCGCGGGGCGACATCGCACCCGGCCGGACGGTCATCGTCGAGCCCACCAGCGGCAACACCGGCATCGCCCTGGCCTTCGTCGCCGCGGCTCGCGGTTACCGGCTCATCCTGACGATGCCGGACACCTGCTCGATGGAGCGGCGGACGCTGCTGCTGTCGTACGGCGCCGAGGTGGTCCTGACCCCGGGCGCGCTGGGAATGCCCGAAGCCATCCGCATGGCCCACGAAATCGCGGTCGCGACGCCCAACTCCTGGGTCCCCCAGCAGTTCGAGAATTCCGACAACCCGCGAATCCACGAGGAGACCACGGCCGAGGAGATCTGGGCGGATACCGACGGCCAGGTGGACGTCATCGTGGCCGGGGTCGGCACCGGGGGCACCCTGACCGGCTGCTACCGGCGCTTGCGCGCCCGCAAGCCGGCGCTCCGCTTCGTCGCCGTGGAACCGGTCGAGAGCCCGGCCCTGTCGGGAGACGGTCCACCGCAGCCCCACAAGATCCAGGGCATCGGGACCGGGTTCATCCCGCGCAACGTGGATCCACAACTCCTGGCCGGCCTGCGCGACTTCTCGCTGGGCGAGATCATGAAGGTCTCCTCCGACGACGCCATCGCCTTCGCGAGGCGCCTCGCCCGGGAGGAGGGCCTACATGTCGGCATCAGCAGCGGTGCCATGGCGCACTGCGCGGTGGCTTTCGCCAGGCGCGCCGAGAACGCCGGCAAGCGCATCGTCGTGATTCTTCCCGACACCGGCGAACGCTACCTCTCGACGCTGCTGTTTTCCGCGGAGCGCCAGCAGGCGGAGAGCCTCAAGGCCGTGCAGTCGGCGAGCGAGGCCCTGCCCGCCCTGTCGGCCGCCAACGTTGGTCCCTAGCAAGCTTTGCTCCGCGATCTGATCGAAACCGCCGCTCGCATTCGCCGCGAGGATCCGGCGGCCGGCGGCATGGTCGAGGTCATCCTGTCGTATCCGTCCCTGCATGCGGTGTTCTGGCATCGCGTCTCGCATGCGCTCTGGAAGGCGCGGGTTCCGCTGATCCCGCGATTGCTCTCGCAACTGGTGCGGTGGTTCACGCTCATCGAGATCCATCCCGGCGCGCGGATCGGCCGGCGACTCTTCATCGACCACGGCGCCGCCGTGGTGATCGGCGAGACTTCGGAGATCGGCGACGACGTGCTGCTCTACCACCAGGTCACGCTGGGCGGCACAAGCACGCGCAAGGAGAAGCGCCACCCCACGCTCTGCGACAACGTCATCGTCGGGGCCGGCGCGGCGGTCCTGGGGGCCATCACGGTGGGCGAGGGCGCCCGCATCGGCGCCGGGTCGGTGGTGCTCCGCGACGTGCCGCCGCATGCCACCGTCGTGGGCGTGCCGGGCCGCGTGATGATGATCGAGGGCAAGCCGGTCGCGCCGCCCGAGAGCGAGTCGTTCATGCCCGACCCCGAGGCGCAGGCCATCAAGGCCCTCGCCGACCGCGTGGCGGCGCTCGAGAGCGAGATCAAGGCGCATCATCCCGGGCGGCCGGACAGGGCTGAAATCCCGCAGCCTGTCGAGGACTTCCTGCACGGCGCGGGGATCTAGCACCGGCGCTCCCGGGGGTTCCCGGCTCCGAGCATTCCGGGTACGAGAGATACGTGATTTCCCGCAAGTACTCCCTGGCACTCGGCCTGGGCCTGGGCCTGGTGCTCTGGGTCCTGTTCTCGGCGCCGTGGAGCCCCCTCGCGGCGGTGGAACTGGGCGCGGGCGACCTGCGGGTCGCTGCCCAGCAGGCCGTGGCGCGGCCCGAACCGTCGATCGTCGTCGTGGACATGGACGATACCTCGCTGGAGGCCCTGGGCGAGTACCCGTGGCCGCGCCGCCTCCACGCTCACCTGGTGCGCAAGCTCCACGGCTGGGGGGCCCGGGTTATCGCGTTCGACGTGACCTTCATGACCCGGGGGCCGAACCCGGCCGAGGACATCGGCCTGCGGCATGCCATCCAGGAGGCCGGAAACGTCGTGCTGGGCGGGCTGGAGCGGGACGTGCAGGCCGTCCGGGGCACTGTTGCGCAGCCCACGACCTACCAGGCGCCGTTCTTCGAGGCGGCCAACGGCGAGGTCAGTGCGTATCCGGACCCCGACGGCGCCATCCGGACCTTCCGGCTCTTCGGGCGCTCGGGTGCGCCCACCTTCGATCTGGCCGTGCTGCGCGCCGCCGATCCGGCGGCCGCGGCGCGCGCCGAGCGCAGGTTCGGCAAGGAGTCCGTGAGCATCCGTTTCGCGGGCCCGCCGCAGACCTATCCGACCGTGAGCTACTCGCTCGTGCTGGCCGACGTGCTGGATCCGCGCATCGACCCGGCGATCTCCCCGGAGGCCGACGAACGGACCGGCTCGTACGCCGATTTCTTCAAGGACAAGATAGTGCTGGTCGGGACGTCGGCGCCGCTGTTGCACGACATGTTCCACACCCCCTTCGCCCGGGGCGATTCCTGGATGCCGGGCGTGGAGATCCACGCCAATGCCATCGACACGCTGCGGCGGGGCGATCCGCCGCGGGCGGCCCCCTGGTGGCTGGGCCTGGCGCTGGCGGCGGGCGGGAGCGTGGCCGCCGTCGCGGTCTTCGGGCGCCTGGCGCCAAGCTGGGGCCTCATCGGCGCCGTCTGCCTGATCGTGGCCTTCGCCTCCGTCGCGACCTTCGCCTTCCGCCTGGGGCTGGATCTGCCGGTGTTGCCGCCGATCGCCGCCGCCGGCCTCGCGTGGCCTGCCGTGTACGGGCGGCGCTTCGTGGTAGCCGAGCGGGAGAAGGCGCGCATCCGCGCGACGTTCTCCCGGTACGTCGCGCCCAGGGTGGTCGACGAGATGTTGCGCCACCCCGACCAGTTGCCGACCTTGCGCAACGAGCGCCGCGAGATCACCGTCCTGTTCACCGACATCGAGGGCTTCACGACGTTTTCCGAGACCCATCCGCCGGATCTGGTGGGCGAGCGGCTCAACGAGGTCCTCTCTGCCCTCACGCAGGTGGTGTTCGACCACGGCGGCACTCTCGACAAGTACATCGGCGACGCGGTGATGGCCGTATGGGGCAACATCGGGCAGTCGGACCCGCGCGAGGACGCACGCAGGGCGGTCCAGGCGGCGATCGGCATGCAGCGGGCGATGGCAGGGTTGCGCGCCGCATGGGCGGCGGACGGCGGCGCCGAACGCCTGCGCATCCGCATCGGCATCCACTCGGGCGAGGCCCTGGTGGGCAACTTCGGCTCCCCGCTCAAGCTCGACTTCACGGCCATCGGCGACACGGTCAACACGGCCTCGCGGCTGGAAGGGCTCAACAAGCAGTTCGAGACGTCGATCCTGGTCAGCGGCGCCACGGCGGCTCTGGTCACGGGCGCGGTGGAGTTGCGGCCTCTCGGGGAATCTATTCTCAAAGGCAAATCAACTGGTACGCTGGTGTTCGAGGTCCCGGCGCCGGTCGAGGCGCCCGCCGCACAACCAGCCCGCGAAGGAGTCGTCAGATGAATCGTCGCACCGTCATCGCCGCCGTCCTGTGCGCCAGCCTGGCGGGCGCCGTTTTCGGGGATCCCGCGGCCGCCCGCACGCGCCGCGCGCCGGTGGCGCAGGGGCGCGTGGTCAAGGCCGTCGATCTGACCATCAACGGGCGGCCTGCGGCGGTGGGTGCGCTGGTGCGGGCCGGCGATCGGCTCAGGACGGGCTCGGGAGGCGTCGCCGACGTCGTCCTGGCCGACGGCGCCATTTTCCGGCTCTATCCGGCGAGCGAGGCCCGGGTGCCGGCCATCTCCCGGAAGAAATCCTTCGTGCAGTTGGTCGTGGGCGGCCTGATGTCGCTCGTCGGCAAACCCATGGACTACCAGGTGAAGGCGCCCAAGGTGGTCGCGGCGGTGGGCGGCACCTGCTTCTACCTGCAGGCCACGCCCGAAGCGCCCAACTACATTTGCGCCTGCTCCGGCCTTGTGCACATGGGCGCAACCCACCGGGCGATGACGCCGGTGGACGCGGGCTTCAACAAACACATCGGCGTGATGATCGGTGCGGTGGGCTTCAGCCCTGCGGGGGCCAAGAATCACGACGACAACCAGATGTGGGAACTGGGCAGGGAGTTGCAGGAGGCCACCGGCATCCCCAACAAGTATCGCGCGTTGCATTCCGACGCGGGTAGGCCGGTCGAGGTCGCCCCGCCGGCCGAGGCCCCGCCGCCCGCCCTCGAGGTGGCGCCGCCGCCGGCCGAAACACCCTGAACCTGGTTCAGGGTGACCACGAGGCCAGACGCGTGGACGTAAGCGGCGGTCAGGTCAAGTCTCGCTTCGATTCGACCGGACGGTCATGGGGTCGGCAGGCCGAACAGCACGCGGGCGTTGCGCGCCGTGATCTCGGCGACCTCCTCGGCCGGCCGGCCGTGGATTCCCGCCAGGGCCTCGATGACCGCGACCACGTAGGCCGGTTCGTTGCGCCTGCCGCGATGCGGCGGCGGCGCCAGGTACGGCGCGTCGGTCTCGACGAGGGTGCGCTCCAGGGGGATGGCCCGCGCGACCTCGCGCAGGTCGGCCGACTTCGGGAAGCACAGCACGCCGCTGAAGCTGACATGGAAGCCGAGATCGACGCAGGCCAGGGCCAGGTCGCGGGTGCCCGTGAAGCAGTGCATGACGCCGCCGACCTCGCCCGCGCCCTCGGCTCGCATGATCTCGAGAGTATCGGCCTCCGCCTCGCGGGTGTGCACGATCAGCGGCTTGCCGATATCGCGGGCGACGCGGATCTGCGCGCGGAACGCCTCGCGTTGTGCTTCGGGGAGCGAGAAGTTGTAGTGGTAGTCGAGGCCTATCTCCCCGACGGCCTGCGTGCGCGGCCCCGCCAGCGCCCGGGCCAGCCGTTGAGGCCCGTCTGAATCCCAGGTCGCGGCATCATGCGGGTGGATGCCGAAGGCGGCCCAGACCGCGGGGAAGCGCTCCGCGATGATCGCGACCGGCCCGAAATCAGGCCATGCGCAGCCCGGCACGACCGTCTGCACCACGCCGGCTTCGGCGGCGCGATCGAGGATCTCGGCGATTTCCGAGAGGGCGGCCTCGGGCTCGGGCCGAACCTCGGCTCGCCAGCCGGGAAGCTGATCGAGGTGGCAGTGCGAGTCGACGACGCCGCGCAGGGGCATGGGGCGGGGCGGGCGGCTAGCCCTTCTTGGCCTTGCCGGCCAGTTCGGAGCCGATGCGCGGGTAGATGGGGCCGACCTTGCGGGTGCGGAACACGACCCGCGGATCGGCTGCCCAGGCGGTATCGGCCCAGCGGCGATCGGTCGCGCTGGCCTCGACGATGCCCGGCGCGCCGATCTGTTCCCACATCTTGGCTGCGAGGACCGGCACGGCCGGCCAGGCCATGATGGCGGCGCAGCGCAAGCTCTCCAGCACGGCCCAGATGACGTGGCCCAGGGGAGCCTTGTCGTCTAGCTTGGCGAGCGACCAGGGCGCCTGCCGGTCGATGAAGAGGTTGACCTCGTCGAACAGTTGCCAGAGGGCCGCAAGGGCGTCCTGGAGCGCGAGATCGTCCAGGGCGCGCTCGTAGGCCGAGCGAACCTCCGCCGCCCGTGCCGCCAGGGCCTCGATTTCGGGCCCCGCCGGCGTCTCCGGGCGGGCCACGGCGTTGTCGAAGTGGCGCTCGGCGAAGGTCAGGATGCGGTTCAGCGCGTTTCCCATGTTGTTTGCCAGATCTGCGTTGACGCGGGCCTCGAAGGCTTCGTAGGTGAAATCCCCGTCCTTGCCGAAGACCACGTCGCGCAGCAGGTAGTAGCGGATGGCGTCGGCGCCGTACTTCTCGGCCAGATCGCGCGGCGCCACGACGTTGCCCGTGGACTTGCTCATCTTGGCGGAGTCGAAGAGCACCCAGCCGTGGCCGTAGACCTGCCGCGGCAGGTCCACGCCGAGGGCCAGCAACATCGCCGGCCAGATTATGGCGTGGAACTTGGTGATGTCCTTGCCCACCAGGTGAAGATCGGCCGGCCACCAGGTCGAAAACCGCTCCATATCTTCGTCGTAGCCCACTCCGGTGATGTAGTTGGAGAGGGCGTCGATCCAGACGTAGATCACGTGGTCGGAATCGCCCGGCACCGGGATGCCCCACTTGACGGCCTGCCGCGACACGGAGACGTCGGGGAAGCCCTCCAGCAGGTTGAGGATCTCGCGCCGCCGGGACTCGGGCTGCAGGAAGCGCGGGTCGGAGCCGATCACGTCGCGCAGTCGGTCGCGGTACTTCGAGATGCGGAAGACGTAATTCTCTTCCGAGGTCCACTCGGTCGGAGCGCCGTGGACCGGGCAGACGCGATCCTCGGGCAGATCGCGTTCCAGCTTGAACTCCTCGCAACCCTTGCAGTACCAGCCTTCATAGCGGGCCTTGGCGATGTCGCCCTGATCGAGCAATCGCTTGAAGATCCGCGCCACGGCTTCCTCGTGGTCGGGATCGGTCGTGCGGATGAAGCGATCGTAGGTGATGCCCAGCGCGCTCCAGGCCGCCTTGAATGCCTCCACGGTCCTGTCCGCCCACTCCCGGGGCGACAGCCCGGCGTCGCGCGCCACTTTCTCGATCTTGGCCCCATGCTCGTCGGTGCCCGTCAGGAAGAACACCTTGTCGGGACCCAGTCTCAGCCGCCAGTACCGGGCCACCGCGTCGGCCGCGATCTTCTCGTAGGCGTGCCCGAGGTGGGGAGCGGCGTTGATGTAGTCGATCGCCGTCGTGACGTAGTAGGTGGGCTTGTTCATGGCAGCAAGCGTCAAAGGTAGCAATCCGGCGCTGCGAAAGCAAACCGGCCCGCGTCTGGAGCGGGCCGGTCGAAATCAGCGGTACGTGGTGGCGCGGCGTCTAGCCGGCTATGCGGTCCTGGCTTCGAGCTCCTCCTCGTCGTCGTGATCGACGGTCCACCACTGCTCCTCGAGCACGTCGTCGTCGTCGGTGCCGCTCAGAGCCGCCAGCTCGCGGGCTGGCAATTTCGCGAGGTCCTTGGGCATTGAGGTACATCCTCCCGATAACGCAGGCTGGCCGATCATGGCAACTCGTGGAGGAAGGGTAAAGGAGGGTTCATCAAGATTTTTCCTGGCGGATGGGTGAAGATTGGCTGAATGCCGCCGGTTGAAGTCAAGCAGGGCGCCATGTTAGACTCGTCCCCCACGGCGCGGTAGCTCAGTTGGTAGAGCACCTGACTGAAAATCAGGGTGTCGGCAGTTCAATTCTGCCCTGCGCCACTAGTCATAGAGCGGGTTCCGGCGATTTTGCCGGCACGTTTTTAGAGAGCTGTCAAAGGCCGGTCAAAGATTTTGCGAGAACGACTTACGGCATCGGTCACGGGCGACCGTTCGTCGGGCATAAGACAATCGCACTCGACTCGTGTAATGATCTCGCACTGTTGTTCGATAGATTCTCGCAAGGGAGCAGATGGACAAGCCGACTCTTCCTGCCCTTCACGAACTTCACCAGAGGCATCTCGGCCTGACATGGGCCGTTTGTGCAGCTTACTTCGAGGCGGCGAGCGTTTCCATGAGCCGACATCACGATCCCCCGTCCGATCTCGACATCGAGTACGAAGGCAAGACGGAAAGTGCTAGCCTGACCTGGGCTGTGCCCGATGCCCGGACGAAAGGTGCGTGGAACAACCAAGACGACGCGACCTGCCAAGGTGCCTACGGGATAAGTCTTGCCGCTGTCGAACACCGCGTCGGCTTGCTGGCTGTTGATCGCACTGAGCACCGATTTTCGCAGGGCCTTTCAGCGACGACATGCCATAACGATCGACCCAGTGTCATAGGAACCTGAAGGCGAGGGGCGCACCGTCCAGGCC
>Ga0194120_10004217_pt1 | contig 22444 bp, 21 predicted proteins | sample TA2MahCa65mmetaG_FD_148642 | JGI IMG/M metagenome (GOLD analysis project Ga0194120, IMG submission 148642) | Freshwater microbial communities from Lake Tanganyika, Tanzania - TA2015019 Mahale Deep Cast 65m | ecosystem: Environmental > Aquatic > Freshwater > Lake | place: Tanzania: Lake... | reverse complement strand
CGAGGCGCAGGACCATGCGGCGGTCGCCGGGCGGCTGTCGGCCGTCGTCGGCTACCGGGCGGCGATCTCGGCCTACCTGGCCGAGCTTGCCGGGGAGCTGTCTCACCTGGCGGGCGTCATCGCGAGCCCGACCTTGTCGGGCAGCCAGCTGGTCCGGATGCGCAGCGCGGTAGTCCGCATGGAGGAGATCGAGCGCACGCGGCTCGCGGCCGCCCAGGAGCGCTACGAGCGGATGGTCCTGGCGGCCGGGGACGACCGGGCAATGGCCGCCTTGATTCCGCACGCCGCCGTCGAGCTTGGCGCGATTGCCGCGCAGCTCGTCCGGCACGCCGTGCCCTCGGTGGTGTCGGCGCAGATGGGCGGGCAACTCGCGCCCGCCTCGTTCCCGGAAGGGGCGACCGCGAGCTGGAGCGGCATCCTGGGCACCGTCAAGGCTCCGGCGCGGAGCGTGGACTTCCTGGACGTGATCGAGCGAGCCAACCTGCTGGGCGATCGGCGCGGCAGCTTGCTGGCCCAGGCCGTCGCCATGCGGGTGGGGGCGACCCTGCCCCGCGTGCGTCTGGCGCACGGCGGAGCGGTCTACGAACTGGGAGCGGCTGAGTTTTCGGTGCAGCCCGGGGCGGTACACGCCCTGCAGGGCCGGGCCGGGATCGTCGGCATCCTGGAAAGTGCCGGCACCGACGGCTTGATCAAGGGGCTGTCCCAGGGCGAGACCGATCTGATCCTGGTCGCGTCGTACGGCGAGGGGTTGGCACAGGTCCGCCGCATCCCGGTGACCGTCACGAGCCCGAGCCCTTCGCCGTCTGCGTCGCCCTGGAGCCCCCCGCCGGACTGGGTCGACGACCCACCGCCCGTGTCGGAACCGGCGTCGGGCAACCCGCCGCCACCACCGCCGGACGATCCGCCACCCCCGCCACCGGGGTACCCGCCGACTTCCGAGCCTGCGACGCCCCCGCCCTCGCCGCCGCCCACTCCGTATCCGACCCATGATCCGGCGCTCGACCTGTATCCCCACAAAGTGTGCGGGTTCAACAGCACCGCCTACTTTCCGGTCGCACCGGCGGGCCTCTTCTGCACGGGGCCGACGACACTGTCCCCCGGGGAGTATTACTTCACGACACCCTACAACGACCGCGCGGTCAACGTACTCGTTCGACTCTACAACGGCGGCATAGGCAACCCCGCCGGTGGATATCCCTTCGTCGCCGAGGCGTGGTGGACGGTCCCGATTGATTAGCGGCGCAGAGAGAACAACTGAAAGGACAGCCATGAGATCGTCAGTCGTTACCAGAGCCGTCGTGCTCGGCACCCTCCTCTGCGTCGGCGCCTGCGGCACGCAGCCGGCCGCTCCGCCTCCAGCGCCCACGACACGGACGCTCACCTTCGACTTTCCGGCTGGTCAGACCTCGCTGGCGATCCGCCCGATCGTCGACGGCCCGACCGTCTCGCGGAATCTCCAGACCCTCTACACGCGGGCGGACATCGACGTCCTGGTGCTGCAGGTCTTCGAGGTCGATCCGGCGACGGGCATCGCCCAGCCGCTCTACGACGCGTCCGGCCGGCGGGTGGAGGCCGAGCTTGCCGGTGCCGACGTCGACGGGACGGTGGTCTTCAACAACCTCAAGGCCAGTACGACCTACGTGGTCAAGGCCTTCGCCTACCTCGTCTCACCCGGCGGCACCCGGCAACTGATCAGCATCGACGACTCCCGCTCGTGGGCGACAATCCCGGTGGGCACCGAGGACAGCATCCTGGTCACACTGCACGTCAAGCTCAAGGACAGCGGCGGCCTGACGGGCATCGGCGGCCTGGCTGTTTCCGACGGCCAGTACCTGGCCTCGGGCGACGTCTTCATCCTGGTGCGGACCGCCACGCCGTCGGCCAGCCCGACGCCGGGCGCCAGCGGTTCGCCCGATCCGGGCCCGACGCCGACGCCCACGGCGTCCCCGACCCCGGAAGCCAGCGGCAGCCCTGCACCGGAGCCCAGCATGAGCCCGACGCCGGAGCCCACGCCGCTACCCACGCCCGCGGAGTGGAGCACGCGTTCGATCTACTTCGAGAGTCCCGGGGCCGTGACCCAGTTAGTCACCATCGCGGGGGCCGGGCTCTCGATCCAACCGAGGACCGACTACTTCCTCCGGTTCTTCCTGGAGGTCTACAACGGCCAGATCCGCTACGTCTTCCACTTCGGGACCACCGCCAACCCGACCCAATACGGGGTCACGGTGGTAAACCAGTGGCTCTCGGGGGCGACCCACGCCCTTGCCGGCGAGGGGCCCGGCCCGCTGGTGATCCAGCTCCAGGGGTACGTCCCCGCCCTGGGGAACACCTACTACTCGGAGATCACGGTCGAGTAGCAACGGCGGAAGCGAGGGGTAACACGAGTTAACCGGCCGGCGGGGAGTCTTCACAGGGCTTCGCCGGCCGGTTGTTCCTGGTGAAGCTCGGACAACGGATCTGTCTTGAATCTCGGTCGACGCGAGGCTGTCTAGAACACTTCGGCGTACCGGCCCATGGCGCGGTACTTGGCCACCCGGTCTTCCAGCAGCTTGTAGGTCGAGATGCGCAGCAGATCGTCCAGGTTGCGGCCCAGGGACTCCCCGAGCGAACGGGCGGCCAGCAGCGGATCCTGGTGGGCGCCGCCGAGCGGCTCGGGGACTATCTCGTCCACGATGCCCAGTTGCAGCAGATCCTCAGCGGTCATCTTGAGGTTCTCGGCGGCCAGCTTGGCCTTTGACCCGTCCTTCCAGAGGATCGCCGCGCAGCCCTCGGGCGAGATGACGCTGTAGTAGGCGTGCTCGAGGATGAGCACGCGGTCGGCCACGCCGATGCCAAGCGCCCCGCCCGACGAGCCCTCGCCGATCACCGTCGCGACGATGGGAACCGGCAGGCGGCTCATCTCCAGCAAGTTGAGCGCGATGGCGGCCGACTGGCCGCGCTCCTCGGCCTCGATGCCCGGGTAAGCGCCAGGCGTGTCGAGCAGCGTCAGGATCGGGAAACCGAACTTCGCGGCGTACTTGAAGAGCCGCAAGGCCTTGCGGTAGCCCTCGGGATGCGCCATGCCGAAGTTGCGCAGGATGTTGTCCTTGGTGTCGCGCCCTTTCTGGTGCGCCACCACCACCACGGTGCGCCCGCGGAAGGTCGCGAGGCCGCCGACGATCGCCAGGTCGTCATGACCCTGGCGGTCGCCGTGGAGTTCGATGAAGTCCTCGCAGATGTTCTGGATGTAATCCAGGGCCGTGGGGCGCGACGGATGGCGGGCTATCTGCACGCGTTGCACCGGGCGGAGCTGGCGGTAGATGGTCTCCCGGGCGATGCGAACCCGCTCGGTGAGCCGGGAGATCTCGTCTGACAGGTCAACCGTGCTGGTCCTGGCCAACTCCTTGAACTGCTCGATCTCATCCTCGATCTCCACGATCGGCTTCTCGAAATCGAAGACCAGGCGGTGCCGGTGGTTGTGCTGGCGCATGTCTACCGTGCCTGCTCGCGCACGGGTGAGCGGGAGTGGAGTTTGAGGAGGTGCCCCAGCGAATTTCGGAGCTTGTGGCGCGGGACGATCATGTCCAGGTTGCCGTGCCTGGCGAGCCACTCGGCGGTCTGGAACTCGGGCGGCGTCTTCTGGCGGATGGTCTGCTCGATGACGCGCCGGCCGGCGAAGCCGATGGTGGCGCCTGGTTCGGCGATGATCAGGTCGGCCAGCATGGCGAAGGACGCCGACACGCCGCCGGTGGTGGGGTCGGCCAGCACGCTGATGTACAGGTTGCCGTTGTCGTGGAAGCGGCCTAGCGCCGCCGCCGTCTTGGCCATCTGCATCAGCGACAGCGTCCCTTCCTGCATGCGGGCCCCGCCCGAAGCGGTCACGACCAGCAGCGGCCGGTGGGCCTCCATGGCCGCCTCGATGGACCGGGTGATCTTCTCGCCCACGACCGAGCCCATCGAACCGCCCATGAAGGCGAAGTCCATCACCGCGAGCTGGACCGGGTGGCCGTCGATCCGGGCTTGCCCGGTGATCACGCCGTCACCGGCGCCCAGGCGGGCGTAGCTCTCCTTGATGCGGGCGGCGTACGGCTTGGTGTCGGTGAAACCCAGCGGATCGGCGCTGCGGATCTCCTGGAAGCGCTCCTCGAAGCTCCCCTCGTCGGTCAACTGCTCGATGCGGGCCCTGGCCGGCACGCGGAAGTGGTGGTCGCACTTGGGGCAGACGAGCAGGTTGGCCTCGAGATCCTTGTTGTAGATCGCCTGCTCGCACCGGGAGCACTTCGTCCACAGCCCGTCGGGCATGTCGCGGCGGATGCGCTCGGGGTCCACCAACTCACGGGCGCGCTTGCGCTCTGCGAACCAGTCTCTCAAGGACATACGGCAACCATGGTAGCAGATGAGATGCAGCCCCGGCGCCTCGGCGCCGGGGCTGGAATACCGCCGATGGTGTGGAGGACCCGCCCCCGGGGCCTCCTCCCGGTCCGGCACGGCCAGGCCCGCAGGCCACCGTTTCAATTGCACCGGACGGGACGACGTTCGGATACCACCGACAAGGTTCTCAATACCCGGTGGAGGTTAAGATCCTGTGTGCAGGCTGATCGGAGCCGTTGAAATCTTCCTTTTCGACGCCGGCACGGAGGCCGGCGCCGCGCTCCCGGGCCTCAGCGTCGCGCCAGGAAGGTATCCAGGTGCTTCACCAGCGCCCGGTGGTTCAGCTCCTTGGTCAGATAGCCCGTCGCACCCAGCTTGAGGGCCCTGGCCTTGGCTTCCTGGCCGCCGATGGCCGTGAAGATCATGACGGGCACCTCGCGCGTCGCCTCCTGGGCACGAAGGCGCGTGATGACCTCGAAGCCGTCCATGCCGGGCATGTGCAGGTCCAGCAGGATCAGATCCGGCCGCTCGGTCGCCGCCATCTCGAGGGCGATCGGCCCGCTCGCGGCCATGCGCGTGGTCCACCCGGCATTGGCGAGCGCCTCGGAGACCGTCGTGCGCACGTCGGGTTCGTCGTCGACCACCAGGACCGAGCGCGGACCGTTGCTGTGGGCCAGCAACTGGTCGATGCGCACCATGATGTCGCGGGGCTGGACCGGCTTGACGAAATAGTCGGCGAGCTGAAACCGCGCCGCCTCCGCGTCGCGCTCCAGGGCCGAGACCACGACTACCGGGATCTGCGCCGTGGCCGGATCGCTCTGCAGCTTTTCGATCACGCCGAAGCCGTCGAGATCGGGCAGCATCAGATCGACCGTGGCCAGATCGGGCTTGAGGCCCCGGGCCAGGCGCAGGCCCTGCTCGCCGCTGCCGGCCTCGAAGACGACGTAGCCCGCGCTCTCCAGGTTGGTCCTGAGGATGAGCCGGACATCCGGATCGTCGTCGATCACCAGCACCCGCGGTCCGTCGCCGGCGCCCTCGCTCATGGGCGGGATCTCGGCCACGGGGGCCGCCACCGCGGCGGGCAGGGTGAAGGCGAAGGTGGTGCCGGGGCCATCGCCGTCCAGAGCCGGCCCGCCCCGCTCCACGCGGATCTCGCCGCCGTGGGCTTCGACGATGTGCTTGCAGATGGGCAGGCCCAGGCCGGTGCCTCCCTTCTTGCGCGTCGAGGACGAATCGACCTGGTGGAACTTCGAGAAGATGGCCTCGCGCTCGCCATCCGGGATGCCGGGGCCCGTGTCGGTGACGCCGACCAGCACCCGCTCGCCTTGCGCTCGCGCCCACAGCAACACGCCGCCTCGATCGGTGAATTTCACCGCGTTCGAGAGCAGGTTGGAGAGCACCTGCATGATCTTGTCGCGATCGGCCGACACCATCAGAGTCGGGTCGGGCAGGTCCACGTCGAGCGCCAGGCCCTTGTCGTGGGCGGCCACTGCGAAGGTCGTGCCGGCCTCCTTGAGCAGGCTCGCCATGCTGACGTGGGCCATCTGGAACGTCATCTTGCCCGCTTCCATCTTGGAGAGATCGAGCAGGTCGTTGATCAGGCGGGTGAGGCGATCGGTGTTGTTGCGGGCGATGTCGAGGAACTTGCGCTGCTTGTCGGTCACCGGGCCGGCGACGCCATCGCCGATGACGCCTACCGCCCCGCGGATGCTGGTCAGCGGCGTGCGCAGCTCGTGCGAGACCGTCGAGAGGAACTCGTCCTTGAGGCGCCCGACCTCCTCGAGGGCGCGATTCTGCTCCTCGAGTTTCTCCAGGGCGGTTTCGTTGGCGGTCGCCATCGCGTTGAAGGCGAGCGCCATGTCCCGGAGTTCGTCGTCATGCGGCGGCACGTCCACCCGGACGGCGCGGTTGCCCGCCTCGAGCTGGCGCGCCGCGCCGGCGAGCGTCTCCAGCGGCTTCACGACGCGCCGCGTGAGGATCAGCGCCCCCAGGGCGCCGAAGTAGAACGCGCAGGTCGCCTGCGCCCAGATGGGCGCATTCAGCCAGAAGACGCCCAGCATGGCGGCCGGCGCGAGGAAGACCCAGAACGTGACCTGCGTGCCGACCGACAGCCGAAGTTTCACGCGGCGACCTCGGCCGTGACGGGCAGCGAGAAGTTGAACGAGCTTCCCTTGCCGGGTTCGCTGTCCACCCAGATCTTTCCGCCGTGCGCCTCGACCATCTGCCGGCAGAACGCCAGGCCCAGGCCGCACCCCTTGATGTGGGCGGTGGCCTTGGTGCGCACGAAGGGCTGGAACAAGCCGGCGGCTTCCTCGGGGTCGATACCCAGGCCCGTGTCGCGCACGCGCACCGTGATCGTGGGCTCGGTCACCTCGACCTCGACGCGCACCTCGCCCTCGAACGTGTACTTCACGGCGTTGGAGAGCAGGTTGGACATCACCCGGGAGAGCTTGGCGCGATCGCCCACGACCGGCGGCAGTTCGGCCTGCACCGCCTGGGCCACCGTGAGGCCCTTCTCGCGGGCCACCGGGGTGATCTGGTCGACGGCTTCCCGCACCAGGCCGGGCACATCCAGCGGCTTGAGCGCCAGATCCAGCTTGCCGGCTTCCAGGCGGTACAGGTCGAGGAGGTCCTCGAGCAGGCCGTTCAGGCGCTGCGCCGCCCGAAAAGCGTTGCCGACCAGCAGCTTCTCCTGGGCCGCGTCCAGCCCGAACTGGTCGCCGGTGACGGTCCAGAGCGACGAAAGAATGCTGGTGAGCGGGTTGCGCAGGTCGTGCGTGAGCATGCGCATGAACTGCTCCTTGGCGTTCACCAGGTCGCGGACGCGCTCCAGATAGACACCCCGTTCCAGCGGCAATTGCATGTGCTCGGCGAACAGCGAGAGGATCTCGGTGTCGCGAATGGTGAAGCCGATCGACTTGGACGGCCACGCGGCCACGATGGCGACGGGCGCCCCGCCCCGGAAGATGGGCACGACGAAGGCGCCGGGGATCTGCTCGAGAGCGCCGCCCGCGAGCGAACTCCAGCAGGCGAATGCGGCCTCGGCGGCGGTGGCGGGGCATTCGGCCTCGGCGACGAGGGCCCGCCGCTCCCCGATGTCCACCAGGGCGAGAGCGCCGCGCAACGGCGTGAGCTCGCGCATCAGGCCGAACACGGCGTGGCAGATCTCGCCCAGGTCGGTGTAGCGTTCGGCCACCTCGGCTATCTTGCGCGCCACCGTGGCGCGAAACAGGTGGTCGTCGAGCAACTGGTTGACCTGGCCCAGCACGCGCTTGCGGGCCTCGGCGCGGCGCAGTTCGCGGTGCGTGGCGTCCAGGTTGGCTCGCAGGAAGTCGCGTTCCGCCAGCAGGGCTTCGCGCTCGGCGCGCAGCGCCTCGAGATCCTGCGCGGACGCGACCCTGCGCGGCCCACGGGCGGGGGCGCCGCTGGCTGTCGCCTTCATTGCCTGGCTCCCTCCTTGGAACTCGGCCATATCGCTCCTCAGCTCGCGATGAGCTCCCCGACGGTGCGGAGAAGCTCGCGGTTGTCGAACGGCTTGGTGAGATACGCGGTCGCGCCGCTGTCCAGGCCCCAGAACTGGTCGCTCTGCTGGGCCTTGGCCGTGAGCATCACGACCGGCGTGTCGCGGAACTCCGGCTTGGCCCGCAGCAGGCGGCACACCTGGTAGCCGTTCATCTCCGGCATCATCACGTCGAGGAGCACGAGGTCGGGGCGTTCGGCCTCGGCTACCTCGACAGCCTCGATGCCATCGCGGGCCACCAGGGTCTCGTAGCCCTCTCCCTCGAGGAGACAGGCCACGATTTCGACGATATCCGGTTCGTCGTCCACCACGAGCACGCGTTTCATCTTGGCTTCTACCCCCGGGCTCACCTGCCGTTCCGAGTCCCATTTATCCCTTCGGACGTTTCGCGGACCTTGCGCAGGGATGATCACGATTTGTGTCGCTCGGCGCAAACAGCCACGCTCCCGCCATCGGCAGGGTACAAGCGCAGTATGCGGACGCGTCCCGGCCCCCCCGGCGCAACCCCGATCATGACCCACCTGCGAGTGGCGACCCTGGCCGTCATCCTGGTCATCGGGATCTTCGTGCTCGGCATCCTGAGCCTGGTCTCGGCCATCGCCAAGCCGCAGGGCCAGACCGTCCTCTTCATCCAGGTCGCCGTCGGAGTCGGCGCGCTGGTCGCCCAGGTCGTGGTCGCGTTCGGCGCCCTGGTGCTGGCGCGGACCCTCGCCGTCGAGAACTGGGATCTCGATCGCCGCGTCGCCGAGAAGACAGCCGAGTTGCTGGTGGCCAACGAGAAACTCTCGGCCACGGTTGCCGAACTCGCCGAGGCGACGCGACTCAAGGAGGATCTGCTGGCCAACGTCTCGCACGAGTTGCGCACTCCCCTCACCCTCATCAAGGTGGCGGCCGCGACGCTGTCTCGCAGCGAGGGCGACCTGCCGCCGGCCAAGCGGGCGCAGATGCACGCCCGCATCGACTCGGGCATCGAACGCCTGATCCGGATGGTCGAGGATCTGCTCGCCTTCTCGCGCCTGGAGGCGGGGCGCCTGAAGCTCAACTTCGAGGAATCGGATCTCGGCGCCCTGGTCGACCAGACGGTCGCGGCCCTAGTTCCCCTGGCCACGCCCAAGGGGGTCCGCGTCGAGTGCCAGGTCGCCGCGGGCCTGCCCCTGATCTGGGTCGATCGCGCCCGCATCACGCAGATCGTCATCAACCTGGTCGAAAACGCCATCAAGTTCACGCCGACCGGCGGCCGCATCCGGGTGGCGGTGCGCGAGACCGGGGACGATCACCTGGTCCTCGAGGTGGACGACACGGGCGAGGGCATCCCGCCGGAGCACATGCCCAAGATCTTCGAGCGCTTCTACCAGGTGGACCGCACGATGCGGCGGCAGCACGGCGGTACGGGCCTCGGCCTCGCCGTGGTCAAGAGCCTGGCCGAATTGCACGGCGGGAGCGTGTCGGTGCAAAGCCAGGTGGGCCAAGGGACCGTTTTTTGGGTACGATTCCCCATGAGGGACTTTCACGCGGGTGACGCCCCGCATGCTCTCGCAGGTGTAGCGCAGGGGGAAGGGGTTGATTGAAAATGCCTAGCGGCGCCAATGCGACCATCTTGCTGGTAGACGACGATCCGGATCTTCTCGATGTGGTGGAGACCAACCTGACGCTCGACGGCTACAGCGTCCTGGCCGCGGCCTCGGGCCGCGAGGCCCTGGGCTTGATGGCCCGCGAGCCGGAGGTGATCATCCTCGACCTGATGATGCCCGAGATGAGCGGCATCGACCTGTGCGGCGAGATCCGCAAGTCCTCGGACGTGCCCATCCTGATCCTCACGGCTCGCGAGTCGTTCGAGGACAAGCAGCAGACGTACGCCGCGGGCGCCGACGACTACATGACCAAGCCGTTCGACCCGCGCGAACTGTCGCTGCGGGTAGGCGCCCTGCGCAAGCGGCGGCCCGCAATGGCGCAGCGGCAGAAGACCGGGCATTTCACTCTCTATCCCGAGACCCACGAAGTGCGCATCGGCACGAATCTCGCCCGCCTGTCGCCGGTCGAGTACAAGATCTGCGAGGTGTTCATTCGCCACGCCACCCAGGTCGTGAGCCTCGATCAGCTGCTGACGTCGGTCTGGGGAAGCCCGCAAGCCGAGGAGTACCAGGTGGTGCGCGTCCACATCAACAACCTGCGGCGGAAGATAGAGCCGGATCCGAGCCGCCCCACCTACGTGCGCACCGTCCGGAACGTGGGTTACCAGTTCCTGCCCACCGGCGAGCTGGATTGATCCTCCTGCCTTCCGCCCCTTGACTCCGGATCCGCCGGAGATAGGGTGCTATCGCCAGATCTATTCTGGTGAGGAGGCACATCATGCCTGAGAAGAAGGGCGACATGACCGTCCGCGAGGCCGGCCACCTCGGTGGAGAGAAGGTCAAGGAGGAACGCGGTCCCGAGTTCTTTTCCGAGATCGGCAAGAAGGGCGGCGAGACCGTCCTGAAGGAACGGGGCAGGGAGTTCTACTCCGAGATCGGCCACAAGGGTGGGGAAAAGGGCGGCGAGACCACCAAGGAGAAGTACGGGACGCCGTTCTACTCCGAGATCGGCCACAAGGGCGGCCAGAAGGTCAAGGAACTGATCGAGAAAGGGAAGGAAGCCGAGAAACGCTAGCTGATCAGGCCAGGGCCTTGACGACGACCATCGTGACGTCGTCGGCCACCTCGGCCTTGCCGGTGAACTCGCGCAGGCGACGCAGGACGGCGTCCTTGACGGCGTCCGCCGGCAGGGCGGCGTGGTGGCCGACGACGATCGCGAGTTCGTCCCGTTCCACTTCCGCGCCGGTGGCGTCGGGCACGTAGTCGTAAAACGCCCGCCCGTCCGGGCCGGCGGCTTCCGTGATGCCGTCGGTGTAGAAGACCAGGCCGTCGCCGGGTTCGAAAGAGGCCGTCATGGCCTGATACCGGGATCGGCGGTTGGAACCGAACGGAAACGCGCCCGGCGCGGGCAGCGATTCGCACGTGCCGGCGGAGCGGAACCGCAGGGGCGGCGGGTGGCCGGCGCAGGCGTAAGTCATCTCCCGCCGCGCCGGGTCGACGATCGCGTAGCAGAACGTGGTCATGCGATACGTCCGGTCGGGAATCGTGTCGCAGATCATCTGGTTGAGGCCTTGCATGACCTTGTCGATGCCCGGATCCGCCTTGACCAGGGTCGAGAAGGCCGCCTTGGTCATCGCCATCACCATCGCGGCCTGCACGCCCTTGCCCGCCACGTCGCCGATGGCGATCGCCAGGCGGCCGCCGTCCAGGGGGACCAGGTCGTAGTAGTCCCCGCCGAACTCCACGGCGGTCTTGCTGGCGCTGGCCAGGTCGAGGCCCGGCACCTCGGGGCGGCGCGAGGGCAGCATGGCGGCGTGGATGGCCTGAGCGGTCGCGAGTTCGCCGTCCAGGCGGGCCTTCGCCACGGCCACCTGGAGCATGTCCGCGATGCGCAACTTGTCGGCGAGGCGATGAGCCATGGCGCCCAGCAGCTGCCGATCGCGCTCCGTGTAGAGCTGATCCGAGCGCTTGGGGCCGAAGTTGACGCGGCCGATGACCTCGCCGTTCCACACCAGCGGGATGTAGAGGGCGAACCCCCAGGTTTGCCGCCCCTCGACGAGCGGCGCGGTGCGGGCGCGGCCGGCGAGCAGGCCGGTCCCTTCGGCCTTGCGCAACTCGATCAGCTCATGCTGGTCGGGCATCGCGACGTAGGTGGGCGGAATGTCGATGCGCCGCGCCGCGCGGAACGTGAGCAAGCCGCTCTTGTCCCGCACGAAGATCGAGATGTGTTGCGGGTGGACCGTCTGATCGGCCACGTCCATGTAGGCGTCGAACTGCGCGGCGGGCTCCATGACCTCGTCCGAGCGTTTCCCGTAACGTTCCAGGACCGCGCCCACGTCGTAGTCGCCGCGGTCGAAGAGCCGATCGACCCGCACGCGCGTCCAGTTGGCCAGGGGGCTGAACGCGGCGGCGACCGCCCCGGTCGCGATGAGGTTCTCGAGGGGGCCCGTACCGCTCTTGATGCCGAAGATGATGTCCGCCCAGCCGCGGACGGCCGCCCCGAGCAGGAAGTACACGCCCACGAGGGCGCCGGTCACGATCGCGTAGGTTACCGTGCGCTTGACGACGACGCGGATGTCGAAGAGTTGCGCCCGCAAAATGGCGTAGGCGATGGAAACCGGGAAGACGATGGCCGCGAGGTAAGAGTAGTAGACTATCTCGCCGAGGACGCCGACTTGGGCGCCGCCGAGGAAGAAGTACGGCAGGCCCCAGAAGACCACGATGGGCAGGAAGGCGCAGGCCGCGCCGATCAGCGCGATGCGCGCCTGGCGCCGCTGCGTTTCCCCCGGGGATCTCCAGGTCTTGAACGCCACCGCGCCCAGCAGGCCCAGGAATCCCACCATGACCCAGGCGTTGGCGGCGTTGTACATGAGCATGTGCAGCTCGTAGCGCCGCGGGTCGACCAGGTAGGACTCCGGCCGGAAGAAGAGCGCCCAGGCGGCCGCCATGGCCGCCGCCACGGCGTACGGCCAGTACTCGGCCAGGGGCTTGCGCTGGACGAGCGCACCGGGCTCGGGGAAGACCAGCGCCAGATGCAGCATCGCGCTGCCTAGCAGGGGGTAGGCCAGGACGAACAGCGGCAAGAACCAGTGCAGGGCGTCGATGTCGTTGTTGGTGACGCCGAAGAGCACAACCGAACAGGTCATGAGCAGGTGGGCGCCTGCCGCCTTGTGCTCGGGCCGCAGCCAGAAGGGCACCATCCCCACGATGAGGTAGACCAGGGCCGGCACCATCAGCGACATGTAGCTGCGCAGCCATGCGCCCAGGCTCAGGGTTTCGGTGGCGACATGCTTCTCGTAGGTCTTGCCGTCGCGCCACATCTTGTAGTTGATGAGCGTGCCGGCCGGCCTGGCCGAGTAGTAGGCATGGAACTCTGCGGGGGTGCGGAACTCGTGGCCGTCCACTTCGAGGATGCGGTCGTACTGCTGCAGGCCGGCCTTCGGTCCGTTCCACGCGGCGTCGTTGATGGCCGAGACGTCCATCGTGGCTTCGTACCGGAAGCCCGGGAACACCTGGAACGGCAGGCGGGACAGCGCCACCGCCTCGGCGATCCAGAGCGCCAGGCAAGCCAGCGCGAGGATCTTGAGCGCGAGGACGACGTGGGGCTGCGGACGGGTCATGGCCTCAGAGGCCTATACCCGGTGGCGGCCAACTGGACCCGGCCGACGAGGTTAGCCGCCCGGCTGGCCGCTGCCGTCGCCGGGGAATATCAGGTTGCCGGTCTTGATGGCGTTTTCGAGGACCTTGGCGGCCTGTTCGGTGTTCTTCTGGTCGTTGAGCACTTCGGCGAACGCCGTGAAGTGCTCCGGGCCCATCTGGCCGGCGAGTTTGGCCAGGTTGTCCTGGTAGCGCTGCCATTCGAGTTCGTTCTTCGTGAGGGCGTCCACGCGCTTCACCAGGGCCTTGAGGGCCTCTCGGTTGTCTTCCGCAATGAGGGCCTTGGTCACGTCGGACGGCAGGGCGCCGCCCAGGCCGGCCTTGTTGAGCGTGGCCACGGGGTTGGCAACCAGCTCGTTGCGGAACACCGAGTCGTTGAGCAGCAGGTGCAGGACCTTGTCGGTGGCGCTGCGATTTTCCTGCAGGCGCGTCGCGTCCGCCGCGGACTTCACGCTGCCGTACCCGTGCGTGAGCGCCTTGATGGTCCTTTCCATGAAGCCCTTGTTCTGGAACACCCAGCGATCCTGGTCGATGAGCTTGTCCCAGTTTTCCTTGCGGACCAGTGCCTGCGGATCCTGCACGGCCTCGGCGGCCTTGGTGGGATCGGCCTGGATGGCCCGCACGATGTCGGCCCAGGCAGCCATCAGGGGCGTCATGTTCTGGGTCGTCACGGCGGCCATCATGGCGCTGGGCGCGGGCTTGAGGCCGTGAGTGGTGACGATCGCGGTCAAGGTCTCCTGCTTGAGATCCGCCTTGCCCACCAGGTCGGTGGCCACCCCGTCCAGGTCGATCTTGGCCTTGGTGGCCAGTTCGCGCACCTGCTCCTGGGTGTACTTCTTGCTCTCGGCATTGATGAAGAGGAACTTCTCGGGAGCCTTCTGGAGCAGCAGACCGGGGTTGAGGAGGTACGACGAGTACGACTCGGCGAAGTCCTCGCCCGGCGCCGTGGCCGCGTACTTCGACACAAAGTTGTCCTTGCGCGTCGGCTTGATGATCTTCTCGTTGAACATCAGGATGCGGCCGTTGCGGTCGTCGATACCGTCGAAGACCTCGGACTTGCCGCTCTCGTAGGTCTCGGTCCAGCCCGAGAGCTTGGAGAATTCGCGGATGCGCTCGGGGTTCCAGCGGCCGTCCGAAAGCTGGAGCTGATGCCCGATTTCGTGGGCCCAGATGCGGTTGGAGACCAGCAGGTTGGAGCCGGTGTCGGTCAGGATGACCGACCGCTGCGGCTTGCCGTCGTACTTCGACCGCGTGCTGTCGGAGAGCAGGCGGATGTTGAAGAAGCCCTCGATGCCCTCGATGGCGTGGACGAAGCCGCCCTTGACCCACCGGGCGAACCGGGTGAAGAAGCCCTCCGACGAGGCCGTCTCCTCGGTAGTGCTGGATTCGCCGCCGGCGCCCATGGCCTCCATGAGCTGCGCCGCGTCCTTGCCGTACTGCCGGCGGACCGCGTCGGAGGCGCCCTCGGCCGCCTCGGCCTTGTGCGAGCGGATGAAGTTGACCCCGCCGAGCGCCTGGCGATCGCCCGGCGACATCTCGTGCAGGATGTTGTAGAGGTTGGTCAGATCGCGGATGCTCCAGGCCGCGTCCTTGTCGTTGGACAGGTAGATGCCGCCCGGGACGAGCTTGTGGATCTCGTCGGTCAGGTTCTGCTTGATCTGCTTCTCCTTGGCCTCGTCGACCTGCCCGTCCTGGATGCCGTAGGTCAGCACGATTTGCCGGACGCCGCTCGAGAGGGAGTTGATACCCTCGAGATCCTTGTCCTTGACGCTCCTGGGGGCCGCCGCGGCGACCGCCTCGGAGTGCGTCTTGAGCGAGTCGGTCCCGATCTTGGGCTGCGCCTCCCGCGGGACCGCGGGGCCCTGCGCGGACTTGGCCGCGCTGGCCGCCTGCTTGGCGCCGTTACTGACTTGGAAGGAATCGCCCATCGGTTTTCTTAACCTCTCCGCTCCGCGAAAATAACCTTGGCCCTTGTCAATTATGGCGTCAAACGCGGCGCCCCTTGTCCGCATTTAACACTTTTCTAAAACTCTATATACCCGCTAGGCTGCTCTCATGGGGAAACTGACTGCGTGGCTCGTGGCCGCGGGACTGCTGGTCGGGGGCTGCGGGCGAGTGCAGCCGGGCTTTTCGCCGGCCTCGGGATCGCTCCGGGCGCAGGCCGACCCGGCCGCCGACCTCCGGGAGGCGCTGGCCAGGGCGTACGGCGACCTCAAGACTCTTGCGGGCCGCGTCACATACCACGAGCTCGATCCAAAGGATTCGAAGGTCAAGAAGTCGGTCGCCACCTTCAAGACCGACAAGGCACGGCGCTGGATCCGGGGCTTCATCGAGGAGAGCGACAAGCCGGGCAGCAAGAATGCCGAGACCCTCTTCCTCAATGACGGGAAGATCACGGTCCGCGTGAAGATCGGCTTCGTGCCCATCACCAAGACCTTCCCGCTCGACGATCCGCAGGTCACTTCCGGGCGCGACTACCGCCTGGACCAGACGGATTTCGCCGCGATGGTGGACGCCGTCCTGTCGGCGTCGGCCAGCCTCAAGGCCCTGGGCCCCGGCGAACTGGGCGGCCGCAAGGTCGAGTTGCTCGAGGTGACGCCGGCCGGCCTGCCGGATGCCAGCTACGAGCGAGTGGGCCTCGATCCGGCCACGTTCCTGCCCGTTGCGCGGGTGGCGTTCCTGCGGGGTGCCGGGGCCGGCTGGAACGGTCTGGCGACCGCCTTCCTCTCCCCCGAGGACACGATGCTGTTTTCCGCCGCGCTCTCCGGCGAGAAGCGCGACGTGGAGCTGCCGCCGAGCACGTGGAGGTTCTGATCGGGCCGGCTCGCCTGGGACGCGACGTGTTCGTCGCCCCGGGGGCCATCGTCACGGGCGACTGCGAAGTGGCCGACGAGGCGTCCATCTGGTTCAACGCCACCGTCCGGGCCGACCTGGCCCCCATCCGCATCGGCCGCCGCACCAACATCCAGGATGGCTGCGTGCTGCACGTGGACGCGGAGCATCCCTGCATTCTCGGGTCGGAGGTCACCGTGGGCCACGGGGCGATCGTGCATGGCGCCACGGTGGAAGACCGGGTGCTGATTGGCATCAACGCCACCATCCTTTCCGGGGCTCGCATCGGGACGGGATCGGTTGTCGGTGCCGGGGCCCTCGTCACCGAGGGCAAGCAGATCCCGCCGGGGTCGCTGGTCGTGGGCGTGCCCGGCAAGGTGGTGCGGCACCTTTCCGCGGCCGAGCAGGCGCAGCTGATCGAGTCGGCCGACCACTATGTCCTTTACGCGTCGCGCTACCTCGCGGCCTACGCGATGCCCTAGCTAGATGTAGTAAGCGAACAGTTCGGCCAGGGTCGTCACCGGCTTCCAGCGCAACGGGACGTTCAGGTCGGCGTAGACCGGCCAGCGCGCTTCCGCCCAGTCTTGCTCGAAGACGCGGCGATCGGCCTCCTGGGTGAACGCCGGATCGGAAAACAGCAGGTTGAGCTCCTCGTTCTCGTAGAAGCTGCGCGAGTCGGCGTTGGCCGAGCCTAGCGAGACCCACGCGCCGTCCACCGAGAGGTACTTGATGTGCGAGAAGCGGCTCTCGTAGACCTTGATCGTGGCGCCGGCATCCAGCAGTTTCCCCGCCCAGTGCCGGTTGATGAACTTGAACGCCTCGAAATCGTTGGCGGACGGGATCAGGAGTTCGACCTTGACGCCGCGTTCGACCGCCTTGCGCAACTCGGCGATGTAGTCGGGGTCGGCCAGGTAGATGTGGAACGTGCGGATCCGCTTCTTGGCGGCGCGGATGGCCGCCCAGTGGGCGTTCTTGATCTCCTCGCACCGGGGCTTGCCCGGAGGCAGGTTGGTCACCGCGACCCGAACGGCGACGGCGCCGCCGGGCGGATCCGCCGGATCGCCCGGAATGACCAGCTCTTCGGGCGGGCCGTCCTGGGAGTCGTTCCAGCCCTGCGCGAACTCGGCATGCATCTGCCGCGCCGCCGATCCGGTGACGCCGACCAGGAGATCATGCCAGTCGTGCTCGTACTCGACGCCGATGTTCATGCCGCCGGTCAGGGCCCGCACGCCGTCGGCGAGGTACAGCTTGCGGTGCGAGACGTGCAGGTTGGCGCCCTTGAGGACGAAGGGGTTGAAGTACCGAACCGGCACCTGGTAATCCCGGAGAATGCGCTGCACGTCGCGATCGTTCTTCTCGGCGGTGCCGGCGGCGTCGACCAGGATGCGGACGTCGAGGCCCTCGAGGGCGCGCTTGCGCAGCAACTGGGCGATCGCGATCCCGGTCGCGTCGTTGTGCCAGATGAAGGTCTCGATCCAGATCGACTTGCGGGCGATGCCGATCAGCTCCCTTAGCGCCGCGAACCCGGCCGCCCCGTCCATGTAGAGCCTGGCGTCGTTGTCGCGCGTGGTCTTGCGGGCGACATGCGGTTCGATGGCCCGGTCGATCTGCGCGGCCCGCTCGAGTTCCTGGGCGCGGATGGCGGCCTTGCCGGCCGTCTGGCCGCTCAAGCCGGCCGTGAGCGGCTGGCCGCAAGCCGTCAGGGCCGCGACCATGAATGCGAGGAATCCGCGCCGCATGTTCATGAGCCTTATGCGCGCGTTTCCCGAAACTCTTGAGGGTCTTCGCCAAACCTTAACGTGGTGGAGAACACATTGTGTTACAGGTATGGAGTGGAAAATCCTCTTGAACGAGGGGCCCGCGGCTGCTTCAATGACCTCGGATCAGCTACGGAATCCCCGGGCTCGGCCCGGGAGTGACCCGCCATTGGAAACCCCCGGGCTCGGCCCGGGAGTGACCCGCCATTGGAAACCCCCGGGCTCGGCCCGGGAGTGACCCGCCATTGGGAACCAACCTAATGCTCGCTACCATGGTCGATCAGCCCGAGGCCACGAGCCGCAAGGACTTCCTGGCCACTCCCACCGGAGAGCTCGCGGGCGTCGTTGACGATATCCTGGACCGCCGAGAAGCTTCCGCCGCCATCAAGGCGCCCGCCAGAAGCGGGAAATCCCTGCTGGCGGTGCTCAGGCGCCTCTTCGAGCCGGGCGCTCCCTCGTCGAATTAGCCGCTTCCGCCGGCGTCGGGTAACCTGGCGGTATGCCCGATCTCGTCTTCATGGGGACGCCGGCCTTCGCGGTGCCTTCGCTGCGCGCCCTGGTGGATGCGGGATACCGGGTGAAAGCCGCCGTGACCCAGCCCGACAAGCCGGCCGGCCGTGGACAGAAGCTGCAGGCGCCGGCCGTCAAGCTGTTCGCCCAGGAGTGCGGGATCCCGGTGCTGCAGCCCGGGCGGCTGCGCAAGGAGCCCGAGTCGGTGGCGGCATTGCGGGAGTCGCGACCCGACGCCATCGTGGTCGTGGCGTTCGGGCAGATTCTCCCGCAGGACGTCCTGGACATCCCGCCGCTCGGCTGCATCAACGTGCATGGCTCGCTCCTCCCGGCCTACCGAGGGGCCGGTCCCATCCAGTGGGCGCTGATCAACGGCGAGCGGCTCACCGGCGTGACCACCATGCTCATGGACGCCGGCATGGACACCGGGCCCATGTTCCTCAAGGCCGAGATGCCGATCCAGCCCGAGGATGACGCGGGCTCGCTCGGCGCGCGGATGGCCGAGGTCGGCGCGAAACTGCTGATCGAGACGCTCGAGCAGTACTTCGCCGGCGGCCTGGCGGCCGTTCCCCAGCCCGCCGACGGCGTGTCCATGGCACCCATGCTCAAGAAGGAAGACGGCCTGCTCGACTGGTCGCAGCCGGCCGGGCGCCTCCACGACCGCATCCGTGGCCTCACGCCGTGGCCCGGGGCTTACACGACCCTGGCCGGCGAGCCGGTGAAGGTCCACAAGGCGGAGATCATCCGGGATGCCGCGGGCCGGCCGGGCGAACTGCTCGATCTGACGCCCGACGGCTGGGTGATCGGCACGTGCCAGGACGCGCTACTCCTGCGCACGATCCAGTTGCCCGGCCGGAGACCGCAGGAGGCGGCGGAGGCGGCGCGGGGGCTGCGCCACCTGGCGCCCGGCCGGTTTCTGGGATCGGACGCCGCGGTCTCGCTGTAGACCGGTTGCGGGCGCCGCGCGCCTTATGGTGCGGTGGCCTGCGATTCGGTGAGCGGGCGGACTTCCGTGGCGCGGGTGAGCTGCTCGAGCAACTCGTGCGCGTTGAGGCTCAAGATCGGGTGCTCGACCTCGGGGGCTATCTCGGCGAGCGGCACCAGCACGAAGGAGCGATCGTGCATGCGGATGTGCGGGATGATCAGCCGCGCCTCGGCGACCAGCTGGTCGTCGTAGTAGAGGATATCCAGGTCGATGGTGCGCGGGCCCCAGCGAATCGAACGCTCGCGCCGCAACTCGTTCTCGATGCCCTGGAGCGCATCCAGGAGGGCCATCGGGGGCAGGTCGGTCTCAACGGAGCAGACCGCGTTGACGAACCAGTCCTGGTTTGGGTACTCGAGGGGCTCGGTCTCGTAAAACGTCGAGACGATGCCGAGCTTGATGCGGGGATGCTTCTCGATCTTCGCGAGGGCGCGCCGGAGGTAACCCGCCCGATCTCCGACATTGGAGCCGAGCGAAAGGTAAACCGTGGCCATACCGCAGGTCCCCTTACCGCAGGCGGGTCGTCACTGTCCCGCTGCGCCGATTATAACACTGCTGGCGAGCCGGGGTGGCGGGCGTTAGCTCCTGGGGCCCTGCATCTGGCTGATCTCAGCCGACAGGGCGACCGCCGTCTGCTGGGTCTGCACCTTGACCAAGCCGGTCTTGCTGATGTCGTTGAACACGACCACCAGGATGTCGTTGGTGCCCAGGGCGTACATGAAGATGGACGCCTTGTCGCCCTGCTGGAACATGGCCTGGAACTCCGTCTCGCCGATCAGGCGGGCGACGGCCCGGGTCGAGGCGAATGCGCCGCTGACCAGCGAGGCGATGGCCTGCACGTCGAGCCCCTGCGTATCGCCGTCGGTGGCGATGATCTGGCCGGACTTCTCGACCAGCAGCGCGGCAAGCGCGTCGACGTCCGAGACGAGCTCGTGCATCAGCTTGCGGATGCGGTTGATGCCCTCCTCGGTAACGACGAAGTTGGTCAGTACGCGGTTGATCATAGATTCAACCTAATTTACCCCTTGTTGTTCCCATCGTAACCCCGGGCCGCCGCGAGGTCGGCCAGCCAGCGGCGTTCGGCGGGGGTCAGGGGCGCGCTTTCCAGGAGGTCGGGCCGCAGCGCGGCGGTGCGTTCGAGGGCTTGCCGGCGGCGCCATTTCGCGACTTCCCGGTGGTGACCCGAGACGAGGATGTCGGGGACCGACCAGCCCCGGAAGTCCGCGGGGCGCGTGTAGTGCGGGTGGTCGAGGACGCCCGCGAAGAAGCTGTCCTCCCGCGGCGAGGCTTCCTTGCCGACCGCCCCGGGTAGCAGGCGGACCACCGCGTCGATCATGACCATCGCGGCCAGTTCGCCGCCGGTGAGGACCACGTCGCCGATGGAGAAGGCGTCGGTCACCAGGTGCTCCCGGACCCGTTCGTCGATGCCCTCGTAGTGGCCGCATAGCACCACCAGGTGGCGCATCTGCGCCAAATCCACCGCGGCGGCCTGGTCGAAGCGCTTGCCCTGGGGATCGGTCAGGATGATGCGTGTGCCTCGAGGCAGCGCTTCCAGCGGAGCGGCGGGCCGCGCGCGGATCTCGGGGACCAGGTCCTCGACGGCCTCGAACACGATGTCCGGCTTGATCACCATCCCGGGGCCCCCGCCGAAGGGCCGATCGTCCACCGTCCGGTGCCGATCCTTGGCGTACCGGCGCATGTCCACCAGATCGATCGCCACCAGACCCGCGGCCTGCGCCCGCTTCACGATGCTCTCGTCGAGCGGACCCCGGAACATCCCGGGGAAGAGCGTCAGGACGTCGATGCGCAGGGGCATGCCGCGCTCAGGGCTCGAGCAGTCCGGGGATGGGCCGGATGGGCAGCGTGCCGGCAGCCAGATCGGCCTGTCCCACGAACTCCGGCACCCAGGGCACGAACACCTCGCCCTCCGGAGTCGCGATCTCGAGCAGGTCGTTGCCGGCCGTGATGACGGCCGCGATGCGGCCGATCTCTTCGCCGGTGTCGGCATGCACCGCCCGCATGCCGATGACGTCGGCATACAGGACCTCGCCGGGGGGCGGCTGCCGGGCTTCGGCGCGCGGGACCTCGAGAATGCGCCCCTTGAGCGCGGCGGCGGCCTCGGGAGTGTCGTAGCCGGCGAACTTGAGAAGGGGCCCGGCGCCGGTCATGCGGAACGCTTCGATGAAGAGGGCCTCCCGCTCGCCGCCTGGCGCTGCCGCGAAGACCCGGCCGAGGGTGCCCAGCCGCTCGGGATCGGGCGTCAGCGGCTCCACCTTCATCTCCCCGCGCACGCCGTGCGGCTTGAGGAGCCGGCCGACGCCGACGAACTCGGGCAGCCGCCAGGCGCCCGGCGAGGCGCCGGCCTCCGCGGCCGCCGCGCTAGGCGCGGACGATGGGGCTGACGTCGTGCGTGCGGATTTCGACGACGACGCCGTCCTTGACGACGATTTCCGGCGCGGCGAGCTTGGCATACAGATTGTCGCCGACTCCTACGTCGACGAAATTGTCGACATTGCCCTGCACGAACTCCTGGTTGATCTCGAGCTGGCCGATGACGTTGAGCTTTTGCAGGAGGTCGTTCTTCGCGGCCAGGAGGCGGCCCCGATCCTCCTCGATCTGGCTGCGGAGCATCGGCAGTTGCTCCGGGTTCTTCTTCTCGAGGTCCTGCAGGGCGCGCTTGGCCTGGAACTCGAGCTGCTGGAACTGCTCGTCGACCTGCGAGAGCGCGGTCTGCAACTCGGCGGTGGCTTGCTGCTTGAACTGGTCGGTGACGATCGCCTTGATGAGGACCTGGCGGCGGAGGCTGAGAACTTGAGCCATTTGAACGGAACTCCTAGGGTTGTCGAAAGCACCCAAATGATACCACGCGCCCAAGCGCCGTCCCGGTCCGGGATGTATGAGGCTCGCTTGCCCAAACGCTGCCCTTCGACGGCGACTTGACAGGTTCGTTTGTTCTAGTCATATGATGTCCGTGCGACCTGGTGCACGGAGGTGTTGTCATGCAGCTTGTCTGGTTCGTATTGATCTGGGTGGCCTCACTCGCGATGGCTGCCCCGGGGGGCGCCCAAGCGGCGCCCGAGCCCGCCCTGGTAGAGTCGCGGGTGATCGTCCACGTGTCCGGCGCGGTCCGCCGGCCCGGCCTGTATCGCCTGCCGCCGGGGGCCCGCGTCGCGGACGCCATCCAGACGGCGGGCGGCGCGCTGCGGGGGGCCGGCTTGGCGGATCTGGACCTGGCGGCTGCCCTGCGCGACGGGGAGTCCGTCCG
>Ga0194120_10004216_pt1 | contig 22444 bp, 19 predicted proteins | sample TA2MahCa65mmetaG_FD_148642 | JGI IMG/M metagenome (GOLD analysis project Ga0194120, IMG submission 148642) | Freshwater microbial communities from Lake Tanganyika, Tanzania - TA2015019 Mahale Deep Cast 65m | ecosystem: Environmental > Aquatic > Freshwater > Lake | place: Tanzania: Lake... | reverse complement strand
GCCGGGGTGGCGAGCGCCGCGCGCAGGCTCGCGACGTCGCCCGCGTCGCAGGCCGCCGGACCGGGGCCGCGGCATTTCCCGGGCGCCGCGAGATCGGGGAGCAGGCTCGCGGCCGCGCGCGCGTACAGGACCGAGTCGAGCACGTTCCCGCGCCCGTCGTCGCTCGCGTCGTGACACTGACATGCGTCGCCGATGCCGTCGGGCAGGTCCGGATCGCCCACGCGGCCGACATCGAGCTGTGTCGGGTTCGCGAGCCAGGGGCAGTTGTCGTCGCAGCCAGCGATGCACTCCGGCGGCGCGCCTGCCGGGCACGAGCAGGGCAGGTCGCCGACCGTCCCGGAGGCGCTTCCATCGTCGCAGATCCCGTCGCCGTCCCCGTCGCCGCCGAGCAGATCGCAGGGACCGCCGTGTGCCGTTCCCGCTCCGAGCCACAGCGCGAGCAGGACGAGAATCCGCCGGCGCCCCGGTGATAGGATCGCCGCCATGGATCTGAACTATACGCCCGAGGAAGAGGCCTTTCGAAGCAAAGTTCGCACCTGGCTGGAGAAGAACGCGCCCGCGCAGAAGGGCCCGCTCTCGCTCGAGGACGGCAAGGCCTGGCAGCGAAAGCTGCACGCCGGCGGCTTCCTCGGCGCGGCCTGGCCGAAGGAGTACGGCGGCGCGGGGCTCTCCGACATGGAGCAGGCGATCCTGTCCGAGGAGCTCACGCGCGCGAAGGCGCCGGGCGTGCCCGGGCAGATGGGCATCTGGTGGGTCGGGCCGGCGATCATGAAGTTCGGCACCGAAGCGCAGAAGCAGAAGTTCGTCGCGCGAATCCTGTCGGGCGAGGACATCTGGGCCACCGGCTACTCCGAGCCGGGCGCGGGCTCCGACATGTTCAACACGCAGACGCGCGCGGTCCGCGACGGCGACCACTACGTGGTGAACGGACAGAAGATCTGGACCACGATCGCGCACCTCTCGAACTGGTACTTCTGCCTGGTGCGCGTGCCGGGAATGGGCGACTCGAAGTACGACGGTCTGACGGTGCTGCTGATGGAGATGAACGCGCCGGGCATGGAAGTGAAGCCGATCGTGCAGATCACCGGCGATTCGGAGTTCAACGAGGTGTTCATGACCGACGCGCGCGTGCCGGTGGCGAACCGGCTCGGCGCGGAGGGCGAGGGTTGGAAGATCATCTCGGGCGCGCTCGTGAACGAGCGAAACGGAATCGCCGGCGGCATGCGCCAGGACGAGACGCTTCAGCGCCTGATCGCGGCCGCGAAGCGGCGCGGCAAGAGCGCGGACCCGCGCACCCGCCAGGAGATCGCGGAGCTCGCGACCGCGTGCGCGATCTCGAAGTACTCCGGCTACCGCGGCATGACCGACGGGCTGAACGGCCGCCTGAATCCGCACCTGTCCGCGGCGATGAAGCTCGCCGGGACGTCCCTCGCGCAGCGGATGTCGACCGCGCACCTCGCGCTGCTCGGCGCCTACGGTCAGCTCTACGAGAGCCACGGCCAGGCGACGGACGCGCGCGCGGTGGCGATGCGCTGGCTCGGCGATCGCGCTCAGACGATCGCGGGCGGCACCAGCGAGATCCAGAAGAACATCGTCGCGGAGCGGATTCTCGGTCTGCCCCGATCCTGACTTTTCGACTTCGCTCGGCTCCGCCTCGCTGCGCGCGGCGACGGAGTCGCCGCTTGCGCGCCGGACGCGAAGGCGGCTTCGCGTCCGGCCTCGTTCGACTTCGCTCGGCTATGCCTCCGTCACACGGTAGATCGTCGTGTGCGCGTACTCTGCGCCGGGGTCGAGCCGCGCCGACGGGAACGAAGGGTGGTTGGGCGCGTCCGGGTAGGCTTGCGTCTCGAGGCAGAGGCCGTGGTGGCGCCGGTAGACGGCGCCCCCGTGGCCGATCAGGGTCCCGTCGAGGAAGTTCCCGGTGTAGAGCTGCACACCGGGCTGTGTCGTCTCGACCTCGAGCGCGCGGCCGCTCGACGGATCGCGGAGCCGCGCGACCCGGCGCAGGCCCGAGCCGCGAAGCGCGAAGCAATGGTCGTAGCCCCCGCGCAGCGCGAGCCGCTCCGCCGCAGCGATCTGCGCGCCGATCCGCGTGGGACGGGTGAAGTCGAACGGCGTTCCGCGCACGCCGCGGAGCTCGCCGGTCGGAATGCCCGCTGCGTCCACGGGCAGGTACGCGTCCGCGTCCAGCCAGAGCTCGTGGTCCAGGATCGGGCTCGCGCCGCCGTCGCGCAGGTTCCAGTACGCGTGGCTGGCAAGGCTCACGATCGTCGCGCGGTCGCAGCGCGCGCGGAGCTCGATGCGCAGCGCATCGTCGTCGTCGAGCGTGTAGCTCGCCTCGGCCTCGAGCCGCCCCGGGTAGCCCTGGTCGCCGTCGGGGCTCGCGATGCGGAAGCGCAGCGCGTCGCCGTCGCTCTCGCCGGACCAGAGCCGGTGCGACATGCCGTCGGGTCCGCCGTGCAGGTGGTGCGCGCCGTCGTTGGGTGCGAGCGCGTGCTCGCGACCGTCGAGATCGAAACGCCCTCGGGCGATGCGATTCGCGAAGCGCCCGGCGATCACGCCCAGGTAGGGATGCGCCGCGTCGTAGCGCGCGGGGGCGTCGAAGCCCAGCACGACGTCTGCGCCGGCGACGCGAAATCGCGTCAGCGCGGCGCCGCGCGCGCTGAAGCTCGCCTCGCTGCCGCGGCGGTTGCGCAGCGTGAGCACCGGCTCGCCTTCCCTCGCCTGCATCGCCGGGAATGGTAGCCTCGGCTCGGGGGACAGATGAGCGAATCGGAGCTCGCGCGCGAGATCTTCGCGCAGCCGGATCGGCTCGAGCACTTCCGGGTGGCCGAGGGCGCGAAGCTGCGTGTGCTCGGCGCGGAGCTCGCCGCGCGGCAGCCCGCGGGCGTGATGATCGCAGCGCGCGGCAGCTCCGACCACGCGGCGGTGTACGCGAAGTACCTGCTCGGCGCGCGCGCGCGGATCCCCGTCGCGCTGGCGGCGCCGTCGCTGTTCACCATCTACGAGCGCGCGCCTCGGCTCGCGGGCTGGCTCGCGATCGCGATCTCGCAGTCCGGCGCCTCGCCCGACGTCGTGCGCGTGATCGAGGTCGCCCGCGCGCAGGGCGCGCCCACGCTCGCGATCACCGACCGCGTCGACTCGCCGCTCGCCGCGGCCGCCGAGCACGTCGTGCCGCTCCACCTGGGCGGCGAGCGCTCGGTGGCGGCGACGGGATCGTTCACGACCACGCTCTACGCGCTCGCACATCTGGTCGCGGGAATGCGCGGCGAGGACGAGCCGTCGCTCGCGCTCGTGCCGGAGCTCGCATCGCGCTCGCTCGCGATCCAGCCAGAAGTGCGCGATCTCGCGAATGCGCTCGCGTCGCACGCGTCCTGCGCGCTGATCGGGCGCGGCTACGGCTTTCCGGTCGCCCTGGAATGGGCGCTCAAGCTGAAGGAGCTCTCCGGCGTCTTCGCCGAGCCCTTCTCGGCCGCCGACTATCGCCACGGCCCGATCGCGCTCGCCTCGTCCGGCGCGCCGGTCTTCACGATCGAGCTCGCCGGTCCCGCGCGCGGCGACGTGCGCAGGCTCGGCCTCGACCTGGTCGAGCGCGGCGCGCGGCTCGTGCGCATCTCCGACGAGATCGGTGCGGATCTGCGGCTTCCCCTCGCGGACGAGTGGCTCGCCCCGATCCCCGCCGCAGTTGCCGGTCAGCTGCTCGCGTTCTGGCTTGCGCGCGCCCGCGGCCGCGACCCTGACCGCCCGGCAGGAATCTCGAAGGTGACGCGCACCCTGTAGCGATTTCCAATCGCGAGTCGATCGTGGGACTCTGTGCGGAGAGCGTCGGCGTCACCTGAATCCGACGCCCTGCGACTCATCATGCGACTCATCATGCGGAGAATGGGCCCATGCGTTCCTCGACAGTGATACGGCCGCGTCTGCTCGCAGTGGCCGGCGCAATCGCGCTTGCGCTGAGCGTCGCCGCAAGCGCGATTGCGGAAGGGCCCGTGGTCGGCTGGGGCTCGGGCGCGCCGCCGGCCGTCAGCGCGTCTGCACTCTCGGCAGGGTACGCGCATTCCTGCGCAATCGAGAGCGGCAGCGGCGCCGTGGTCTGCTGGGGCTACAACGCGCTGGGATCGACGGTGCCTCCGGCCTCCGTGAACGGCGCTTCCGGCACCGCCGCCGCGATCGCCGCCGGACTGAACTACGCCTGCGCGGTCCAGTCCGGCACGGGCGCGGTCGTCTGCTGGGGATCCAACACCTACGGGCGTGCGACCCCTCCGCCGTCGGTGAACGGCAGTAGCGGCGCAGCGACGGCGATCGCCGCGGGCTGGCGGCACGCCTGCGCGATCCAGAGCGGCACCGATGCAGTCGTCTGCTGGGGCGACAACGCGCTCGGCCAGGCGACGCCGCCGGCTTCCGTCGACGGCAGCTCGGGAAGCGCATCGGCGATCGCGACGGGAACGGAGCACAGCTGCGCGATCCAGAGCGGAACCGGAGCGGTCGTCTGCTGGGGAGACGATTCCGGCGGAGAAGCGACGCCTCCGGCCTCCGTCGACGGCAGCTCCGGCAGCGCCACGGCGATCGCCGCGGGCGGGTCGCACAGCTGCGCGATCCAGAGCGGAACCGAGGCCGTCGTGTGCTGGGGGTCGGACGGCTACGGGCAGTCGACGCCGCCATCCTCCGTGAACGGAACCTCGGGGACAGCCACCGCCATCGCGGCGGGCACGTCGCACAGCTGCGCGATCCGGAGCGGAGTGCCCGCGGCCGTCGTCTGTTGGGGAAGCGACGGATCCGAGCAGGCGATGCCTCCGTCCTCCGTCGACGGCAGCTCCGGCGGAGCAGCGGGAATCGCCGCCGGCGCCATCGACAGCTGCGCGATCCAGAGCGGAACCGGTGCCGTGGTGTGTTGGGGCGGCGTCTACTTCGGGCAGTCGACGCCGCCGGACCCGGTGAACGGGGTGTCCGGCAACGCGGCCGCCGTCTCGGCGGGCGGCCTGCACGGCTGTGCGATCCAGAGCGGAAGCCTTGCGGCCGTCTGCTGGGGGCGCAACGACTACGGTCAGACGGTGGTGCCGCCTTCCGTGAACGGCAGCTCGGGAACCGCGTCGGCGATCGCGGCGGGCGAGTTCCACGAGTGCGCGATCCAGACCGAGACCGACGCCGTCGTGTGTTGGGGCGACAACGCATTCGGAAAGTCGACGCCGCCGGCGTCGGTGAACGGCAGCTCCGGGGGCGCGCTCGGGATCGCCGCCGGACTGCACCACAGCTGCGCGGTCCAGAGCGGCACCGGCGCGGTCGTGTGCTGGGGCGACGGCGGGCTCGGGCAGGCGACGCCGCCGGCCTCGGTGAACGGCAGCTCGGGCAGCGCGATCCGGGTCGCGGCGGGGCTGCAGCACGCTTGCGCGATCCAGAGCGGAACCGGAGCGGTCGTGTGCTGGGGAGCCAACGGCTCCGGGCAATCGACGCCGCCCGACTCGGTGAACGGCGTCGCGGGAAGCGCCAGCGCCGTCGCCGCCGGCGGATCGCGAAGCTGCGCGATCCAGAGCGGGACCGACGCGGTCATCTGCTGGGGCTCGAACAGCTCCGGAGCAGCGACACCGCCGGCCTCTGTGAACGGCACGTCCGGCACCGCTTCCGCGCTCGCGTTGGGCAGCGCGCAGAGCTGCGCAATCCAGAGCGGGAGCGCGGCCGTCGTTTGCTGGGGCGGGAACTTCTACGGCCAGGCAACGCCGCCGGCCTCGGTTGACGGAACCACCGGAGGCGCCACCGCGATCGCAGCGGGCGGGAGCCACAGCCTGGCGATCCGCGCACTCGCGCCCGAGCCCGACGCCGACGGTGACGGCGTCCCCGACGCGAGCGACAACTGCCCGGCGCTCGCGAACGCGGACCAGGCGGACGGCGACGGGGATCTGGTCGGAGATGCGTGCGACAACTGCGCGGCCGTCGCGAACGCCGACCAGGCCGACGTGGACGGTGACCTCGACGGCGACGCCTGCGACAACTGCCCGGCGCTCGCGAACGCGGACCAGGCGGACGGCGACGGGGATCTGGTCGGCGACGCCTGCGACAACTGCACGGCCGCTCCGAATCCGCGCGAGGCCGCGGACTTCCTCGTGACAAACCCGTGGGCGACGCTCACGGGCGGCCAGCGGGACGACGACCACGACGGCTACGGAAATCGCTGCGACGCGGATTTCACGGCAACCGGCGCGCTGGTCGGCACGGCCGACCTGACCCAGTACCGCGCCAGCAGCGGCAAGAGCCGCGCGCAGGACGTCTGCGGGACGAGCGGCTCGGATCCGTGCGCGAGATACGACCTCGACCAGTCGGGCGCGCTGATCAACTCGGCCGATCTGGTGGTGTACCGGGGGCTTGCCGGAAAGGTCGCCGGCCCGAAGTGCCCGTCCTGCCCGCTCGAGTGCACCGCCGGCACCGCGGGGAGCTGCGACTAGAACGCGAGCCTCAGCCCCGCTGTCTTCCAGGGCACGGCGACGAGCCGCCCCGTGGCCGAGAGCGTGATGAACGCGGTGCGCAGATCCGGGCCGCCGAAGCAGATGTTGGTGGTGAGCGGGTCGGGCATCGGCACGTGCTCGGTCCGCGACCCGTCCGGCGAGATGATCGTGATGCCGCCATTCACGATCGTCGCCACGCAGACGTTTCCCTCCGCGTCGACGGCGAGCGAGTCGAGCAGCTGCATCCCCGGCAGGCCGACCAGCAGGTGCCCGCCGTTCGGCGACGCGTGCGGGCGGATCTGGCCGGGCGCGGAGAGGTCCCACCAGAAGACCCGGCCGGTGTGCGTCTCGGCGACGTAGACACGCGAGCCGTCCGGGGAGAGCCCGACGCCGTTCGGTGAGTCGAGCGGGTAGACGACCTCGCGGATGCTCGAGCCGTCGGGCCGCGCGTAGTAGAGCCCGCCGCGGTCGCGATCGCGCTCGCGCGTCTTGCCGTGGTCGGTGAACCAGAAGCCGCCGGTCGCGTCGAAGACCAGGTCGTTCGGCCCGCGCAGCGCATGCGCTCCGCACTTCGTGTAGAGCGTCTCGACGGCGCCGCTCTTCGCGTCGACGCGCTGGATCGAGCCGCCGGCGTAGTCCTTCGGCTGGTTTCCCGGCAGCAGGAACGGACCCGCCTCGTGCCACTCGAAGCCGCCGTTGTTGCACAGGTAGATCTTCCCGTCGGGTCCGATTGCCGCGCCGTTCGGGCCGCCTCCGGTCTTGGCCACGATCGTCCTGGCCCCGTCGGACGCGACTCGCGTAAGCGTCCCCCGCTTGATCTCGACCAGCAGGACGCTGCCGTCCTCGAGCGAGATCGGCCCCTCGGGGAAGAGCAATCCGGATGCGATCTCGCGCAGCTCGCCCATGGTCGACCTCCGCGCCGATTCTAGACGCGACACGCAGCTCGCGCGCAAAAGGATCCGTGCGGGTCCGCCGAAGAAAGCCGAGACAGCGCCGCGAGGATGAGGCATGCTACGCGGCGTGGGGTGCTCGGCTACGGCCGCCCCGCTCGTCGGAGTCCGAATCGAATCCCGGCCTCCGAACCGGTAGCGACTCTGGAGCGCCCGAGATCGGGCCGAGATGCCTCGCAACCGGATCCGACCTGCACCTTCGTCCGGCCCGGCTCGGTCGAGGGACGCCCATGAGGAGCGCACAGGCGTGAGTGATCAGGAGAAGACCCCGGCGGGCCACGTCGCCGCCCAGAGGCCCGAGCGCAAGCGCGGCGGAAACGGCGCCGGCTCTGGCGGCCACGGACGCGATGCCCGAAGCCAGCGCGCTCACAACTCGGCGGCGCGCTATCGCCGCAAGGTCGAAGAGCGGCTGTTCGGGAAGAAGGCCGACCGCGGCCGACTCCGCCTCGAAGAGCGGCTGCGAGACGCGGACGGGGCCGAGAACCTGCTCCGCACCTTCCGCGAGTACTCCAAGTGCTACGGCATGCCCAGCGACGTCGGGCTCTTGGTGCGGCTGCTCGATCTGGAGCCCGCGCGAGACATCCTCCAGGTGACCGACGAGATCGACCGAGTCGCCGAGTCCCTGTCGGCCGAGCAGAAATCGCTGCTGCGCAGCCGGCTGCGAAACCTCGAGATGGCGACGTCGCACGACTCGGTGGCGGACGCGGTCTCCCGGCTGCTCGAACGGCTCTGATCCCTGGTGAAGCCAATCCTCATGTCGATCTCCTCGCTGGCCCCATGAGAGGCGAAATCAAGGCGAAAGTCAACCCGGCGGCCGCGAAGCCGGCATCGGTCCGGCTGCGCAGCCACCGGATCGAGGTCGCGGCGCTCGACTACGGCGAGCCGACACCCGGAGCCCCGTCGATGCTGCTGATCCACGGCATGCGCGACCTGGCCTGGAGCCTCGACTCGGTCGCGCAGCACTTCCGCGATCGCTTCCGGGTCGTATCGCTCGATCTGCGCGGCCACGGCGACAGCGACCACGTCGGCTACTACGCGCTCGCGCACTTCATCCTCGACCTGCGCGCGGCGGTGCGCGGGCTCGGGCTCGACCGGCCGGTGCTGATCGGACACAGCTTCGGCGGCGAGGTCTCCGCGCAGTACGCGGGCCTGTTTCCCGAGGTGCTCGGCGCGCTGGTGCTGATCGAGGGCCTCGGCCCGCCGCCGTGGGAAGGCGAGGGCAGTCGCGAAGCCGGCGTGTATTGGGCGCGATCGATGGTCGAACGACTCGACCAGATCGATCCCGAGGGCCGGCGGCTCGAAAACGTGGACGAGGCCACGCGGCGCATCCTCGCCAGCCACCCCGGACTCGAGCCGGGGCGCGCGCGCTTCCTCGCCGAGCAGGGCGTGCGCCCGCACCCGGCGGGCGGACTGCGCTGGAAGTGGGACCCGTACCTGGTCACGAGCTGGGGAAGCTTCAACTTCGGCCAGATGGAGCAGATGTGGTCGCGAATCCGCGTGCCGACGCTCGCGGTGAACGGTGCTCGCTCGGGCGAGTTCTGGCGGCGCGATCTCGGCCGCTCCAAGCGCGGCGGCGAGGGCGAGGCGTACCTGGCCCCGGACGAGCTGCAGCGCCGGCTCGCCTGCTTTCCCGACGTCGAGTGCGTGGAGATCCCGGGCGCGGGGCACATGGTCCACTTCGACGCGCCGGACCTGCTGAACGCGGCGATCGACGCATTTCTGCGTCGGCGCACGGGGTCGTAAGGTGAAGTTCGGCGCGCGGCCCTGGTGGATGAACGGGCTCTTCGCGTTCTGTCTCTTCATGAGCTTCGTCTACATGCCGTTCGACTTCTTCTGGAAGCCGGTCGCCGACGACCAGGAGGTCTGGTTCGGCGTTCTGCTCACGGGCTGGGCGGCGAAGGCCACCGAGCCGCTGCACTGGGCGATCTACGCCGCCGGCTCCTGGGGCTTCTGGAAGATGCGCCCGTGGATGCACCCGTGGGCCGCGCTGTACACGCTGCAGATCGCGATCGGGATGCTCGTCTGGGCGTCGCTGGATCCGCGGGCGGAGGGCCAGCGACTGCTCTTCGGCGTGCCGCCGTTTCTCGCCTTCGCGGCGCTGGCCTGGCTGATCTTTCGCTCGCGCGCGCACTTCGGCGCGCGAGCCGGCTAGAATACGCGGCGCTTCGAGGAGTCTTGACGCGATAGGCGAAGCAAGCGATCGGTGCCCTTGGGGGTTGGGGGCTCGACGTGGCGCGCGACGGGGCTGGGGCTGCGGTTCTGAACCTTCTGTTTCTGATCGACGGTGCGCGAATCGAGGTGGGCGAGGCGCAGGTTCTCCGCCTTGCCAGCGCCTTGCGCTCGCGCGGGCACGGCGTGGTGATCGGGGCGTCCGGACGCTCGGCCGTCGACGAGATCGCGTCGCGGGGCCACACGGCGGTGCGCGTTCCCGGATGGCCGAATCTGCCCGGAGCCGTTGCGGCCATCGCGCGCGCCTGCCGCGAGCACTCGATCGATCTGATCGACGCGCACTCGCCGCAGCTGCTTCTGCCCGCCGCCATCGCGCGCGGGCTGCGCCGGACCCGCTCCGCGCTCGTCGCGACGCTGGATCGGGTTCCGAGCCGGAAGGGCACGGGCTTCGAGCGCTTCGTGCTCGAGCGTCTGCCGGACCAGGTGCTGTTCACGTCGCTCGCCGATCGTGACCAGCTCGCCGAGCTCTGGGGGCGCGCGATCGGTCAGGTGGTCCACTACGGCATCGAGCTGCCGCGACCGGGCGCGACCGAGCCGATCGACCTCGAGGCGAAGCTCGGCGTGCCGCGCGACGCGCGCGTGATCGGCGTGGTCGGGACGCTCGCGCCGGAGAAGGCCGTCGGTGACGCGATCGCCGCGCTCGTGCGCCTGCCCGAGGACGTCTGCCTGTGCATCGTCGGCGACGGGCCCGAGGAGAACGCGCTTCGCGCCGAGGTGCACCGCCGGAGCCTGGAGCGGCGCGTGTTCTTCGCGGGGCCGAGCGCAGAGCCCGATCGCTTCCTGGTCAGCTTCTGCGCGCTGGTGCTGCCGTCGCGGCACGAGCGGCTTCCCGCGGGCCTGCTCCGCGCGGGTGCACTCTCGATCCCGGTGGTCGCAGCCGACGTCGGCGGCGTTCGCGAGGTCGTCGTGCCGCGCGAGACCGGCGTGCTCTACCCGACCGGAGACGTGGACGGACTCGTGCGCGCGATTCGCGGAATGCTGGAAGATCCGTCGCGCGCAGCCGCGCTGGGCTGCGCCGCGCGCCAGCGGATCGCGTCCGTCTTCGGCCTCGAGCGCTGGGCCGCGGAGACCGAGGCGCTCTTCGAACACGTCGCACGGCGGGATTAGGAGGCATCGCATGGACTATCAGGAGATCCTCTATTCGGTCGAGGACCACGTCCTCACCCTCACGCTGAACCGGCCGCAGAAGCTGAACGCATTCACCGGCCGCATGATGTTCGAGGTGCTCGACGCGATCGACCGCGCCGATGCCGACGACGACGTGCGCGCGATCATCGTGACCGGCGCGGGCCGGGCGTTCTGCGCGGGCGCGGATCTGTCGGCCGGCTCCGGCACCTTCGACGCACGCGATCGCTCGGCCGACGTCGGGATCGAGGGACGGCGCGACGGCGGGGGGCGCGTGACGCTTCGCCTCTACGACTGCAAGAAGCCGCTGATCGCGGCGATCAACGGCCCGGCCGTCGGAGTGGGCGTGACGATGACGCTGCCGATGGACATCCGGATCGCGTCCACCGACGCGCGCTTCGGCTTCGTCTTCGCGCGCCGCGGCATCTGCCTCGAGGCGGCCTCGAGCTGGTTCCTGCCGCGCGTGGTCGGAGTCTCGCGGGCGCTCGAGTGGGCCTACACCGGGCGCGTGTTTCCGGCCAGCGAGGCGCACGAAGCGGGTCTGGTGCGAAGTCTGCACGCGCCCGAGGCGCTGCTCCCGGCGGCGCGCGAGCTCGCGCGCGAGATCGCCGAGAACACCTCGGCGATCTCGGTGGCCGTCTCGCGCCAGCTGGTCTGGAAGATGCTTGGCGCGGATCATCCGATGGAGGCACACAAGATCGACTCGCGGGCGATCCACGCGCTCGGCCAGAGCGCCGACGCGCACGAGGGCGTTGCGTCGTTCCTCGCCAAGCGCAAGCCGGAGTTCCGCCAGCGGCCGAGCTCCGACATGCCCGCGTTCTACCCCTGGTGGCGAGAGCGGAAGTTCGAGTGAGTCTGCGGCGGCTCGGCTTCGCGGCCCTGCTGCTCGCGCTGCTCGGCGCACTCACGTCTGCGCTCTTCGAGATCGGCGTGCGGGTCTTCGCTCCGCAGGTGCTCGCACAGGACGTGCCGGATCTCTGGCAGCAAGACGAGGCGATCGGCTGGAAGCACGCCGCGGACGCGCGGGTGCTCGCGAACACCGGCGACCGCGACGTCGAGATCTGCACCGACGCCGCGGGGGATCGCGTCTCCTGCTCCGAAGGGGCCCGGTCCGACTGCGCCCGGCGGATCCTGGTGATGGGCGACTCGTACGTCGAGGCGCTCGCGGTGCCGTTCGAGGCGACCGTCTGGCGGCGGCTCGAGTCCGACACCGGAGCGTGTACGAACGTGGCCGGCGTCTCGGGCTGGGGCCCGAGTCAGTATCTCGCGGCCGTGCGCGCGCGCCTCGCCGAACCCGGCGCGCGCTTCGACCTGGTGATCCTCTCGCTCTACCTGGGCAACGACCTCACCGACGACGCGGAAAAACTGCCGCCCGCGAAGGACGTGCAGCGCCGGCCGTTCCGGCTCCTGCCCGCGGGCCTCTCCCTGGACGCGCTGGTCGACTGGTTCTACCCGTGCAACGCCTGGCTCGAGTCGCGCTCGCACGCGTACGTGGCGCTGCGCTTCGCGATCCGAAGGCTGCGCGACCCGGGCGACGTCGGCCTGTACGGAGCGCCCCGTGCGCTGCGAGCGTCGCAGCTGACCCGGCCGTACCTGGACGAGACCGCGCGCGGCGTCGGGCTCGTTGCCGAGGCGGCGCGCGCGCACGGCGCGCGGCTGCTGGTGGTCGTGATTCCCGTGCGCAGCCAGGTGCTCGATCCGAGCGCCGAGCGCCTGCTGCGCGCGCTGCCCGCGCTCGCGGGCGACGTGGACATGGATCTCGCCACGCGCGAGCTCGTTCCGAGGCTCGAGGCGCTGGCCGGCGTGGACCGGGTCGTCGATCTCCTGCCGATCCTGCGCGCGAGCCCGGAACCCGCCGACTGGGGCGAGCGCGACGGGCACTTCTCGCCGCGCGGACACCAGAAGTGGTTCGAGTCGATTCGCGGGCCGGTTCGCGAGCTGCTCCGCGCGGACTGACCGGCGGCTCTCAGGCCTTCGCCGACGGGCGCGCGGAGACCTCGCCGTACCAGCGCGTCAGGTTCTTCTGCTCGGGCAGGATGCGGATTTCCGAGACGCGACCGAAGTCGATCGCGACCAGCGCGGTGATGTCGGCGATCGTGTAGCGCTCGCCAGCGACGAAGCGCGACTTCGCCAGGACGCCGTCGAGCCAGGCCAGCTGCTTCGCAGCTGCTTCCTTGCACACCGCGCCGTACTCGGGCACCTGCGGAATCCGGCCCTTGAAGAAGGGATGCGTGTTGCGGAAGCAGCCCGCGGTGTTCGAGAGCAGCCCGAGCTCCATCCGGCGCTGCCACATCTCGACGACGGCCTTGTCCCGCGCGTCGGTGCCGAGCAGCGGAGGCTGCGGGTGGGTGAGCTCGAAGTAGAGACAGATCGCGACCGACTCGGAGAGGAACGTGCCGTCGTCGAGCTCGAGCACGGGAACTCCGCCGAGCGGATTCCTGGCCAGGAACTCGGGCGAGCGGTTCTCGGCCTTGCCGATGTCGACCTGCACGGTCGGAACCGTGATGCCCTTCTCGGCCAGGAAGATCCGCACGCGGCGCGGGTTGGGCGCCATCGAGCTGTCGTAGAGCTTCATCGGATTCTCCTCGCTGTGGGCGGCCATCATACCCGAGCGCGATCCGGATTCGCGATTCTCTCCGCACCCGCGTAGACGTTGAGGCTCGCGCCGCGAAGGAACGCGACCAGCGTCATGCCGCTCGCCCGCGCCAGCTCGACGGCGAGGCTCGACGGGCCCGAGATCGCCGCGAGCACGGGGATGCCCGCGACCAGCGCCTTCTGCGCGATCTCGAAGCCGAGTCGCCCGCTCACCAGAAGAATCGTCTGTGAGAGCGGCAACCGGCTCTCGAGCGCGGCCCAGCCGACGACCTTGTCCACCGCGTTGTGCCGGCCGATGTCCTCGCGCGCGCAGAGCAGCGCACCGGTCGAATCGAAGAGCGCGGCGGCGTGCAGTGCGCCGGTCTCGTCGAAGAGGCGTTGCTCGGCGCGCAGGCGGTCGGGCAGGGCTTCGAGCACGCCGAGCCCCACGCGCATGCCGTCGGGGCGCAGAGCCGGCGCGAGCCTTCGCGCTTCGTCGAGCGTCGCCTTGCCGCAGATCCCGCACGACGACGACGCGATGAAGTGTCGGACTTCGGGCGCGCGAACGCCCGCTGCGCCGGGCTCGGTGCGGATCTCGATCGTGTTGCGGGTCTCGTCGCAGTGCGCGATCGCGCATACCGCGCCGAAATCGCCGACGATCCCCTCGGTGACCACGAACCCGGCCGCGAGCTCGACGTCGTGCCCCGGCGTGCGCATCGCGACGGCGAGCGCCCCTCCGTCGAGCCGCAGCTCGAGCGGCTCCTCGACCGCGATCGTCTCGTGGCGGGTCCCGAGCTCGCCGTCGCGAAGTCCGACGATCTCGACGCGCTTGCTTCCCGGAGCCGGTCTCACCGCGGCAGCGTAGCCGATCCGGAGCCTGCGCCGAGCTCCTGAGCAAGCGGTCCGAGTACGCGAATCCGCTCGTCGCGCTGCCACAGGTCGACCCGTTCAGCCGCGCCGCGCGCGCCCGAAGCGCGAAGCAGCAGCAGCGCCGGACCCGCGAGCGCGTCCTCTAGCGCGAGCCGCAGCGATCCGAGCCCCGTGAGCAGCGTGTCGAGCCGGCCCGCGCCGGGGGCGTTCGCCAGGTACGCGGCGTCGGGCTCCGGCAGGCGCTCCACGTCCTCGGCGCGAAGCCCTTCGAGAAGACCGGTCGAGCCCTGCGAGAGCGCCAGCGCGACGCGCCGGACGCAGCGACTCGGGATGGCCCGCAGCACCGGCTCGGTCACGCGGTTCGCGTCGACGAGCGCGATCGCGTCGCCCGCGAGCCCGACGAGCGAAGCCGACGCCAGGCCCGCCGCCCCGATCAGATCGCCCGCGACGCGAAATGGTGTAGAGACGAGCGCTTCGGCCGCACCGGCGTGGTCGGGCCCCGCCTGCGCCGAGCGGACCGGCAGCAGAAGCAGCGCGGCGGATGCCACGAGCCGAAGCGCTCGGTTCAGAGTCGTCCCCCTTCCGTCGCGCTCTCGATACCGCACGCTAAGATGGCCGTCCATGCAGATCGAAGTCTCGGAGCTCGTGCCGGCCGCGCCGGAGGAGGTCTTCGCGCGGTACACCGACCACCAGGGTTGGGTGGACTGGGCGGGGGTGAAGGAAGTCGTCCTGCGACAGCAGGGTCATCCCGCACCGAACGGGCTGGGCGCGATCCGCGTGATCCGACAGTCCGGCATGGCGATCGAGGAAGAGATCACGGGCTTCGATCCGCCCAAGCGCATGGCCTATCGCCTGGTCGCCGGCGCGCCGATTCGCGACCACTCGGGAGAGGTTCGCTTCGACCGCGAGGGCGCGGGGACGCGCGTGACCTGGAAGGTCGACTTCAGGCCGCTCGTTCCGGGCACCGGCGGGCTGATTCGCCGTGCGCTCGAGCGGGGCCTGCGCGACACGCTGGCGAGGCTTGCCAAGACGTTCTGAGCCTGCCACCGCCCCCGACCACACGAGACGGCGCTCAAGCTCGGAGCGAAGCTGCCGATCAGTGACACGTAATTGCGGCTCGCTTTCCCGCAATCGAAGTTCAGGGGAGGGCGGAGGCGCGGGCGATAGGAACTTGGGGGGGATCCGTCGCCGGTGCCTCCCCTCTTCCTCTCTTCGCCGATCAGCTGCGCGCGAGCGCGATCAGGCGCTCGAGATCGGCGACCAGCTCGTCCAGGCGCTCCGGCGAGCCCGCGCGCCAGCGCTCGCCGTCTTTCTCTGCTGCGCCCAGGTTCTCGAGCAGCTTGAGCGCGTTGCCGAAGTTCATGTTCGAGAGCAGCTCGGGGGACTGCACGCGGTCCTGCAGGAGCAACTGCCGGCCGAGCTCGTGACAGCGGCGCAGCACGACCGAGCGCGCCGTCGGCTCTCCGGAAGAGCGCAGCGTTCGCAAGGTCTCCGCCACGACCCAATAGCTCTCGATGAAGTCGAGCAGGATTCTCGGGCAGCCGGCGAGAATCGGAGTCAGTCCCGCGGCGGACTCGCGCGCGAGCCGCTGTTGCTCGCGCTCGAACTCGCGCGCGAACGATTCGCGGTCGGAGAAGAAGAACTCGAACTTCAGCAGCTCGCGAAGTCGCAGCGCCCAGCCGCGTGCGTCGCGCCGGCCTGCGGCGTCGGCGGCCGCCGCGCGCATGGCGAGCTCGGCGATCGCGCGGCCGAGCAGGAAATGGATCACCGTGTTCCGGTAGTAGGAGGCGGCGTGCCGGCCCTTCTCGGTCACGTAGTAGACCGGCTCCACGCCCCCGGCGTAGCGCTCGATCACGCCGGTTCCGGCGAGCGCGTCGGTGGCGCAGCGCAGCGCCGACTCCGCGCCCGCTGAGACTTCCTGGGTCACGTCGATGCCGCGCTCGTGCGCGTAGTCCACCAGACGCGCGGCCTGCGCTCTGAACTCCGCCTCGCCGAGCGCACGCTTGCCCGCGCCGAGCAGGATCGAGCAGGCGAGCGACACCGGCGTGATCGGCGTGACGGCGTTGATCTGGTTCGAGATCCGGAACGCGAGCTTCTCGACCACGAGTCGGTCGTCGCCGCTGCGGTCGAGGTACTCGCGCAGCGAGATCGGCTCGGCGAAGCGCAGATGGATCCGCCCGAGCTTGCGCGCCCGCGCGGCGCGGATCTGGCGCAGCAGGAACACGAAGCTCTCGGCCTCTTTCTCGTCGCCGAGGTTCTGGCGCACGTACTCCGCGAGCTCGAGGATCTGGTCGTAGGCGATCGAGGTCGGGATGAAGAGCACCTCGCTTATGTCGTTGCGGCGCGCCCCGTCGACGATGTAGTTCAGGATCCCGTAGCGGGGCGGCAGCAGCTTTCCCGAACGCGAGCGTCCGCCCTCGATGAAGAACTCCTGGTGGAAGCGGCGCTGGACCAGGGTGCTGATGAAGCCGCGCAGCGATTCCTTGTAGATCGGGTCGTCCTGGAACGACCGGCGCAGGAAGTACGCGCCGGTTCCGGGCAGGATCCGGCTCATCGGGAAGAACGACATGTTTATCCCGGCCGCGGTATGCGGGGGCGGAAACCCCGACGAGAACAGGAGCGAGTAGAGCGCCATGTGATCGCAGTTGGACTTGTGCGACGGGATGAAGACGAGCGGAGCGCGCCGCCCGAGCGCGCGGAGCTTCTCGAGCTCGCCCGGGTCGATGTCGATGTGGGGATCGAATGCGAGCCCGTAGACCCAGCGCGCGAAGCGGTGGAAGATCTCCATCGAGAACAGGTTGTGACTGGTCGCGAGCTCGCGAAGGGCGCGGTCCCCGCGCAGGAGAGACTCATCGCGAGTCAGTCCCTGAGTGGCTCCCGCGGCCGCGATCTGGTCCTGAAAGCTCGAGTCACCGAGGATCTGCTCCGCGAGCAGCCTGGGAACCTTGTAGCGATCGCCGAAGACCTGCCGCTGCGCGAGGGAGAGCGCCTTCACGCCCTGGACGCGCACGAAGGTGGAGAGCGCGAGCTTGTCGCCCTGCGCGCGGGATTCCGCCTCGAGCGCCGTGCGCGTTCCCGGCGCGCCGATCACCACGCGCGCGTAGCCGCGGCGGAGCAGGCGCAGCCAGCGCGTCCAGCCGGGCGGGTCGTAGGGGTTGCCGAAGGGCAGGTTCCAGAGCGACGGCGGTCGCTCCACCGGCCCCCAGAGCAGCTCCGCCGGCACCAGATCGACCTCGACGCCCGCTTGCTGCGCGAACGCCAGAAGCCGGGCCAGCCGGTCGGGGCCCGAGCGCGGGGGCGAGAGGGGCACGAGCATCGGCTCGCCTGCGAGGAATGCGGCGCGCAGCGTCTCGTCGGCGAGCTTGGCGCGCGTCGACGGCACCCAGCGCGGAACCGGCAGGCCCGCGCGCGACAGGCTCGCCAGCAGGATTCGCAGATCGAGACGGGTCTCGATCGGCGCCAGGTAGATTCGCGGTCGCGAGTCCTTCGGCAGATCGATTGCGCCGGGAAGGATCAGCGGCACGGCCAGGCCGCGAGGAGCGCGCGGCGCGGCTCGGAGTGGCAGGGAACCGGTCACCTCGCCACCATACCGCGAAGCGCTTCGGCCGCACAGCACGGCGTGTGACTGGGGCCGCGCCGTTCGGGTGTTGCCGCACCGCGTCGTCGCGGAGAGAATCCGGGCTGCGAGACGGTCGCGGAGACGATGTCGATGAGAGCTCCCTGGCAGACCTTGCGCGGGTACGCCGAACGGTTGTTCAGGCGCGCCTGCCCGGCGCAGGATCCCGGCGAGCTGATTCGCGAGCTGCTCGGGGATCTGCGGCCCGAGCCGCGGCAGCGACTCGTCTTCGTCGAGGCCGGTTGTGGCCCCGCGACGCTCGTGCTGGCCGAGGTCGCGCGGCGCACCGGCGCTCGCGTCTACGCGTGCGATCTCGATCCGAGGAAGTTCGACGAGCTCCGCGAGCGCGCGGGCGACCCACTCGACGAAGTGACCTTTCTCGCCGGCGACAGTCTCCATGGCCTGGCGCAGATCGCGGCGCGGCACGAGCGGGTGGACTTCGCGCTCTTCGACTCCGTGCCCTCCGCGACGCACACGCTGCGCGAGTTCCTGCTGCTCGAGCCGCGCTTCGGGCCGGGCTCCCGCGTTCTGATCGACGACGCAGCGCTTCCGGGTGCCCGGCTGCTGCTCGGTCCGCGACGCAAGGGCCGGCTCGTCGTTCCGTACCTGCTCGCGTCTCCATTCTGGAGCGTCAGCGCGCATCCTCGCACCGGCGGTTCGATGGTTTCGGCCGTCCTCGACGCGATCGGCGCCAGGTCGGACGCGAGCTACGAGGATCCCGGCTGGGTCGATCTCTGGCGAGCGGCCCGCGAGCGGAAGCTCCGGCCGGTTCCGGTCTAGGGGCTTGCTGCCGGACCGGTCTCTTCGGCAGGCGCGCGTGCGAGGCGCCAGATCACGAGCTGCTCCTCTCGCCCGGCGCTGCTCTTGTACGGCGTTCCGCGAAAGACCTCGAGCTCGCGTCGCAGCACGAGTTCGCCGTCGGGGCCGCCACGCAGACCGCAAGGATAGGGCTGCGTGTAGGTCTCGTAGTCGCCGACCCGGACGCCATGGGGCACGGCGTGCTGCGCGATGTACTCGACGCCGTGGCCGAGCACGAAGGCTTCCATGCGTCCGCTGCAGACGGCTTCGGCGAACTCGAAGCTGTTCGTCAGCCCGTCCAGGTTCATCACCCGGCGCTGGGCGAAGTAGCTGAAGATCCCGCTGTCCTTCATGCCGATCACCGCGTCCGGCGGGAGATTCGCGGCGACCCACTCGCCCCCTTCGCGCGCACCGATCGTGAACGTGTGCCCGAGTCGCGAGATCGAGTATGCGAGCGCGAGGACCTGCAGAGCCGCGAGCCCGACCATACCGGCGGCCACGATCGCGCGCGGAAGCCTCCTCTCGACGGCGCGCGCGAGAAGTGCAGCGCCGACCGCGCCCGCCGGGATCAGCCCTGCGAAATGCCAAGACAGCACCCCCCAGCGCATGTAGATCACGGCGTGGAGAGCGTGCGCCACGAGCCCGAGCGACAGGACCGCGATCAGCTCGACCAGCGGATCCCTGCGTGCGCCGCGTCGGACCTCGACGGCGACGCCGGCGAGCGCGAGCGCGAGCAGAGCGACGTGCTCGGCGTTCATGTGCCCCGGCTCGAAGCCAGCCACCGGGAAGCTGGTCTTGAGCGTGCCGCTGATCGGCACGAAGTGGCCGAACTCGAGCCGGTTCCAGGCGAGATACGGAACCAGCAGCAGAACGGCCGGCCAGAAGACCCCCAGTCCCTTGCGCGCGGTGCGAAGCAGGCGCTCGACGAGCGTGCCCTCGCCGTGAGCGAGCCCTTGGACACCGACCCACGCGGCGAGAGCCAGAGCGACGAACACGGAGTCCAAGCGCGCGAGCATGAGCAACCCGACCAGCGCGCCGGTACGCGCGTCCGAAGCGCGAGGCTCCGGATTCGACAACGCACCGCTGCGGAGCGCCTCGATGAGCAGAGCCGCGAAGATCGACAAGAGCAGCGCCGCCTCCATTCCAGAGAGCAGGGCGTTCTCGATCCGCGGGAAGAACAGCAGGAGCCCCGCGATCAGCGCCGGAACCCGTCCGATTTGCGCGCGCAGGAGACCGCAGAGCAGTCCGCCGGCCACGGCGAAGATCGCGACGCAGATTCCCTGCACGACGAGAAGCAGGAGATTCGCGTCGTCCCCCACGAGTCGAGCGATCGGCACGAGAAGCCACATCCAGAGCGGCTGGAAGCCGTTCGTCGGGGAGATGCGATCCATCGTGAAGCCGTGCCCCGTCGCGGCATTCCCGGCGATCACGAGGTAGTAGTAGGCGTCGTCCGCGAAGCGCGGCCAGGCGGAGATCCAGCCGCGCAGCTGCCAGCCGATCAGCCACAGCACCACGCAGACCGCGGCGATCACTACGGCCGTGATCCGAGCGAAGCGCAGATCGACCACCTCTGCCGAGGCGAGCCGGGTGCGGGAGAGCTTCGAATCGGCAGTGGCCTGCATCCGTGTGTCTCCCGACCCTGATCCGCTGACGCTGCCGGGGCGCCGGACCCGCCTCGGCGCTATAGTGCGCGAGGCCCACGGTATCGGCCTTTGTCGGCAGGAGCTGCACTCGGAGTGTACCAGTGATGGTCCGATCGGCATGGACTGGCGGGTGGAGCCGTCCGTGGGGACTCCTGCTCGGTCTGTGCGCGGGACTTCTCACGCTGGTCGAGTCCCTGCTGACCGCGCGAGCGACCTATCTGTTCACCGGGGGCTTCCTGGTGCTGGAGCCGCTGAACACGCCGATCTCCTTCGGCCTGTTTCTCGTGGCCTCGCTGATCTTCGACGTCGCGCTGGTGCTGTTCTCGTGGAGCGTCGCGTTCCCGCTGCTCGCGCGACTGCGGCTGTCCTCGCGGCAGAGCCTTGCGGCCGCCGCGCTCGTCGCGCTGGTCCCTCCGGTGGCGTTCGTCTACGTCCGTTATCAGCTCTCGCGATTCATGGGCAACTTGCTCGACCCGAGCCTGCTGCTCGCACTCGCGGGAGGGTCGCCGCTCGAGTGGCTGGCGCAGGCGAGTGCGCACGTGCTGCCGATCGCGGGCGGGATCGGCGCGACGATCGGGGCGGGGATCCTGCTGGTGCGTTCGCTTCGCGCCGGACTCGGCGCGCCGAGCCCCGCGGGATTCGGGCTGCCCTCGGCCGCGAGCACCTTCGGTCTCTGCGCGGTCGCCATGGCCGCGAGCTCGGCGCTGCTGCCGCCGTTCTGCCTGCGCGGGGGAGCCGGATGCGAGGCGCTCGAACGGAAGGCGTCGGGCCTTGCGCTGACCGCGCTCGCGGGCCGGATCACCGACTTCGATCTCGACGGCTACGGGCTCGCGAAACGGCCGCTGGATCAGGCGCCGTTCGACGGCGCGCGAAATCCCTTCGCGCTCGACCTGCCTGGAAACGGGATCGACGAGAACGGGCTAGCCGGTGACAGCCCGGCGGACTACCGGCCTCCGCCCGACGAGTTCGTCGAGCGGCCGGTCTTCGCGTCACGCCCGCACGTCCTGCTCGTCTTTCTCGAGGGGATGCGCGCGGACTCGATCGGGGGATCTCTCGCGGGGCGCGATATCACTCCGTTCCTCGATCGCCTGGCAAGAGAGGGGGCGAGCTCGGCCCATGCCTACGCGAACTCCCCGTACACGGCGCGCTCGCGCGGGCAGTTCGTCGGCGGGCGACTCGCGCCGTATCCCGGGCAATCCACGCTGGTCGACGATTTCCACGCCAACGGCTACGAGGTGGCCTGGTTCTCGGCCCAGGACGAGTCCTTCGGAGCGCGCGAGAGCTCGATGCTCGGCCTGGAGCGCGTCGACGTCCACTTCGACGCGCGCAAGGACGCGGCGCGCAGCATCTCGCCGTTCCACACCTCGGGAAGCCTCGCGGTCTCGTGGAAGCGGCTGAACGAGCACGTCTTCGCGTATCTCGCCGGCTGGGATCCGCAGCAGCCCCTGCTGCTCTACGTGAACTACGGCGACACGCACTTCCCCTACGACCATCGCGAGCTCGACGACGTGCTCGGCGTCGAACGCCTGCCGCGCAACCGGATCCGTCCCGGGAATTCCGCGGCCGTGCACGCGACCTATGCCAATGCGGCGGCGAACGTGGACCGTGCGATCGAGGCTCTGGTCGGCGAGCTGCGCGCGCGGATCGGCAGCGGCGAGCTCGCCGTGATCGTCACCTCGGACCACGGCGAGGCGCTCTTCGAAGACGGCGTTCTCGGGCACGGTCTGGCGCTCGATGCGACACAGACACGTGTTCCCTTGGTCGTGTCCGGCCTCGGCGGGGACTGGCCCGAGCCGATCGGGCTCTCGGACGTTCGCGCGGCGTTGCAGCGCTCGCTCTCGGCGCGCGTCGATACCGCGAGCGCGAAGCCGCGCTTCGTCCCGGTGCCGGGCCGGCGCATCTTGCAGTACATGGCCGTGCCCGAGCACCCGCGCCTGCTCTGCCTGCGGGGATTCGACAGCGAGCTGCGTTTCGACACCACCGATCGCGTCTCCGACGGAAACCCGGAGCTCGAGCGGCTGATCTGGTGGTGGGAATCCGTGCAGCGCGAATCGGTCGCGGCCAATGCCGGCCGCTAGCCCGCATTTCTCACCACGGTGATCCGTAGGTGGTCGCGGTGCGCTGCGAGGGCGTCGGCGGTGGTGGCTCGGCGGCCGAGGGCCAGCGGCGGCCTTCGAGGGGATGGCGGGCCGTTCGCCGGCG